>Ga0224508_10000661_pt1 | contig 33223 bp, 24 predicted proteins | sample SF_Jan12_sed_USG_4_FD_170157 | JGI IMG/M metagenome (GOLD analysis project Ga0224508, IMG submission 170157) | Sediment microbial communities from San Francisco Bay, California, United States - SF_Jan12_sed_USGS_21 | ecosystem: Environmental > Aquatic > Marine > Sediment | place: USA...
CGCCGCTAGGATCTTGAACGCGCGCATCATGAGAACTGGGCGCAGCGTACACTGTGCAGAGAGGGGGCAAAAGCGCTATGAGTCTCCCCATGGCCCATTCGCACGGACAACACGGCGGCGCAGAAGCCGGCTCGCCAACGATCGACACGCGCGAGCGGGGCGCTCCCAAGGACGGCGAGCCTCAGTTCATGGATCGCAGGCTCTTCATGCAGTTGTTGGTGTTTCAGGTGCCCACGGGGATGTCGATCGCGGCCAACCAAGAGGCGTTGCTCTCAGCCCTGAAAGAAGCCGACATCCCTGCGGTGGTCTACGCAGACGCCAACGACCCCCGCGGCGTGGCACTGCTGACCTTCGGCGAGGATCCCGCGCTTTTCGTCGATTCGGTCCGTCCTTTGTTCGAGGCTGCGCCCTTGCGTGACTGGACGCTACGCCCCGAGCTCACGATGATCGGCCGCACCTACAGCAGCGGCTACGAGAAAGATCTCGAGTTCTGGCTGCTCGATCGCCCCAGGCAGACGGTTCTAAACCCGGATTGGAACTGGGCCGTCTGGTATCCACTTCGTCGCACCGGGGCATTCGAGCAGCTCGAAGGAAGAGAGAAGGGCGGCATCCTCCGCGAACATGCCACGATCGGGCGCGCCTACGGCGACCAAGATCTCGCACACGACGTGCGCCTCGCCTGTCATGGCCTCGACACCAACGACAACGAGTTCCTCATCGGTTTGGTCGGGTCGACGCTTCATCCGCTTTCGCATGTCGTTCAATCGATGCGGGGCACGGTGCAGACCTCGCAGTACATTCAGCAGATGGGTCCATTTTTCGTCGGGCGCGCGATCGGCCGGCACGCAGGCTCCCAAAAGTGAGTCCGCATGTCTGGTAGTACGTTCGGTCGTCTTTTCCGTGTGACTACGGCCGGTGAAAGCCACGGCCCAGCAAACGTGGTCATCATCGACGGCTGTCCTCCCGGTCTTCCGCTTTCGGAGGAAGATCTCATCCCGGACCTCGAGCGCCGTCGTCCGGGGCAGAGCAGAATCGTCACGCAACGAAAGGAGCCGGACAGCCCCGAGATTCTCTCTGGCGTGTTCGAAGGCGAGACGACGGGAACGCCCATTGCGATCATCGTCCGAAACAAAGACCAGCGTTCCCGCGACTACACCAACATCAAGGACGTGTACCGGCCGGGGCACGCCGACTACACCTTCGACGCGAAGTTCGGTCGTCGGGATTACCGCGGAGGCGGCCGCAGCAGCGCGCGCGAAACCGTGGCGCGGGTGGCGGCGGGCGCCGTGGCGAAGAAGCTCATTTCGGAGGCGTTCGGCGGGCAGGTGGTCGGCTACGTGACGCAGGTCGGGGACATCGAAGCAACGATTCCTTCGGCGGTCACGCTCGATCAGGTGGAAAAGCTTCCCGATGGTGAGCCAAACATCGTCCGCTGTCCCGATCCGGAAGCCGCAGCACGCATGGTCAAGCTCATCGAGAAGATGCGAAAAGACCAGGACTCGATCGGCGGCGTCGCTGAAATCGTCGCGCGCAACGTGCCTGCGGGCCTGGGCGAGCCGGTCTTCGACAAGCTCAAGGCCGACCTCGGCAAGGCTTTGTTCAGTCTGCCGGCCGTGCTGGGGGTCGAGTACGGGGCGGGCTTCGCGGTCGCTACCGCGCGTGGCAGCGACAACAACGACGCCTTCGAAACCGACGCAGAGGGTGTCATCCGAACGCGCAGCAATCGCCACGGCGGCATGCTGGGCGGAATCTCGAGTGGGATGCCGATCGTCCTTCGGGCCGTCGTCAAACCGACCAGCAGTCTTCCTCGAAGCCAAGATACGGTCACATCGGCTGGCGACGGTACGACGATTCGAACGACCGGCCGCCACGATCCCTGTCTGTTGCCGCGGTTTGTTCCGATGGGCGAGGCCATGGTCGCGCTCGTGCTGGCCGACCACTGGTTGCGCTGGCAAGCGATACGGTTCTAGCGTGCGAAGTTCCAGGCGATGATCGCGATGGCGGCAGTGACCAGGACTGCCGTCCAAAGAAGACTTCCGCTCTTGCCATCTTTCGAGTTGTCAGAGCCGACGGCACGCCTAAACCCGCCGATCATGTTTCCCATCACGCCCGTGGTTTGGCCGCCGACCGTGTTGCGGGACGGGCCATGGCCCTTCTTCTCTCGCTTCTTCGTATTGGAGCTTTTCTTCTGATAACGCTTCGACATCCGCCCCATCTTATCCGGGATCGATGCTCGCGTGAATTGCTTTTCGCGGAGGTGAGAGGGTGTAGTGCGGTATCGGTTGTCGGTCGCGCCGGCACCTCTGGTGTTCTTGCTCACATGCTGCGAGGAGCCGCGGCTGCGCGTCCGGTGCTCTATGCGCGAGCCACCGTTGTTCCGCACGTTCAGCTTCCGGACGGCCCATGCTTTCGAGGGCCAAGGCGCGGCTCCGTAACAAGCTCTCGTCGGTGGGCGCCAGCCGGAGGCCGGCATCTGCCGCGGATAGGGCGTTCAGGTCTTGAGAGAGGCTGCCGTACGCCCGTGCGAGGTCTCGCCAGGCCCGCGGGTCGAGGGGAGAAGAGTCGGCGACCCGCTGATAGGCTTCGGCTGCTGGCCTCCAGCGCCACGCACGGGCGTACGCGTCTCCCCGTACGCGGTCGAGAACCGGGCTCGGTCCTATCAACGCCTCGGCGCGCTCGGTAAATGCAGCGGCTTCGTTCGGCCGGCCCTGGGCCGAAGAGAGCCGCGCGCGAAGGACGAGAGCGCGAGCGCTGAGAACGGCGGACTTCGATTCGCGGGCTATGCGCAACGCGCGCTCGATGCTCGGCTTGGCCACATGCACGTGTTCCTGTTTTGCATGGAGGAGCGCGAGGGCCTGCGTGAGCAACCGTTCGATGACCGGTCGGGCGGCGCCGCCCGTGGGTTTGTGCGCGACCGCCCCACGCCCCATCCAAACCGTGGCAGCGCCCACTTCGGTCACAGGCTGTTCGAGGCAGGGATCGAGTGCGACCTTGCCTCGCTGTTCGGCGCCCTGCGCGAAGCGGATGCCTCGGTCGGTGCGGCTGGCTTCACAGGCCAACGCTTGGAACTCCAGGCTGTGTTTGCGGTGAAGCAAGCGCGCCTCGACTTGCAGCGGGAGCTCGATCTGGCGCGGAAGCGTCATCGAGTAGCGAACCGCTTGCGCATCGTGTGCGGGTAGCGTCCGGTCGAACGCCGGAGCGGAGAATCGATGAACTCGATGCAGGATCTCGGGCCTGGCTTCCGCATCGAGAAGCGTTGCCCGCAGCATGAACACATCGTCCTTGCCTTCCTCGTTCGGACGCGACAGGCCGAGCAGCTTGCCGGACGCCTCGCGAACCTCGACCTCCACCCAGACATCCTGCATGTCGCGCGCTCCGCCGGGGAATCGGTGGCCGGCGCCCCTGTTTTCGAGCAGGACGTCGAAGACCAGTCGCTCTGCGCCCCGCAGCCGCGACTCTTCTGGAAGCAGGTAGCGTCGCCGGCCGGCACGCACAGGCCCGATGTCGACGATGACGGCTCCTTCGAGCTGATCGGTGGCCTGCTTGGCTTGCCCTGGATCCGGCAACTGGACGGCCATCGCGGTGTGAGACGCGGCCCAGCGGTGACTTCTCACCATTCCGTCAAAGGCGCCCGCCATCTCCGCGTCGGATGCCGACACGGAAGCCATGTGGCAGCCCTGGCAGCTGCTCTCGTCGACCGAGGTGAGCTGATTTTGCACCGCTCCGGCGAAGGCCGACGAAGCCCAGTCGCCTAGGTCGTCGATTCCGGGAAGATGGTTCTCGTTTCCGATGGACGGGCCGGAAAAAGAGCGATGACACGAGCCACAAAGCGCTGCGGTGCGAAGCGGTTTCATGGTGAGCCGCGCGCGGTGTGCTTCGATCTCTTCTGGGATTGCAGGGTCGGGGAGGAGGACGGTCCGGTCCGTCAGGGAGAAGCTCGCGTTTCCGTCGGGGCGGGTGGACTCGACGCTGTGGCAGACCAGGCAAGTAATGCCGGCGTACGCGAGCTCGTTCTCCGGCAGGACCTCTCGGTCGATATCCCCCGACATCAGGAGAAGCGGGTCGTGGCAGCCTGCGCAGAATCGACTTTCGTTCACGCCCCGCTCATCGCGAAACTGGTCGATGCTTGCGCGGTACCAGGGGTTGTCGAACGACGCATACGCGTGCGCGCTGTTCGTCCAGTGTGACGCCACGTCCGAGTGGCAGTCGGCACAATCTTCGGTCTTGGCAAGCCTGGTGACATCCAACGCCGGGGCGCTCATGAGCGAAGGGCTCAGGTCCTGCCCGGTGGAGCGCATCGGCTCCGGCGCACGCGAGCATCCCGCAATCCAAATCAACGCCATGAAAAGCCAGCGGGTCATATCGTGTAGGACGTTCGACGCCCCCGTTCGGATCTGATTCTTCTCAGAGCGTGCCGAGGCTCACGAAAACCTGTGTGAGCAGCGCATCGGCCATCAAAATGCTGATCGAGACCACCACGACCGAGCGGGTGGTCGAGCGGCCGACGCCCTCGGTGCCGCCACGGGTTTGCAGGCCGAAGTAGCAACCCAGAATGGCGATCAAGAATCCGAAGAATGGCGTCTTGGAGACGCCGCTGATGAAGTCGTTGATTCTCAGCGAGTCGAGGGCCGTCGAGAAGAAGAACTCCATCGGAATCCCGTAGGACAGTGCCGCGACGAGCATCGAGCTGATCATCCCGAGGATGAACGCCACGAACGTGATCAAAGGCATGATCACGATGCAGGCGACCAGGCGCGGCACGACGAGCTTGCGAATGGGGTCCGCCCCCAAGGCTCGGATTGCGTCCACTTGCTCGGTGACGGTCATTGAACCGAGCTCCGCCGCAATCCCTGCTGCGATACGGCTGCCAACGACGAGCGCCGTCAACGAAGGCGCGAGCTCGCGGGCCTCGGACACCGCGATCACACGGCCGAGGGTGTCCTTTGCGCCAAAGGCCTCCATCGACACCGCGAACTGAATCGTCATGACGATGCCAACGAAGATCGCCGTCGCCGCGGCGATCGCAAGGCTCCGGACGCCGAGTTGCTCGAGTTGATAGATGAACTCGCTGGTGTCGAAGCGCGTCGTGAACATCGTGCGAAACGTACGCCCTGCGAGGAGCGTCGAGGCGCCCACCTCTTCGACGAAGGTTCGAAGACGCCGGATCTGAAAATCGGCCCAGGTCGTGAAATTGCGAGGCTGGGTCGATGGCGATGCGGAAGTCACGGCTGACCCGTCGTCGTCGCAAAGCCAGCTAGCACCCGATCGAAATCCGCCAAGGCCTCTTCGAAGCTCGGGCCGGGCGGGGTGATCAGGCCGAAGTCGTATACACAGTCGTCCTTCTTGAGAATCTGCAGCAGAATCTGACGCGGGACACCATCGAGCTTCGCGGTAAATCGCGTCCGCAGCGCCTCGCGACCGTCCATCGGGACGAGCTCCTCGTCGACGAGCTCCCGTTCGCTGAATCCGATCATCAGGTGGCTACGAAGGGCGGTGAGTGGGATGTCCAGCGTAGGGTCACAGTCTGAGTCGACGTGAATGACCGCCTCCTTGGAATCGTTGTGCCAGGCCAGGTCGTTTTGACGATCGACCGTGACAGCTGTCCAGCCCTCGCCGACCGGACCGATTCGATAGGACGTCTCCTCACCCCGGTAGACTCCGTTTTGGAGCGTGCCGGTGGTGGCACAGCCCATCGCTGCCGGGCCCACAAAGAGCCAGATTGCCAGCCGCCGCCTCACTGCGCCGGACTCTAACACGCCGGGCTTTCTTGTCGATTTGGGCTTTTCAGGCTCCAGGCGGGCCGCGTCCGTTTTCGTTCGCTAGACTGTAGGGACAGTGAGTTGGGGGGCGCAACCAGAACAGCCGACGCAGGTTCGCGGCGTAGCGACCTTGGACCGGCTCGTCGCGGAAGGGCGGGTGCCTCCCGACCGCTACGACGAGGTGGTCATCCATGCCCAGCGGACGCAGTCGACCGCGGAAGAAGCGATTCTGCAACTTGGTCTCATGAGCGAAGCGGTGCTCCTCAAGTACATCGCGGGCATCTACAAGACCCGATTCGTGAGCTCCGAACGGCTTGCCAAAGCGGCCATTGACCTCGGGCTGCTCGAGAAAGTGCCCCGCAAGCTTGCCAAGCGGTTGACCGCATTCCCGATTCTATATGACGCGAAGACTCGGATGGTTTCGGTCGTCGCTGCAGACATGACGGATGAGGACGTGCGTCAGCAGATGACGTTCGCGACGGGTGCGCGCGGTGTACACGTCTACGTGGCACGCGAGGGCGCCATTCGCGCAGCCATCGCCAAGCACTACGACCAGGACAACCGACCGTTCGAGATGCTGTTGAGCGGCGCCTCGTCGCGCGAGGTGCGCTCGTCGCGCGAATCCGATCCCGTGCCGGGATGGGGCCAGGTTTTCGAGGACAAGGACGGGCTTCTGGTCCGTCGTCGTAGAAAGCAATCACTCGAAGGCGAGCAGCCCGCCAACGATCAGCTGATCGAGTACGAGGTCGACGACGCGCCGCCGAACGCGGAGCCGACGATTTCGGAAGGCAACACGCTCATCGAGCAACTGTCGGCGCCTGAGCAGGGAGGCGATCTTGCAGTCGACCCGGAGGTCTACCTCGAGACGCTTAGCGTGCTCGTCACTCTGATGGAGCAACTCAACCCCGATCGCGGTGCGCACTCGATGCGGGTCGCGCGTATGTGTCAGCAAGTGTGCGAGCGGATTAGACTCAGCAAGGCCCAGGTCCAAGGCATCTTGGTTGCCGCGTACCTGCACGACGTGGGCGTCTCGACCGAGTCGCACTCCACGCCGTTCGATGTCGTGCACGACGAGAGCAACCACGAGATCGCGCGCCGATTCTACAGTGCGCCGCTTCGAATTCTGGAGTCCGTCGACCTTCCCGAGACGGCGGTTGATGCCCTTCGGCACCGCTTCGAGCGTTTCGATGGCAAGGGTTTCCCGGAGCGCCTGAGTGGAAAGGAGATCCCCCTCGGCGCCCGGATTCTCGCCGTTGCGGAAAGCTACATCGATCTGACGCAGAGCAAAGCCAATGGGCTCGGGCGGCGCGTGTCTGCCGAAGAAGCGTGCGACGCGATGGAGCCTCACAAGGGAACGAGCTTCGACCCCGCGGTCGTCGATTGGTTGCGCCACATCGTCCTGGACGACGGGCTCAACACGCAAATCTTGTCTGCGCGTCATCGCGTGCTCATCGTCGATCCGGACCCGGAAGAGACAGCGGTCTTGGAGGTGCAGTTCGCCGGTAAGGGGTACGATGTCAGCATCGAGCGATCCATCAAAGGCGCCCTGCGGAGCTTGGACGCCGACGGGTACGACTTGGTGGTGAGCGAGGTGAACCTAGCGGACGGTCAAGGTTTCGAGCTACTCGAGCTCATGCGCAACAATGGGCACGCCCAGACGCCGTTGATGTTCGTGTCGTCCGACCGCGCTCAATCTTCAGTCAATCGCGGGCTCGAGCTCGGAGCGGCAGACTACGTGGTCAAGCCCACGTCGGCCGCCGTGATCGCGGCCAAGGCGGGTCGGATGATCGCGAACAGTCGAGCTCAGAAGCCTGGGGGCCGCGGTGTCTCGGGCTCGCTCCAGGAGATGGCGCTACCCGATTTGATTCAGATGATCGCGAATGGTCGCAAGCACGGGATCCTGAAGGTTCGCAACGGCGCAGCGCAGGGTGAGCTGATGTTCCAGGACGGCTCGATTCACGACGCGCGCTTCGGCGAGCTCTCGGGGGCTGAAGCCGTCTATGGAGTGCTTCGCCTCACGGATGGGGAGTTTACCTTGGAGCCCCAAAGCGCGCCCGTACCGGACGTCATTGGGATTCCGACGCACCACCTCTTGCTCGAAGCCATGCGTCGACTCGACGAAGAGCAGCGCTAGCACCAGTCAGGTGTTCAGCGCTCCGCCAGTTTGAGACGGGCACGCCGTGGGATATGCTGGTGAGGTGCGTCTGTGCCATCAATGCGGCGCGTCGGTGGAAGACGCCGCGCGCTTTTGCTCTGCCTGCGGTGCCGCCTCTGACGAGCAAGAGGGCGGCGGTGGCGCGGACCCGCTCGTCGGCCGTGTCGTCGGCGGAACTTATCTCCTGCAAGAGGTCGTCGGCGTCGGGGGCATGGGCCGTGTCTACAAGGCCGAGCAATCGACGCTAGGGCGGACCGTCGCGGTCAAGGTCATCCACCCGCATCTACTCGGGGACGAGCAAACGGTCGCGAGGTTCTACCAGGAGGCCCGGGCGTCGAGCCGCCTGAATCACCCCAACAGCGTCAGCATCATCGACTTCGGCCGGACCGACGATGGGATTCTCTACCTCGCCATGGAGTTCCTGAGCGGCAAGGACTTGGCGTTGGTGATGCACGAAGAAGGGCCGCTCGACGTGGATCGGATCTGCAAGATCCTGATCAACACGCTCGATGCGCTAGGCGAAGCGCACGAGCTCGGCATCGTGCATCGAGATCTGAAGCCCGAGAACGTCATCTTGCGTCCGCTTCGATCCGGCGATGATCTGGTCAAGGTCGTCGACTTCGGGCTTGCCACGATCGTCGGTAAAGAGAGCTCGATCACGAAACCCGGCCTGGTCTGCGGCACGCCTGATTACATGTCGCCGGAGCAAGGCCGCGGTGATAGCGTCGATGGGCGCGGGGATCTCTATGCGCTCGGCGTCGTGCTGTTCGAGCTATTGGCCGGGCACCTTCCGTATATCGACGACACGCCCACCCGGGTCGTCCTGAGGCACATCAACGACCCGATTCCCGACCCGCGCACAGCGAACCCACCACGCGAGGTGCCCGATCGATTGGCGGAAGTGACCATGAAGGCGCTGGCCAAGAATCCCAACGACCGCTTTCAGGTCGCTCGAGACATGCAGCAGGCGCTCCGTGGCGCCCTCGAAGATACACTGGTCCTCCGCGCCTCGGTCGTTCCGTGCCCGAGCTGTGGCGCTGCCACGTCTCACGCCCAGAACTTCTGCGGCGAGTGCGGCGCACGGCTTGCCGGGCCCGAACCAGCGCTTGGTAGCAGTCGTTCGCTTCGGCCGTCATTCTATCCGCCGCTAGGGTCGCAGCGGCTCTTCGTCGGGCGCGAGAATGAGCTTCGCCTGATCCGCGAGCATCGTCATGGGGCCACGCAAGGGGCGCATTGGGTTCACGTGTTCGGCGAACCCGGCGTGGGCAAGACCCGGTTCCTCACCGAGATAGCGGAGGTTGCGGCGGCCGAAGGTGACCTCGTAATCGGTGCCGGCGCACATTCGACCGGCGCGCCGGTCCCGTATGCGGCGATTCGAACGATCTTGGCCGAGCTCCTCGAAGTCGATGATTCGGAGCTGGCGAGGATGGCGGTCCGCCGAGATGACCTGGGGTCGGCACTCGCGTGCGCGGGGGTTGACGAGGTGATGAACCCTGCCGGTCTGCTCGGAGGCGACGGTCGATCCAGGACGGGCGCCGTGGGCGAAGCGCTGGCGTCTGCGGTTCGCAGCGCTCGCGCGCGGGCATCCAGTGGACGAGTGATGTTGATCATCGATGACCTCTCGTACTGCGATGGGCTCACCCAGCGAACCATCGTGGAGCTTTCGCGTGCGCTAGGGACAGAGCCGGTGCTCTTGGTGACTGCCGGTGACCACGATCGAGGCATCCTCGCCGATGAAGGGATTCATCTCCAAGGCCTCGACTCGGAGCAGGCCGAACAATTCTTGGCTGGGTCGTTCCATCTTCGCTTGGTATCGGGCCTCGACAAGCTCACCGAGTCGGTGGGCGGACAGGTCCTGCCACTACACTTGGAGCAGTTGGAGGCGCTTGGGGCTACCCCGGACGACGGACCGTCGCCTCGCATGGCCGATGCGATCGCCCTGCGTATCGAACGTCTCGAAGTCGACGCCCAGCGCCTTCTTCAAGCCGCCGCGGTTCTCGGTCGGACCTGCGATCTGGACGCCCTGCGCCGCGTCTCGGAGAACGATGAGCTGCACGGGCTCGACGAGCTTGCCGGGAACTCGCTCGTGCAACTCGATGGAGGCAGGGTGAGCATCGTCCATCCCTTCATCGCGGAGCTCGTCGCTGCGTCGATTCCCGCCGAGGCACGCCGTGGGCTTCACCGCCGTGCCTTCGAAGTCCTGAGCGAGCTTCGAGCGCCGCAAGAAGTGCGTGCGATGCACGCGTACAATGGTGTCGATCCCGTGACCAGCCTCGTCGTCCTCGAGAAGGCCGGCGATGCCTCGATGAGCCGTGGCGATCACCTCGGTGCGGTTTTGCAATACCGGCGTGCGCTCGAGCTCGCTCGGCGCCAAACCTTGGAGAGCGGCGATACCGTTTACGACCGAGCCATCGCCACGTTCAGCAGAAAGCTCGGAGAAGCGCTCGCTCGATCGGGCGATGCCTCCGGTGCAGACGGAGTGCTTCGCGAGGCGCTCGACCTCACTGCGCCCAACAGCGCCGATCGGGCCAAAATGCTCTTGTCGCTGGGGCGCATCGCTGCGCGTCGGGACCGGCCTCGGGATGCCATGCGGCAGTATGGCCAAGCGCTCGAGCTGGTCGCCGGTGTCGAGCCGTCGATTGAATCCCATCTGCAGGTGGCCATTGGCCGCATTCGCCGTATCGAAGGCGACCCCCAACATGCAGCCAACGCCTATCGGCGCGCGCTCGAGCTCTTCAACGAAATCGGGGCGACCGCGGACACCATCTCGCGCGCCCGACTCGAGCTCGCCGATGCGCTCACGGCGGCGGGCGACCATGAAGGTGCCGCCCACGAGCTCGCGAACGTGGAGCGAGACGGAAGGGTGAATGGTAGCTCGAGTCTCGTGGCGCGCGCCGTAGGAATGCTCGGCTCGATCGAGGAGCTAGCGGGCCGAGCGCGGGACGCCCAGACGCGATACGAGGAGGCCGCTACCTTGGCCGCAGAGGCGGGTGATGCGCCCGGCTATCGGCGCTGGCTTTCGGCCAGTAAAACGCTCCGGGCCAGCCTCTAGCACTCTGCTATGCTCCACCCCATGCGGCGCTGCTGGTGGATCTGCGTTCTGATCGCGACGGCTGGCTGCGACCCGCTGGGCGAGTTTGGCACCGGGGAGGGAGAGATCTACCGGGGCGAGATCGTCGGCGTGAACGACCCGCTCAACTGTCCCGACGGAATCGATTGCTCGTTCATTCGCCGGGGCTTTCCCTCGGGCGTGACTCTCGGCCTCACATTCGATCCCGAGCGGCAGTACGAGAACCCGGGCACGATTTCGACCAGCGGTGAGCCCTGCGGCCCCACGTTCTCCGATACGCCGCTCCTTCCAATTCCGCCGCTCGCGCACGATCAGCTCGGGCTCTATGAGTTCCCGGGCAGCGGCCGGCTTCGCAACTACATGTTCGTCGCGCGCCCCGATTCAGGCCCTCTTTTCGGGCGGGACGTGATGGTGTTTCTCTCACTCCTTCGGGGCGGCAATATCGAGGTGCGCTTGGTTGCCGGCCCAGGGCTGGAAATTTGCGACCCGTCGGATTGCGGCGTCATCGATGCTGGGGCCTGCGACTACTTCGGTGTGTTTGGGCTCCACAGAGAGAGACTCTGATGCGCGTGCTTGGGATAGAGAGCTCCTGTGATGAAACGGCCGCGGCGCTCGTTACCGATTCGGGCGACGTGCTGGCGGATGTCGTGGCGAGCCAAGTTGCGATGCACGGGCCCTATGGGGGCATCGTCCCAGAGCTCGCCTCACGGGCGCACATGCAGGCGATCATTCCGGTCATTCGTGAAGCTCTCGCCAAGGCGCCGGGTGGGCTCCAGGGGGTCGACGCGGTTGCCGTCACTCAGGGCCCTGGTTTGGTGGGCTCGCTTCTGGTTGGTGTCCAGGTCGCGAAGGCCCTGGCCTGGAGTATCGGCAAACCGCTCGTCGGGGTGAACCATCTCGATGGCCACCTCTTGGCTGTCTATTTGCGACGGCCGGGCGAAGATCAGCCCCAGCAAGGGCCTGCGATGCCGTTCGTGGGGTTGCTCGTGAGCGGAGGGCACACGGCCCTCTACCGAGTCGAAGGCCGTGGTGACATCGCGCTTCTCGCGCAAACCCGGGACGACGCCGCCGGCGAGGCTTTCGACAAGGCTGCCAAGCTTCTCGGTCTTGGTTACCCCGGTGGCCCCTTGATCGATCGCTTGGCCGCCCTTGGGAACGCTCGCGCATTTTCGTTTCCCCTTCCGATGGCGTCACGCAAGACCTTGGAGTTCAGCTTCTCGGGCCTGAAGACGGCCCTCGCGCGCCACGTTCAACAGCACGGTGTTCCTACCGACGAGCAAGAGCTCGCCGATCTTTGCGCCTCCTTTCAAGGCGTGATCGTCGAGAGCCTCGTTCGGAAGGCGATTCTCGCCTGCCAGCGCGAAGAGCTGGGCCGGCTGGTCATCAGCGGAGGCGTTGCGGCGAATCGCGGGCTGCGTGCCCGCGCCAAGGAGGCCTGCGACGCGAACGGGGTCGAGCTTTTCGTTCCGCCTCCCGTCTCTTGCACCGACAACGCCGCGATGATCGCAATGGCTGCGGCACACCGCCTGGCGGCAGGCGAGCGAGACGACTTCTCGTTCGCCGTCTACTCGCGCGACCCCGACCGGCGCCGAGGAAAATTTCGCCGGGATGGAACGCTCGTCGAGCGCACATAGGCACGCCATGTCTGCGAGCGCGTCGGAGTCGATCGAATCGCACTACGTCGAAGTAGCCCTTCCGGTTCCACTTCGAAAGTTGTTCACCTACGACGTGCCAAGCCAATTGCGGGGTACTCTGAAGGCGGGGAGCCGCGTCGCGGTGTCGTTCAGCCGCCGGAAGCTAGCCGGCTTCGTTGTGAGCGGGCGTGACGACCTTCCCGATGGAGTGGCGCGGGCGCTTCCCGTAGCGGGCCTCCTCGAATCGGAGCCGGTGTTCACCCCCGAGTTGTTGCGATTCCTGGACCAGGCGGCCAAGTACTACATGCACCCGCTAGGTGAGGTTTTGCGCGCCGCCGCGCCGGCGTTGCCATCGGGGGCGATGCGACGGCTACGTAAGGATGGTTTCTTGGACGCTACCGAGAATCTTCCCGGGCAGCGCGTCGCACACCACCGCACCTGGAAGGTGACGGCGACCGGCAAGGTAGCGTCAGCCATGCGCCTCGGGGCGCGGCAAAAAACGCTCATGGATCGATTCACGGATCGTGATTCGATTCTTCTCGAGGAGCTGCGCGGCGAGGTCAGCGACCCACGTGCCGTCGTCCGTTCGCTTGCCGACAAGGGCCTCCTCGAATTCGAAGAGGTCGAAGCCATTCGCGATCCGTTCTTTCGAATTCCGGTGAGGCGCGACGAGCCGCATGAACCGACTGCAGCGCAGCAAATCGCGATCAAGACGGTCGCCGAAGCGCTCGCGAACGGTAGCGGGCAAGCGTTTCTCCTCCACGGTGTGACCGGGTCGGGAAAAACCGAGGTCTACCTGCGCGCGATCGACGAAGTCCGAAACGCTGGCCGTGGCGCAATCTTGCTCGTGCCCGAAATCGCGCTCACCCCGCAGCTCGTTGGACGATTCCGCGCGCGGTTTGGCGACGACATTGCCGTGCTTCACAGCGGGCTCACTGCACGTCAACGAGACGATGCCTGGCAAGCACTTCGCAAGGGGAGGGTGCAGGTTGCGATCGGGGCACGCTCCGCGTTGTTCGCCCCCGTCGCAGAGCTCGGTTTGATCGTCGTCGACGAGGAGCACGACCCGTCGTTCAAGCAGGACGAGGGCTTTCGCTATCACGCCCGGGACATGGCCTTGCTCCGGGCGCGGTACGCCGGGGCGGTCTGTGTGCTTGGGAGCGCCACGCCTTCGGTCGAAACCTATCATCGCGCCAACCAGGGGCTCATAGGTTTGCTCTCGCTGCCCTCGCGAGCGACCGGTGCAACCATGCCCGACGTGGAAATCGTCGATTTGCGTCGACACCGAATCGGGCCGACGGGGCATCCTCTCGTCTCAGGGCCGCTTTTCGCCGCGCTCGGCCGCTGTTTGGAAGACGGCCATCAGGCGATCATCTTTCTCAATCGGCGCGGCTTTGCGCCAAGCCTGCGGTGCGCGTCCTGTGGCGTGGTGGCGGAGTGCCCTGCGTGCAGTGTAGCCCTGACGGAGCATCGGGGGCAGGGCGCGCTTCGATGCCACTACTGCGATTTCCACCGAGCGATCGCCGTTCCCTGCACGGCGTGCGGGAGCACCGAGTACAAACGGCTTGGAGTCGGTACCGAACAATTGCAAAAAGCCGTCGAAGAGAGTTTTCCAAAGGCCTCCGTCGCGCGGCTCGATCGCGACACGGCGTCGGGGGACGGTGTCGAGCGGGTCCTCGATGCGCTGCGGAGTGGCGAGGTCGATGTTTTGGTGGGCACGCAGATGGTCACCAAGGGACACGACATCGCCGGGGTCACCCTGGTCGGTGTTGCCCTGGCCGATCAAAGCCTGGCCTTCCCGGATTTCCGCGCCTCCGAACGCACGTTCCAGCTGCTCGCGCAAGTAGCCGGTCGCGCGGGCCGTGCCGACAGCCCTGGAGAAGTGATCCTTCAAACCTACCAGCCAGATCACCCGGCGGTGCGTCTGGCCGCACAGCATGACTACGAGAGCTTCTACGTGCAAGAGATCCGCGACCGGCAAGAGGTCGGCTACCCACCCTTCGCACGCCTCGTGAGTGTGCGCGTCCACGCTGGAGCCGAAGACGACGCGCGCGGCGCGACACAGGTACTCGCCGACACCGCGCGCCAACACCAGTCCGTCAAGGACGGCGCCGTCCAAGTCCTTGGTCCGGCCCCTGCACCCCTCGTCCGCCTTCGGGGCCGGTACCACTACCGCCTTCTGTTGAAGTCCCCCGACAGAAAGCTCCTCCGCAACGTAACCGCCCACCTAGCCGCCCGAATCGACGCCGGCCTCCCCCCCGCCCAAGCCACCCTAGACATCGACCCGCTCTAGGGGACACTCTCCACCCCCCCAAACCCCCGAACCCACACACATTCTGCGGCAAAGATCGCAGCGACCCTTAGACAGGGTTTCTGTGTGCCGCTGCGATCCGTGCCTGAGAATCGCAGCGTTTTCGAGTGCTTACGGGGTAGGAGAGTGTCCCCTCATTGGGCGGCTTCTTGCTCATTCTGACTGCTTGGCGCCTGCGCTGCGTCTTCCGCTGCGAGAAATCCGAAGGTCAGCGCGGGGCCTATGGTGCCTCCGGCTCCCGGGTAGCTGCGTCCCATCACCGAGGACGACGAGTTACCGGCTGCGTAGAGTCCCGAAATCACCTGACCGTCCGCTCTGAGCACGCGACTGTGCCCATCGGTCACCAGACCACCCTTGGTCCCGAGGTCGCCCGGGTAGATTTGCACGGCATAGAACGGAGGCGTTTCGATCGGACCGAGCGAGCAGTTGGGCTTCACACTCGGATCGCCGTAGTAGCGGTCCTGCGCGCTCCAACCTCGGTTGTAGTCAGGGTCTTCACCCTTGACCGCATGCTCGTTGAACCGCGCGATCGTCGAATTCACCGACGCGGCTGGAATCTCGAGTTGCTCGCAAAGCGCGTCGAGGGTAGCGGCTTTGTACAGGAACTTACCGTCCCGATAGCGACGCGGGAGCTGCTTGTCCGGCATGACCTTGCCCGGCGCAACGGGCCCGGCGATCGACGACTTCCGATATGTTGCATCGAAGATGTGAAACCAGCGAGGATCGGTCGCGCCGGTTTTAGCGACGTCGTCGTACATGCCGTTCACGACATCGATGTAAGGCGCCGCCTCATTGGTGAATCGCTTCCCTGCTTGGTTGACGAACAGTCCATGCGGCAGACTCTTCTCGACGACCAGCACCCAGGAAAAAGGCGACTTTGGAACCATCGAGACCGGCGTCCACCAGGCTTCGTCCATCAAGTCGAGAGCGCCGCCGGCATCGCGTCCCATACGAATCGCGTCTCCGGTGTTCGACGGGGTTCCCGCGGTCCATTCCGTCGTGATCGGTTGCCGCTGATACTGCTTTCGCATCTCGAGGTTGCGCGAAAACCCGCCCGCCGCGAGCACGACGCCGCGATTCGTCTTTACGCGAATCGTTTCGCCCTCCTTGCGGACCACCGCTCCAACGACCTTGCCGTCCTCAAAAACCAGCTCTTCGACGCTGGTGTTGAGCCAGGCCGGGACGTTGCGCTCTTTCAACGAAAGCAGAAGGCGACCCATCAAGGAGTTGCCCGCGCAGAGCTTCGTGTCGCGCCCCCAGCGCTTCCGTTTGAAGTAGCGCAGCATGTACAAGAACATTTGCCAAGCCATGAACATCATGGTCTTGAATCCCACACCGATCGCAGCCTGCGCCTCCTTCGCGGTGATGCCGAACTTGCCGAGAATCTGCGACTGCGGGTGTGGCTTGCGCAGTCGAATCAAGTCCTCGCGCAGCCGCGACCCATCGAAGGGAACCGGATCCATCGAGCGACCGCCGGGCAGCCCACCGGGTGCCTCGGGGTAGTAGTCGGTGTACTTTGCGAGTGAGACGTAGCGCACGTGCGTCTTTGCGTGCAGGTACGCGAGCACGCGCTTGCTTTCACGGATGTAGAGCCAAAGGCGTTCGTCTGGCACTTCGCCCTTGGTGATGTGCTTCAGATACGCGAAGCCTTTTTCGTCTGAATCCGCGATTCCTTCACGGGCCATGCCGGGATTGTTGGCGACCCAACAGACCCCGCCCGACATCGCCGAGTTCCCACCGTAGAGCTCGCTCTTCTCGACCAGCAGCACGTCCAACCCGAGATCGTGCGCCCGCACCGCAGCGCCCATGCCCGCGGCTCCGCTTCCCATGACGAGCAAATCGACTGTACGGTCCCACTTCGCCATTACGGCGCTCCTTTGCTGCCGGTCGGTTCGAAAGTAGAACATGTTCTAGTGTTGCGCTCCTGTCAAACGCACCCGATCTTGCGACCGGGGTTGCTCGGCGCTAGAAAATCCTTACCTTTCAACGGTCTTGAGCGCTCGGCCGCTCGGAGGTTCCCAGGTGATTCGCCCCATACTCTTCTACCCCGATAAACGGCTCCGCGAGCCCGGCAAAGACGTCGAGGTCTTCGATGCCGAGTTGCACCGATTGGTCGAAGACATGGCCGAGACGATGTACGCGGCTCCGGGCGTCGGATTGGCCGCGCCGCAGATCGGCATTTCAAAGCGCCTCTTCATCGTTGATGTGGCCTCTGGCGAGGACGAGCCGAGCGACCTGCGCGTATTCATCAACCCCGAGATCATCACCGCCGAAGGCGAAACCACATTCAACGAGGGTTGCCTCTCGTTCCCCGGCATTCGCGAAGACATCGACCGAGCCGAGCGGATCACCGTCCGGGCGCTCGACCAGGACGGCAAGCCCTTCGAGCTCGAGGCCGAGGGCCTGTTGGCGATTGCGATTCAACACGAAAACGATCACCTCAATGGCGAGCTGATGATCGACCATCTCAGTGTCTTGCGCCGTCGTTTGGTGCATCGCGCGATGAGCAAGCGTGCCGCGGTCGACGCCGCGCAGTGACAGCCCGTGAGAACGATTTTTTTCGGCAGCCCCGAGTTCGCGGTGCCCTGCCTCGATGCGCTGCACGAGATTAGCGAAGTCGTCGCCGTCATCTCACAACCGGACCGGCCCGCAGGGCGCGGGCTTACCATGCGGCCTCCGCCGGTGAAGCAGCGCGCATTGGAGCTTGGCCTCGACGTCTGGCAACCGACGAAAGTGCGGACCGCTGAGTTTGCCGAAAGCCTTCGGTCGCTCGAGGCAGACGTGGCCGTCGTGGTCGCGTACGGGCGAATCCTTCCCCTCGCCGTGCTCGATGCGCCCCGCGCCGGCAGCGTGAACGTGCACGCTTCGCTGCTTCCACGCTGGCGAGGCGCGGCGCCGATTCAATGGTCGATCGTTCATGGAGACGAGGAGACCGGGGTCACCCTGATGCAAATGGACGAAGGCATGGACACCGGTGCCATCCTCGCCACCGCATCAACCCGGATCGAGGCCGATGACGACGCCGCCACCCTCGGTGAGAGGCTTTCAAAAATGGGGGCGGCGCTCCTGCGCGAGCAACTGCCACGCTACGTTGCCGGCCAGATCACGCCCAAGCCCCAAGACGACGCCGCGGTGACGATGGCGCCTCTCCTCGATAAGGCACATGGCCGCATTGAATGGAACCAATCGGCACGCGCGGTGCATAATCAGATCCGCGGCATGCATCCTTGGCCAGGCGCACATACGGTTCTCGGCGAGCGGCGCATCAAAGTGCATCGCGCGCTCCCGACGACGCTCGATCCCGAAGGGGCCCGCCCAGGCGAGGTGATCGCGCTCGATCCGGAAGGCATCCTCGTGGCCTGCGCCGAGGGAACGCTCGAGATTCAAGAGCTTCAAGAGAGTGGCCGGAAGCGCGTCGACGCGCGTTCCTTCGCCAGCGGGCGAGGGGTCGCAGTGGGCGATTGCTTTTCGAGTGAAGGGACCGAGCAATGAAGATCTACACGAAGACAGGCGACGCTGGCGAGACCGGCCTTTTTGGGGGAGATCGGGTTTCGAAAGCATCGCTTCAAGTCGAAACCTACGGCGAGGTCGACGAGCTGAACAGCACCGTGGGTTGGGCGCGCGTAGCGGCGTCGGACCCGGAGCTCGATGCCCTGCTCAATCAGATCCAAAACGATTTGTTCGAAGTGGGTGCGGAGCTCGGCTCGACCGCCGAACGCAAACAGAAAAGCACGATGCCCCTGATCACCGAGGGGCAGGTCGAAGCCCTCGAGCGTGCGATCGACCAATACGAAGAAGGCCCGCCCCCGCTGACCTCGTTCGTCTTGCCAGGCGGGAGTGAAGGCGCGGCCAGGTTTCACGTGGCGCGCTGCGTTTGCCGCCGTGCGGAGCGCTCGCTGGTCGCGCTCGGCGCACAGGAGACGCTTCGGGGCGAGCTCTTGCGCTACATCAATCGGCTGAGCGACCTGCTCTTCGTTCTGGCCCGCTACGCCAACCACCGAGCAGGCGTCGAAGACATCCCCTGGAAGGGCCTCGGCGGCTAAGGCATGTCCTCGGGGTCGAGGGTGAAGTCGCGCGTTCCGACCCGACCGTCGCCGAGCACGTCCCCGGGCAAGTCGAGCCCTTCGCGCATCTCTTCGATCGCCTCGTAAAGCACCGCCCGCTCCGCCGACAGTTGCCGAATGATCGTGGACCCCCACTGGCGCTTCGCTCGGATCTTAATCGACGTCCAGGTGCGCCTGACCAGCTCGAGGTAGATCAAAGCCAGGGCGCCGCCGAACGCGCCGATCAAAAAGGTCGTGATGCCAGCGCGCCAGGGCGCCCGAGGAATCCCAGCGAAGGTGTTGTGGAGCTCGAGCTGCCCGAGGCCCACCAACAGGGCGAAAACCAACCAGGCGAGCGGAAACAAGATCAGGCCGGTGAGCAGCTTGATCGTCGCGGTGTCTTTGTATTGTCGCGAAGCGATGCGAGAGACGACGTTGATGAGAAGGTAGGGGACAGCGTTGATCACCAGACCCAAGACCAGCACGGGAGGAATCACCAAGAACACCACGGCGGCTTGGGCAGCCAAGAGGACGGGGAGCCACTTGGATTCTATCGGCGGCGGTTTGTCGAGGTCGTCGTCCTCGAGCTGCACCTCGCGGAGCGCGGCATCATAGGCCTCGACGCGATCGAGCAAGGCCTGCACCCCGTCGGGATCGGTTTGCAATCGCGCATAGTACGCTTTCCAAACCCTCGCCATTCCCAAGGAGCGCTCGGCCATGTCGGGAGCCTTGAGACTTACGCCGGCTCGCTTCGCCCGCTCGGCTCGGACCAGGCTGCGGACACGGCTCATCAGCTGGTTCAGCTCCCAACTTTCGGTCGCGTGGGTCACTTCTTGAAGCACCGGCTCGAGGACCTGCGTCAGCTCGCCGCTTCGAGCGCGCAAGGCTTCGTCGTCACCTTCCGGAATCGTTGCCAGGAGTGCGCTGGGCAGCGCCAACGGCGCATGAAACTCGACCAGCACATCGGAGCGGAACATCGTCTTGTCGTCGTAGTGGAGGCCCACCGGGATGATTACCGGCGGAACTCCCTTCTCGCCGCAGAGTTGCTTGGCGCGGTAGTAGAGCCGCGCCGCGCCAGTCTTCAGCTCCTGGACAAAAGAATCATCGTGGCTGACGCCTTCGGGGAACAAGGCCGCAAAGCCGCCGTCGCAGACCGCTTGGGCCATCGCATCGAGGCTTTTTCGATTCGCCTCTCGCCGTGCCTCGACGTTGCCGTCTTTCGCATCGGCCGCGCGAAAGATCGGGACGGTTCCGAGCGCACGCATCAAGCGTCCGACAATCGGCCACGCGAAAAGCCCGTGCCGCGCTCCAAACACGACCCGACGCGGAAAACCGCTGATGATGAGCGCTGGATCCACCAGCCCATTCGGATGCCAAGCAATGAGAATCCCGCCACCCGTCTTCGGGACGCGTTCGACCCCGCTCACCTCCACGCGGCGAAAGAACAGGCCTACGAGAAACCGCACCAGGCGAACCGCGTTGCTCCGCTCGATCTTCACCCCATGATTGTATCCCGACAAAAAGGCGGCTGTCCCCTTTTCACGATACGCGCTAGACCGAGCGGGTCATGCGAGGTGGGCTAGCTTGGTTTTTGACGGTTGCGTTCGCGATAATCGGATCTGGGTGCAGCAAGAAGACCGACGATCGAATTGTGGCGTCTGATCCGCAGCCGGCACCGGCAGCCGTGGCCCCCGCGTCCAAGGGGCCGGCGAGCTATGTGGGCACCGAGAAGTGCGCTTCATGTCACGAGGCACAGCACCAAGGCTGGCTCGGGTCGCATCATGATCTCGCGATGCAGAAGGCGACGCCGGAGTCAGTGCTTGGCGACTTCAACGATGTGAAGGTCAAGCACTTCGAGGAGACGGCACGCTTCGTTCGTGAAGGAGATGCCTTCTTCGTGGAAGCGCTGGGCGCCGATGGTGCGCGTGGACGCTTTCCGGTGATCTACACCTTCGGCGTCGAACCGCTGCAGCAGTACCTCGTGGAGATTGAGCCCGGACGTCTTCAGTCGTTCTTATTTGCCTGGGATACGCGGCCGAAAGAGAAGGGCGGCCAGCGTTGGTTTCACCTGCAGCCCGACGAATACGTGGAGCCCGGCGACCCGCTACACTGGACCGCACCTAGCTACAATTGGAACTACTCCTGCGCAGACTGTCATTCGACGGCACTCAAGAAAAACTACGATCGCGCAACCAAGCGCTATTCATCCGAGTACTTCGAGATCAACGTCGGCTGCGAGGCATGCCATGGCGCCGGGTCCCGACATGTCGAGCTCGCGGACGCGGCCGATTCTGCAACAGTCGCTCTTCCGGCGGATGCAGGTTTCGACCGACGGCTTCCGGCACCCGCCGCGCGCATCTGGTCGTTTGGCGAAGGCAAATCCATCGCATCGCTGATCAGGTCGGAACCGAGTGATGAAACCGAAACCTGCGCACCCTGCCATTCTCGACGCGCCGATCTAGGCGGCGAGAGCAATAACTTCCACGATCGCTACCGTGTTGCGGCCCTCGACGAGCTGCTTTACTTCGACGACGGTCAGATCCGAGATGAGGTCTACGTCTACGGCTCGTTTCTCCAGAGCAAAATGCACGCCGCCGGCGTCATTTGCAGCGACTGCCACGATGGGCACAGCACGAAGCTTCGATTGGATGGCAACCCATTGTGCAGCCGATGCCATCAGGCCGCAGTGTACGACACGTCGAAGCATCTTTTTCACGAAACGGGGACTCCAGGCAGCCTTTGTACCGACTGCCACATGCCCGAGCGCACCTACATGGTGAACGATGACCGAGCCGATCATCGCTTCGGCATTCCGCGCCCAGGGCTTGCCGCTAAACTCGGCGCGCCGGATGCCTGCACCGATTGCCATGCAGGCAAGAGCGCGATTTGGGCTGAACGAGAGATCGCGAAGCGCTTCGACAGCCGCGTCAGTCATCCGTTTGCCGAGGCGCTTCACGCAGCCCGAACGCAACGGCCGGAAGGCGAGCCGGGCCTCGTGGAGCTCGTAGCGGTAGGCAATGCGCCGGCCATCGTTCGCGCGACAGCGCTTCTCGAGCTCCGCAACCTCGGTTCTCCAGCGCTTCCCGCTTTGCTGATGCGCGCCAGCAGCGACCCAAGTCCGATCGTCCGGCGCTCGGTTGCGGTCGCGGCTCGAGATATGCCGCCCGAGCAGCGGGTCGAAGTCGTGCGTCCACTGCTCCGGGACAAAGTGCGGTCGGTCCGGATCGAAGCGGTTGCTGCCATGCTCGGTGTTCGCGCAGGTGATTGGAGCGCGACGGATCGCGCCGCACTGAAGAGGGCGACCGCGGAGTACATCGAGGCCCGTTCCTTCAACACGGACCGGGGCGAAGGCTTGGTCGACATGGCACACGTCGCAATGTTGGCAGGCGACTTCAAGCACGCGGAGGAGAATCTCCGCGAGGCGCTCGAGATCGATCCGACGTTTACCGCGGCGTACGTCAACCTTGCCGATCTCTATCGATCTCAAGAGCGGGATGAAGAGGCCGAGTCGACCCTCCGCGAAGGGCTGAACAAGGCGGCCGACGTAGCCGCGGTGGAGTTTGCGCTGGGCCTCGCCTTGGTTCGCCTAGGGCGACACCCGGAAGCGATGTTGCACCTTCGCCGCGCATACGAGATGCGTCCTGAGACGATCCGCTTCGGATACGTCTATGCGGTTGCCCAGTTTGACGGCGGACAGCGCGAAGCGTCCCTTCGCACGCTCACACGAATGCAAAGGCGCTACCCGGCGAACCGCGATGTCCTCCAGTTGCTTGCTGGCTACAACCAGCAGATGGGACGAGCGAAGGCCGCGGAGCGATACGCTACGGAGCTGCAAAAGCTCAATGCCCTCTAAAGCCGAAGTCTGGGCTCAGCCCGGTTCGCGTTTCAGAATAGCCATCGTTGCCGCTTGGTCGAGACGGAGGCCGGCGACGCATGAGAGACGAAGAAAGCTCCGATGCCTTTCCTCGAGATCATGCATGCCTACTTTCGCGGCGAGCGCATCGAAGCACTCTGCTTCATCGTTCCAATCGGGGTTGCGATGCTTGCGTTTGCGGCGATAACGCTTCGCGCCGAGCGCGGCGGCTTCGCTTGGGGCTTGGCCATACCTCTGATCGTGTTCGGTCTCTTCGCGATCGGTGTGGGGGCGGCGGTTGGGTTGCGCACAGCGGCGCAAGTTGCAGGAATTGAATCCGGGTTCCAAGACGATCCCAGCGCGATGCTTGCCGAAGAGCTTCCGCGCATGCAGAAGGTCAACTCGAACTGGCCGACCTACATCGGGATGTGGACCGCCTTGGTGCTGATCGGTCTCGGGCTGCGCTTCGGCTTGAAGGCGGATTGGGCACAAGGTGTCGGCCCGGCACTCATCTTGATTGGAGCGATGGGTTTTCTGATCGACGGCTTTGCGGAGCGGCGCGCCAGACCTTACACCAATGCCCTCGAAGCCCTCGCGGCGGAGGTGCGCCGATGATGGGCGCTTCTGGCTCGACTGAGCCCTGCTTCCGCCGCACAGAAAGTTGGTTTCGTTTCGTCGGCCGTTCGGGATAAGCTGCGCACATGGCTCGCCTCTTGGTTTGTTGCATCTTGACCCTAGCCCTGGGCTGCAGAAGCCCAACCGCGTCCACCGAGCCATCGAACCTCGAGGAGACGCTGCCACCCGAACCTGCGGACACACTGCCTTCCGAAACCGCTGAGGCATTGGAGCCATCCGGGGCGACTGGTGCGATGCAGGACTTGGAAGAGGTTGTCCCGGCGGAACCCACCGAGGCTCAACCCGTGGCGGCCCCTAACGAAGCGCTCGCGGGCGAACCCGCGGAGCTTGTGCAACCCGCGGAGCCCGCTCGCGACCTCGGGGCCGAATTGAGCGCCGCGATCGGGAGCCCCGCGGACTGCCTCCGCGACTATCGGCCGGCCAGCGCGACTACCATTCGCGTCAACCTCCGCGCCCTCGTGCGCCCGACCGGAATGGTCATCGAGCCGAGCGCGAGCGGCGGAGGGCTTTCGGCGGACGATCTTCGGTGCGTCGAGCAGCGGGCCGGAGATGTAACCCTGTCGCCCCTGAGCGGGGCAGCGTCGGAACGTGTCACTGCCATCGTCGACATCGACTACCAGCCTCCTCGAGTCGAGGAGTACGACGTCGGCGCGCCGCCGCCAAAGCTCGACGACGTCGTTCAGCCCCTTCCAAAAAAGAAGCCAATTCCTCCCAGTGGCAAACCGATCGAAGGTCCTGCGCCTGACCGCATCGACGGGCCGAGCGGAGTCCCGATCGACGGGCCCAAAGGTATCCCGATCGAGGGCCCCAAACCAAGACCGATCGAAGGCTACTAGCGCGCCGCCAAATCCAGAGGTTCGGGAGACTGACCCGCTTCAGCCAAGATCGGCCAGCTCAACCGGATTCGGCTCCACCCGCCAGATGTCCCGGCTGTAATCGAGGATGGTGCGATCCGAGGAGAACGGCCCCATGCGTGCCGCATTGAGGATCGACATTTTCGTCCAGTCGGCCGGGTCCGCCCAGGCCTGGCTGACTTCCGTCTGACAGTCGATGTAGGATTGGAAGTCGGCCAGGACGAAGTAGTCGTCGTGATGGATCAGGCTGTTGATCAGGGGCTGAAACAGCGCCCAGTCTCCGCGCGAGAAATGGCCCGAAGCGATTAGATCGAGCGCGCCTTTGAGTGACGCGTTTCGCTCGTAGTATTCGTAGGGTCGGTAGCCCGTCTGTTGCAACGCGTGGATTTCATCTGTCGTGAGCCCGAAGAGAAAGAAGTTCTCGGCGCCGACCGCATCTCGGATCTCGACGTTCGCGCCATCGAGGGTGCCGATGGTCAGGGCGCCGTTCATCGAGAACTTCATGTTACCAGTCCCCGAGGCTTCCTTGCCGGCGGTCGATATCTGCTCGGACAGGTCAGCGCAGGGATAAACGAGCTGGGCCGTCTTCACGTTGTAGTTCGGGATGAAGATGACCTTCAGCTTGTCGCGAGTATCCGGGTCGGAATTCACGACCTCTCCCACGGCATTGATCAGCTTGATGATGAGCTTGGCCATCGTGTAGCCGGGTGCTGCCTTGCCGCCGAAGATGAAAGTTCGTGACGCCGTCGCGAAGCCCGGGTTCTCCTTGAGCATTCGGTATAAGTGTACGATATGGAGCACAGCCAACTGTTGGCGCTTGTACTCGTGGATGCGCTTGACTTGGACGTCGAACATCGAATCGAGATCCGCCTCGACCTTCATGAGCCGATGCGCCTGCTCGGCGGCGGCCCGCTTTCGTGCAGTCTTGACGGCCCGCCATTGCGCCTGAAACTCGGCGTCATCGGCAAGCCCCTCGAGCCGGCGCAGCTGGTTCAAATCGGTGATCCACGCCTCGCCGATGCGGTCGGTGATCAGCTCCGCGAGCTCCGGGTTGGCAAGCGCCACGAAGCGCCGCGGGGTTACGCCGTTGGTCTTGTTGTTGAACTTGCCGGGGTAGAACTCGTGGAAGTCCCGCATCACACGGGTCTTGAGCAAGTCGGTGTGTAGGGCGGAGACGCCATTGACCGAGAAGCTGCCCACTGTGGCGAGGTTGGCCATGCGCACCGAGCCGCCGCCGTGGTCATCGATGAGGGACATGCGCCGTTGTCTCTCGCTGTCGCCCGGGAAGTGCTCGCGAACCTCAACCATGAAGCGAGCATTGATCTCGTAGATGATCTCCAAGTGCCGCGGCAGCAATCGTCCAAACATCGATAACGGCCACGTTTCGAGGGCCTCTGGCAGCAAGGTGTGATTCGTGTACGCAAACGTTTCCGAGCTGATCCGCCAGGCGTCCTCCCAGCTCATCCCGTGCTCGTCGAGCAGCAGGCGCATCAGCTCGGGTATCGCGAGCGCTGGATGGGTGTCGTTCAGCTGAATTGCGAAGCCTTCATTTAGAGTCTCAGGCCGACCGCCCCGAAGCTGGTGGAGCCGTAGCAAGTCCTGAAGCGAGCAGGATACGAGAAAGTACTGCTGCCGAAGCCTGAGGTCCTTGCCCTGCGCAGGCTCGTCGTTGGGATAGAGCACTTTGGTGAGCGTCTCCGAGGCCACCTTGCGTTCGACCGCGCCGTAGTAGTCGCCCACATTGAAGCTTCCAAAGTCGAATGTTTCGGCCGCCTCTGCGGCCCAGAGGCGCAGCATGTTCATGTTGTTGACCTTGTAGCCGGGAATCGGCGTGGCGTAGGCAACCCCCTTGACGATGGTATCTGGACGCCAGCGGGCTCGGTAACGACCATTCTCATCCGTGTAGGATTCGGTATGACCGCCGAAGCCCACCGGATAGCTGTACTCGGGCCGAGCGACTTCCCAGGGGTTGCCCTGACGCAGCCACTTGTCGGTGCGCTCGACCTGCCAGCCGTCGTGGATCTGCTGCTGGAAGATGCCGAACTCGTATCGCAAGCCGTAGCCAACTGCGGGGATCTGCAAAGTCGAAAGCGAGTCCATGAAGCACGCAGCCAGGCGCCCCAGTCCACCGTTGCCCAGGCCCGGCTCGCGTTCTGCGTCGATGAGCTCGTCGAGGTTCTGCCCGAGCGATGCAACGGCCTCTGCGACTCGGCTCCGAATGCCGAGGTTCAGCAGTGCGTTGCCCAGCGACGGCCCCAGTAGATACTCAGCCGACAGATAACAGACCACGCGTGTCGGATGAGCCAACAGCGCCCTGGCGGTGCTCAGCCAACGCTGCATGAGTCGGTCTCGAACGGTGTAGGCAACCGCCAGGTAATAATCCGACCGGGTTGCCAGCGCCGGGACGTTGCCGCAGCGATAGAAAAGGTTTTCCTGAATTGCCCGGCGCAGCGTGTCGACGCTGACTCCGGTCCGATCGTCATCGACGATCGCTGGTTTGTGCGACGGCGAGCCCTTCGCGTTCATTTCCGTATCCTCCAGGAATCAGCGCAGCTAGTTGAGGGCCTACGAGTGTCGGCTCTCGCCCAGGGGATGGCAAGGGGGTACTCGCAGGGAGACTTCAAATGGCTAAAGCCGGCCGGTTGCCTCTGCTAGCGCTCGCATTCGCCTGGCCAGCGTGTGACTGAGCTGACCTGGCTCGAGCCTCCAGGTCCAATTGCCGTTCGAGGTTCCCGGACGATTCATTCGGTGCCGTTCGCCGAGGTGAAGCAGATCTTGTAACGGGAAGATCACGGTGTCAGCACAGGAGGCAAGTAGCGCCTGAATCGCCGCGTCGACGATGTCGACGTCGCCGCTCGCCCCGAAGTAGCTCTGGACGCGCTGAAGCTCCTCCTCGGCGGTCGCGTCGTTCGACTGTGCCCGGCGCTGGAGGTCGCGATACCAGCCCAGCATCGTATTGCTGTCGTGGGTCCCGGTGAACGCCACGCTCTTGCGGGGGTACTCGTCTGGGTGATGTACGCGGTTTCCGGGGTCGTGGCCAAAGGCAAACTGCAGCACTTTCATTCCCGGGAGGCCGTACTGATCACGCAGGTCCCACACCTCCTGGCTGACTGCTCCGAGGTCCTCCGCGATGAACGGGAGCTCGCCGTGCTCCGTTGTGAGCTCGTCGAAGAACGCGTGCCCGGGGGCGTCGACCCACTGCCCATCCATGGCCGAGTCGGACTCACGCGGAATGCGCCAGTATCGGGCGAAGCCGATGAAGTGGTCGAGCCGCAGCAGATCGAATAGCTCCAGCTGGCGCCGCAGCCGGGATTTCCACCATGCAAAGCCGGTGCGCTCGTGATGCTCCCAATCGTACAGGGCGTTTCCCCAACGCTGCCCCTCTGCGGCAAATGCGTCCGGCGGAGCGCCCGCGACGAATTTGGGGCGACCGTTCGCATCCAGGAGAAACGCCTCGCGGTGCGCCCAAACGTCCGCGCTCTGATGGGAGACGAACATCGGCACGTCGCCGAAAATCCCCACCCGCCGATCCTTGCAATGCCTTCGAAGCGCCTGCCACTGTTTGTCGAAGAGAAACTGCTCGAACGCGAAATAGTCGATGTTGTCCACAAACTCTTCGCGCACTGCTGAGAGGACCGAGGTCTGCCGCCGAGCGAGGTCTTCCGGCCAGGTCGTCCAATCGGCGGTCCCGTAGCGGGATCGAAGCGTGATGAACAGGCAGTAGTCGTCGAGCCAGTCACCCTCGCGATCTCGAAACTCCCGGAACGACCGCCGCATGTCCCGTGACCCTCGCTCGAGGAACGTTCGATACGCTTCCATCCTCAGCTTCGACCGAACGCGCTTGGATTCGATGAACTCGGCCTTTGCTGTCGTCGAGGCAGCGGGTAGACCGCGGAGTCTCCGTTCGTTCAGCAAGCCGTCCTCGACCAGCGCTTCGGGTGAAATCATCAGCGGCTCGCAGGCGAACGCCGAGATGCTGGAGTACGGCGATTCAGAGTCGCCGATCGGGTTGAGCGGGAGCGTCTGCCACCAGCCCTGGCCCGCCTCCGCCAAGAAATCTGCGAATGCGTGCGCGGATGGCCCGAGGTCGCCGGTGTACGCGCCGCCCGGAAGCGAGGTGATATGCAAGAGAGTTCCGCTGCGCCTCGGAAGGTCCACCGTCACCTCGGAACGCGTTCTGCGACCAGGACGACCGTCGAGTACGGTTGCACGACTTGAGTGCTTCCGATCACCACTTCTGCGTCTTCCGGGTGGGAGAAGTCATGAGGCGACTGCCGATGCGTGTCGATCAAGCGTCGCCACCGGCGGGGCTCACCTTCGCGAAGGAATGGGAGCTCAAACGTCAAAGGCTTTGAGTATGCATTGAACATGAAGTGCCAGCCGTACTGAAAAACCTCTACGGAAAAAGCCAGGCTACGGGAGTGTGGCGCGAGGTCGGGTTCGTTGAGCTTCACGCCGTGCCAGTGCACCGGAACGGCATGGAGCAGGGACGACAGGCTCAAGCCCGGCACTTCGAAGGCTACGCTCAGTCGAAGGCGGATCAGCTCTTTCACAAAACGATGAAGACCGGCGTGTTTCTCGAGAAGGCCCCAGTCGAACCAGGTGAGCTCGCTGTCGTGACAGTAAGGGTTGTTGTTGCCGTGCTGGGTTCGGCGCGCTTCATCGCCCATCACCAACATGGGGACACCTAGCGATAGAAGGTTCGTCGTGAAGAAGTTCTTGATTTGCTGGTTCCGGAGTTGCTCGATCGCCGGATCGTCGGTCGGTCCTTCGACGCCGCAGTTCCAGCTCAGGTTGTAATCCGAGCCATCTCGGTTCTCTTCCTGGTTCTCCCAATTGTGCTTTTCGTCGTAAGAGACGAGATCGTTGAGGGTGAATCCGTCGTGGCAGGTCACGAAGTTGATGCTCTGCTCGGCCTCCCGCCCCTGGCCCCCGTAGATATCGGGGCTCGCCAGAAACCGTGCTGCAAGCTTTTCGACGTGCCCCTCGTCGCCCCGAAAGAATCCGCGGACGTCGTCGCGAAACTTGCCGTTCCATTCCTTCCAATGGTCGCCGAAAAAGCTGCCGACCTGATAGAGGCCTGAGGCGTCCCATGCCTCTGCGATGAGCTTGGTGCCACTGAGAGCTGGATCGGTTTCGATGTCCCAGAGCACCGGCGGGTTGGCCACCACGTCACCTTCGGTGTTGCGCGACAAGATGGACGCCAGATCGAAACGGAAGCCATCCACGTGCATCTCCGTTACCCAATGTCGCAAACTGTCGAGAATGAGGCGCCGAACTACGGCATGATTGGCGTTGAGCGTATTGCCCGTGCCGCTGTAGTTCGCGTAGCGTGATCGGTTTCCTGGTTCGAGGCTGTAATAGGTGCTGTTGTCGAGGCCCTTGAACGAAAGGGTCGCGCCGTCTTCTCCCGCTTCGGCGGTATGGTTGTAGACTACGTCGAGAATGACCTCGATGTCGGCGCGGTGGAGCGCTTTGACCATGTCCCGAAACTCATCCAACACATCCAGTGGCTCGTTGCAGGATGCATAGCCAAAGTGCGGCGCGAAAAACGAGATCGGGTTATAGCCCCAGTAGTTGCTGAGGCCGGGTGGCGCCTCCTGCGGGTCGAAAAGAAACACGGGCAAGAGCTCGACCGCGGTCACACCGAGGTCGGTCAAGTATGGGATCTTCTCGATGAGACCCGCATAGGTTCCCCGCGTTTCGGGTGAAACCCGCGAGCTCGGATGGCGGGTGAAGCCACGGACATGCATCTCGTAGATGACTGTGTTCGAAAAGGCGTGCGCGGGGGCGATGTCCCCCTCCCAGTCGTACGCGCTGAGGTCGGCCACCACACTCTTCATCGCAGTCGCAGCCGTATCGCCCGGCCGGCGCGCCGCTTGCCGATCGTAGCCTCTCGGAACCGCGACGGCTCGGCCATAGGGATCGAGCAGCGCCTTTTCGCGGTCGTAGCGGAGGCCTTCCTCCGGCGCGTACCGGCCCTCCGCGCGATAGGCATAAAGTTGGCCTGGTCCGATGCCCGGCACGAACGCATGCCAGTAGTGAAAGGTTCGATGGTTTCGCGATGGGTCGAGCCGGATCACCCGTGCCGGCTGCGGGTCATCAGGGCCGTCGAAGAGAAGGAGCTCCAAGGCATCGCAATGCTTCGAATAGATGCTGAAGTTCACGCCACCGGGTCGAGGCGTCGCGCCCAGCGGATAACTTTGTCCGGTTCGAATCATTTGGGCGTCTGAGGACTGGTTGCGACGACCTTTTCGACCGCCTCGAGCAAGCTCTTGCTGTAGACGCGGCCGGCGAGATTCTCGCGTGCCTTCTTCGCGACCGCGTCCCACTCCGCCTTGTACGGCGAGGTGTCGACTTCGATCATGCCACGGGTGACGAGTGATGCGTAGGCCCTTGCGTCGTCACGCCGTACCAGCGTATCGTTTGCCTTGGAGGCGCGCACGCTCGTGGAGAGTAAGACCTTCTGATCGTGCTCCGAAAGCTCGTCGAATTTCTCCTGCGTGACGATTCCGCCACCGACCATGATGTTGAAGTTGTCCTTCGCCATGTACTTGAGCCGCGTGTACCACTGGAGCGCGACCGCAGCGAGGGCAGACGCCGGAACCGTATCGACCATGCGAGTCTGCAATCCGCCGTAGACTTCGGGAAGGCCCATCCGCACTGCATTCGCGCCTATCACGTTGATGAATTCTGCGAAGACGGGGTCGTCTTTCCAAGCCCACGGTCGGAAGCTTTTGAGGTCGCCCGGTTTGACGAATGCGTTCGCCGAGAAGAGCCGGTTCTTGCCGGCTTCGCCCCAATTCAGGAGCACGAAGCCCGCGTCTTTGAACATTTTGGTGAATCGGTCGTTCAGCTCGGTCCGGGCGCGCGTGAGCTGCTCGTACTCGGTGAGTAAGCCCGGCGCCGTCAGCACCAAGACCGGACGCGCGACCATTCCGAGCCCGGTCGTTGAAATCCCGGCGCCATCCATCTGCCCCGCGCGCATCTTGCGAACGAAGTCGCGCTCGTCACCCTGGCTGCCTCCGGAGTAGAAGCGTAGCTCGACGCGATGGTCGGTCTCCTTCTTGACACTTCGATTCCAGGCCTTGGAGATCTTCATGAAGCCGGAGCCCGCCGGGGCGAGCGAGGCGAAACGGATGATGATCGGGCCGCTGGCGCTGGCTTGCGGCGCGGACACGGCGCCCGGCAACAAGAGTGCACTCGCGGCGAGGAGAAAGATGAAGATGGAGCGGGTCCTGGTCATGGTTTAGTCGATACGCGCTTACGACGGCATTGCCAAGCTGCCAAACCGGACGATACTCGATCTGGCGAAAGGGAAGAACGATGAGCGATGAGGTCAAGGTCGAGCGGCTCGCCGCACTTTTCAAGCAAACCGGTGCTGCCCATCATCAGGCTTTTTTGGAAACCGACGGAGACGATCCTGAGTGGCCGCTCTGGTATGCCGAGTATCTGGAGGGTCGGCTAACGCCATTCTTGGCAGCCCCGCTGACCCGGAGTCGATTGGTGTTCTGCCTGATTGGGGCGGATGACGAGCACCGCGCCACCGAATCCGACACACCGTGGCCTGAGTACTATGCTCGGCGCTTTCTCGAATGCCTCGGTCCTGCGGACGAGCCGGCCAAGGACCGCTTGTCGCTCTACTATTTCGACGGCTGTCCGTTCTGCGTTCGTGTGCTCCGCGCGATCGACGCGCTCGGTCTCGATGTGGAGCTCCGTAACATCTACGCCGATCCCGTCCATCTCGCGGCGCTCCGTGAGGTGCGGAGTAGAACCACCGTGCCCGTGCTGAGAATCACGAGCTCGGATGGCGAGGAGCGTTGGATGCCGGAGTCGGCTGATATCGTGCGGTACCTGCAGGCGAGCTACGGCCAAGCGGCCGCCTGACGTTACGCGCCAGCGAAGCCCCGTGGACGTCGCAAAGCGGAGTCTCTATGGGGTGTCAGGGCCAGCGCCAGTGCCGGCGATCCTCTCCGGCAGCCCCCGTACGTGCAAGTCCCGCTGCGGAAATGGAATCTCGATACCCGCCTCCTTCAAAGCCCCGTTGATCGCCACATGCACTGCGCTTGGCACGTCCAAGACATCTGACGGGTCCATGAAGATCCGCAGCTCGAAATCGAGTGAGCTTTCACCAAACCCCCGGAACAGAGCCAGCGGCGCCGGGTTCTTGAAGACTTTGTCGTTGGCCTCTGCGACCTTCCTCAGAATGCCGAGCACCTGAGTCGGGTCCGTCCCGTAGGCCACGCCGAGAGGGATGGTCACCCGCTGTTGGCGCGCTGCCAGGGTCCAGTTGATGACCCGGCCGGAAATCAAGTCGCCATTGGGGACGATCACCTCCGCGCCGTCGAAGGTGCGAATCGTGCTTGCACGAATCCCGATACTGCTCACGTTCCCGAGGATGTCGTCGATCTCGATCTTGTCCCGCAATCGAATCGGCCGTTCCGTCAAGAGGACGAAGCCCGACACGAAGTTGTTGACGAGGTTTTGAAGTCCGAAGCCGATGCCCACGCCGAGCGCGCTCAGGACGATCGTCACTCTGTCGAGCGGGAAGCCGAGGACCGAGACAGCGGCGACGAAGCCGATAGCGATGATCGCGTAGCGCGTGAACGTCGTCAGCGCGAACGGGACTCCCTGCTGCATGTGAAGGCGCGGCAGAATTTCTTCCTTCAAAACGAAGCTCACGAAGCGCGCGATGATCCAGCTCACCCACAAGACGATGAAGAAGACGAAGAAGTCTCCAAACGTCACGCCTGTCTCGGTGAGGCCCATCCCCAAATCCGCTGAAAGCCAGCGCCCAAGGACGCGCCCCGCGGGTCGCCACGCCGATGTCATGTCTGCGAGCAACCAGGCAAACACCGCAGCCGCAAGAAGACGCATGGTGCGAGTCATGGTCTTCTCGATGACGTTT
>Ga0224508_10000662_pt1 | contig 33173 bp, 27 predicted proteins | sample SF_Jan12_sed_USG_4_FD_170157 | JGI IMG/M metagenome (GOLD analysis project Ga0224508, IMG submission 170157) | Sediment microbial communities from San Francisco Bay, California, United States - SF_Jan12_sed_USGS_21 | ecosystem: Environmental > Aquatic > Marine > Sediment | place: USA...
CGGTCACGGCGGCCAACATGATGTTCGAGATGCTCTGCCTGGTGGCCCGGTCCGTCGAGCGCGCGCGATGAACGAGCTCACCCGTGCCGAGACATGGGAGGCGCTGCGCGCCACTCACCAATGGCGGATGCCGGCGCATTACAACATGGCGCACGACATGTGCGAGAAATGGGCCGGGGCCGAGCCGGACCGGGTGGCGCTGATCTATCTGAGGTCCGATGGGGCGGTCCGCGATTACAGCTTTGCCCAGCTTTCGCGCGCGTCTAGCCGTTTCGCCAATGCGCTGGCGGCCGAGGGGGTGGCGCGCGGCGACCGGGTGGCGGTGCTGCTGCCCCAGGTGCCAGAGACGATCCTGACCCATCTGGCGGCCTACAAGCTGGGCGCCGTCGTGCTGCCGCTCTTCACCCTATTCGGTGAGGAGGGGCTTGAATACCGGCTATCGGATTCGGGCGCCAAGGCGCTGGTGACCGACGAGGCGAACTTGGCCAAGATCGCCGCGATCCGCGACCGGCTGCCGGCATTGGAGACCATCTACTCCATCGACCGGCCGGGCGAGGGCGCCTGGGGGTTCTGGCAGGAGCTCGGCAAGGCGAAGGATGAGATCGCGATTGCCGAGACCGGGACGGAGGACCCGGCCTTCATCTGCTACACCTCCGGCACCACTGGGCCGCCCAAGGGCACGCTGCACGGGCATAGGGTGCTGCTGGGGCATCTGCCCGGCGTGCAGGTGGTGCACGAGTTCTTCCCCCAGCCCGGCGACCGCATGTGGACGCCGGCCGACTGGGCCTGGATGGGGGGGCTCTGCAATGTCGCCATGCCGGCCCTGCGTTTTGGTGTGCCCCTGGTCGCCCACCGGATGGAAAAGTTCGATCCGGAACGGGCCTTCGAGCTGATGGCCCGGATGGAGGTGCGGAACACGTTTCTTCCGCCGACTGCGCTGAAGCTGATGCGCGGCGTGGGCCGGCCCGAGCGGTTCGGCCTGAACCTCCGCAGCGTCGGTTCGGGCGGCGAAAGCTTGGGGTCCGAGGTGCTGGAATGGGGCCTAGGCGCGCTGGGGCTGACCATCAACGAGTTCTACGGCCAAACCGAATGCAACCTGGTCCTGGGAAATTGCGCCTCGATCATGGAGGTCAGGCCCGGCTCAATGGGCAAGCCGTTCCCGGGCTCGGAGGTGACCATTCTCGACAGCGCGGGCAATGAAGCCGCCCCGGGCGAGACAGGCGAGATCGCCGTCAAGCGCGGCGATGCGGCGATGTTCCTGGAATACTGGAACGCGCCCGGCAAGACGGCCGAGAAGTTTTCAGGAGACTGGATGCGAACCGGCGACGAGGGTGCCATGGACGCGGACGGCTATTTCTGGTTCGCCTCGCGCACCGACGATGTGATCACCTCGTCGGGCTACCGGATCGGCCCCAGCGAGATCGAGAATTGCCTGACCGGCCACCCGGCGGTCGCCATGGCCGCCTGTATCGGCCTGCCGGATCCGGTGCGCACCGAAATCATCAAAGCCTTCGTCACGCTGGCGCCCGGTGCCGAGGTGGGCGAGGCGCTGGAGGCCGAACTGATCGCCCATGTGCGCACGCGCCTCAGCCCCCATGTGGCGCCGCGCTCGGTAGCCTTCATCGAGACCATGCCGGTGACTGCGACGGGCAAAATCATGCGCCGGGAATTGCGCAGCCGCGAGTTGGACGAACGCGCCTGAGACAACCAAGGCGCGAGTCGCGGCCGCGTTCCGGCTAATTTCTCCAATTTGTTAGGATATTCTGGTAACCTATTGCTCACGCTTTATTGATCCGATCCAAAGCGTTTGCAGGAGGGGGCACGATGATGCGCGTAATTCGTCTTACCGCGGCGGCCGTTCTGGCCGGCGCCGTCCTGGCCGCGGGTGCGCCCGCGACCGCCGCCGAGCTCGAGCGCCCGACCTACGCGGTCGTCAAATCGGTCGAACAGTTCGAGATTCGCGACTACGACCGCATGGTGATCGCCCAGTTCAGTATGCGGGGCAGCTACAGGAAGGCGGTTAGCCAGGGTTATCTCCGGCTCGAGCGATACTTCACCGGCGAGAATTCCGTGCCCGAACCGATCGCATGGACCGTGCCGGTCATGGTGCGCGATGACCTGGCCTCAGGCTGGACCACCATCTTCTACATGCCTGCGAATTACCTGCCGGAGAGCGCGCCGATCCCGAACGACCAGCGGATCCGCTTGATCGAGATGCCCCCGCGCCAGGTCGCGGCGATCATCTTCCCGGGAAAGTTGAACGAGCGGGTGATGCGCGCGAAGGTCGCCGAGTTGAAGGCCTGGCTCGTGTCGCAAGGCTTCGAGCACAAGTCCGACTTCACGATGGCGAGCTATGAGGTGCCGTGGAAGCCCGGCAGGTGGCGCAAGAACGAGATAATCGTGACCTTGCGGTGAGGCCCTAACTGCCCGATTTCGCGCTCTGGGCCTGAGCCAGGCGCACGGGCTTGGGCTGGGGCAGGGGCGGCGGGTCGCCCTGGTAAAGCGTGATCTTCAGATTACCGTAGAGGCCGCTGCGGGTGCCGACCAGGAAGCCGTTCTCCAGACGGTAGGTGGTCCGCTCGACCCCCTGCGAAAACCGCAGATTGCCATCCGCGCTGATCCGCGCAACGCGGTTGAAGGCGGTCGCTGGCTGGTTCCAGGGTTCGTAGGGTGCGTGCATTTCGACCAGCTCGACGCGGCCGTCCTCGTGCACGTTGTAGACCAAGAGATTGTGGCACCAGACGTCATTCCAGGCACCGCCGTTCCAACGGCCGAGATAGGCGCGGTAGGCCTCCGGCACGTCCTTTTCGGGCTTTTGGACCTCCTCGGGGGTGAATAGATCGACCGTATAGCAATCGGGGTCGGTATCGGTCGCCGCAAAGACAGGTTCCTCGGCCTTCACCGGTGTCGCCAGTGTCGTCGCCGGCTGGGGCTTTGCCGCGGTTTTGAACGGAAGACTAAGGCAGCCGGAAAGAAGTAGCGGGACCAGTGCCACCAGTAGAACCCGCGCAAATTGATGCCGACTCATCATACTCAACTTCCCCATGTTCGCCCGCAGTCTACTCGACAGTGACGGATTTGGCGAGATTTCTTGGCTGGTCCACGTCCGTGCCCTTGGCCAGCGCCGCATGATAAGCCAGCAATTGCGCGGGGATCGCATGAATGATGGGCTGGATCAGCGCATCGCAATCGGGCATCTGGATCACTTGCCACGCCCCCTCGGCGCCCGCCTCGGCGCCGGCCGGGTCGGTCACCAGCACCACCTTGCCGCCGCGCGCCAGAACCTCCTGCATGTTCGACGTGGTTTTGTCGAACAATGCATCCTTCGGGGCCATCACCACCACGGGGACCGTCTCGTCGACCATCGCGATGGGCCCGTGCTTCAGCTCGCCACTGGCATGGCCGGCGGCATGGATATAGCTGATCTCCTTCAGCTTCAGCGCGCCTTCCAGAGCGATGGGAAACATCGGTCCGCGTCCCAGATAGAGAATGTCCCGGGCATTCGCCATCTCTTGCGCCACTTGCGCGATGCCGGGCTCGCTGGTCATCGCGTCGGCGGCAAGCCTGGGCACCTCGAGGATTGTTGCAACCAGATCACGCTCGCGCGCCGCGTCGATCCGGCCGCGCTGACGCGCCGCCAGGATCGCGGTGGCGAGCAGGGTCAGAAGCTGGCAGGTGAAGGCCTTGGTCGAGGCGACGCCGATCTCGCGTCCGGCCATCGTCGGCAGCACCAGGTCGACCTCGCGCGCGATCGTGCTCTCGATCACATTGATGATGCCGACGGTCTTGGCGACCCGGCCCTGGACATGGCGGAGCGCGGCAAGCGTATCGGCCGTCTCGCCTGACTGGCTTATGAAAAGCGCGGCCTCGCCCTCCATCAGGGGCGGGTCGCGATACCGGAATTCCGAGGCGATATCGACCTCGACCGGCAATCCGGCGAGTTGTTCGAACCAGTATTTCGCGACCATGCCCGCATAGGCCGCCGTGCCGCAGGCGACGACCTGAAGCCTGGGCATCGCCGCCCAGTCGACCTGGTCGGCGGGTGAGCTGATCCGCGACCGGTCGGCTGCCACGTAGCGCCCCAGCACATGGGCGAGCACGTTCGGCTGTTCGTGGATTTCCTTGGCCATGAAGTGGCGGTGTGTGCCCTTGTCAACCAGGCTCGACTCGACCTCGACCGTGACCGAGTCCCGCTCGACCGCGGTGCCGTCGCGGTCGAAGATCTGGGCCCCGGCGCGGGTCACGATGGCCCAGTCGCCCTCGTCGAGATAGGTGATGCGCGGCGTCATCGGCGACAGCGCCATGGCGTCCGAGCCGACGAACATCTCGTCCTCGCCCCAGCCGAGCGCCAGGGGCGAGCCGTTGCGGGCGATGATCATCAGGTCGGGGTGGTCCTTGAACAGGAAGGCCAGCGCGAAGGCGCCCTCGAGTTGCGGCAGTGTCTTTGCGATCGCCTCGCTGGGCGTCATGCCCTGGTCCATGTAATGCGCGGCCATCTGCGCCACGACCTCGGTGTCGGTCTCGGTCTCGCAGGTCACGCCGTCGGCCTTCAGCCGCTCGCGCAGCTCGCGGAAGTTCTCGATGATGCCGTTATGGACCACATGGACCGGGCCGGCCGCGTGGGGGTGGGCATTGGCGACATTGGGTGCCCCATGGGTCGCCCAGCGGGTATGGCCGATGCCGGCGGTGCCCGGCACCGGATCCTGCGAGACAAGCTTGATTAGCTCGCCCAGCTTGCCGACCGCGCGCCGCCGGATCGGCAGCCCGTTTTGCAGGGTTGTCAGTCCGGCGCTGTCATAGCCGCGATATTCCAGCCGCTTCAGCGCATCCAGGATGCGCGGCGCCGCTTCCAACTGGCCGAGGACCCCGACGATCCCGCACATTCGTCTACCCCCCGCCCATCATTCTTTGTCTGTCTTGCCGGCGCGCGCGCGCAGTTTCGCGCGCAGCCGCTTGGCCATGCCATCGTGGTTCGTCTGCTCGGTGCGGGCGATCGCCAGCGCGTCTTCGGGCACATCGCGGGTCACCACCGTGCCGGTCCCCACATAGGCACCGGCGCCGATCGTGACCGGTGCGACGATCGCGGTGTTGGTGCCGACGAAGGCCCGGTCGCCGATCTGTGTGGGATACTTGCCGAAGCCATCATAGTTGCAGGTAATGGTGCCCGCACCGATATTCGCGCCAGCCCCGACGGCGGTGTCGCCCAGATAGCTCAGATGGTTCGCCTTGGCGCCGGGGCCCAGCGTGGCGTTCTTCATCTCCACGAAATTGCCGATCTTTGCACCCTCGGCCAGTTCCGCGCCGGGGCGCAGCCGGGCGAAAGGTCCGATCGCCGCGCCCGGTCCGACGTGGCAACCCTCAAGATGGCTGTAGGCGCGGATCCAGGCGCCATCGGCGACTGTGACCCCGGGGCCGAAGAACACGTTCGGCTCGATCGTCACGTCGCGGCCAAGCTGGGTGTCCCAGGCAAGGAATACGGTTTCGGGAGCGGTCATGGTCACGCCGCTCATGAGCGCGGCATGGCGTGCGCGCGCTTGGAAGGTTGCTTCCGCCTCGGCAAGCTGTGCCCGGTCGTTGATCCCCAGGGTCTCGGCCTCGCCGCAGCGCACGACCGTGGCGGTCAGGCCCCGGTCGCGGCCCAGCCCAATCGCGTCGGTCAGGTAGAACTCACCCTTGGCATTGTCGTTGCCGACCTGCTCGAGCAGGCTCAGCAAGGTCGCGCAGTCGCCCGCCATGATGCCGGAATTGCACAAACGGATCGTCAGCTCATCGGCGGTCGCGTCCTTGGCCTCGACGATGCGCAGCAGCCCACCCGCATCATCGGTTACCAGGCGGCCGTACCCGCCCGGGTCCGCCGCCTCGAAGCCCAGCACCACCAGGTCGGCATTTCCGCGTGCTGCCGCGACCGCCTGCAAGGTTTCGGCGGTCAGGAATGGCGTGTCGCCGAACAGGATCATCAGATCCCCGCCGAAGCCCTCCAGCGCCGGCGCCGCCATCCGGACCGCGTGGCCAGTTCCCATCTGCTGGTCTTGGGAGCAGATCGCTACGTCAGGGAGCAGAGCGCGGGCCGCCTCGGCCACCGCATCGCCGCCATGACCGACGACAACCGCGACGCGCTGGGGCTCCAGCGCCATGGCCGCACGCATCGCGTGATGCAGCATGGGCGCGCCGCCGATCGGGTGCAGCACCTTGGCACGATCCGAGCGCATCCGCGTCCCCTGGCCTGCGGCCAGGATGGCAACGGCGCATGGGCGGCCGGTCTGGATCGACGAGATCATCACTGCCCTATATCTGCCTTGGGCCCGTAGAAAAAGAGTCCCGGCCCCCAGATTTTGTTTCAGGACATGGTTAACGACCTGATAACCATGCGCTCGTGGATAGAGTGATACGCGGAAGGCGGGGCGGGAATATGACCGATTTCGGGGCGAGAGGTGCAGCCCGGCACCTTGGGCGTTGCCGCCGGCGCGTGAAATCGCGGAGCGGCACGTGACGCGCGGTGCGATCTTCGACCTGGACGGCACCTTGGCCGATACCGCGGCCGACCTTCTCGCGGCGGCGAACGCGGTCCTGGTGCCGGAGGGCTATCCAGAACTGTCGCTGGCCCGCGACAAGCCCTTCGCCGGACGCGGCGGCCGGTCGATGATGCTGCGCTCGCTGTCGCTGATGGAAAAGCCACCCAGCGAGGCCGAGGCGCATGCGATCGCCACCGAGCTATATCCCGGCCTGCTGGCGGCTTACGAACTGCGTCTTGTCGAGGAGACCGAGCTCTACGACGGGGTCCATGCCTGTCTCGATCAGCTCGAAGGGGCGGGATGGCGCCTGGGCGTCTGCACCAACAAGCCCGAACGGCTGGCCGTCGGCCTTCTGGACGCGCTCGGCGTTTTGAGCCGCTTCGGCGCGGTGCTGGGCGCCGACACGCTGCCCGTGCGCAAGCCCGACCCGGGGCACCTGATCGAGACCGCGCGGCGGATCGGCGCGGATCCGGCACGCTCGGTGATGCTGGGCGATACAAGCAACGACCGCGAGACCGCGCGCGCCGCGGGAGTGCCCTGCGTCCTGGTCAGCTTTGGCTTCGCCGCCGAGCCCCTGGAGGAGTTGGCAGCCGACGCGATTGCCAGCCACTACGACGAGATCGCACCCCTTTTGGAGCAGCTTTGCCCGGACGTTTGACGGGCGCGCCGCGCCCGGAATCCGCTTGACTGAATCCGCTTGACTGGGTGCGCCCGGCCCCCCTATAGGAACCCCCTCGGCGGGCGGTTAGCTCAGTTGGTAGAGCACAGTGTTCACATCGCTGGGGTCACTGGTTCAAATCCAGTACCGCCCACCAACTCCCGTCACTCGTAAGTCACGATGCCGCGCGCCAGTTCACGGTCGTAGCCACCGCTGGCGGCGATGAGCTGGCGGGTATAGGCGTCGGTGGGGGTGGCGCTGCGCAAGGAATCCGCGGTCAGTTCCTCGACGAAGCGGCCGCGGTTCATCACCGCGACCCGTTCGCAGATATGGGCGACGACCGCCAGGTTGTGGCTGACCATGATGTAGGTGAGCCCGTGCGCTTGGCGCAGCCGCACCAGCAGGTTCAGGATCTCGGCCTGGACCGAGACGTCGAGCGCGGATGTCGGCTCGTCGAGCAACAGGATCTCGGGCTCGAGGATCAGCGCGCGTGCGATCGCCACCCGCTGGCGCTGGCCGCCCGAAATCTGGTGCGGGTATCTAAACCGCAGCTCGCGCCCCAGCCCCACATCATCGAGCGCGCCCAGGATGCGCTCGTCATGGCGGTCAATCCCGTGGATTTGCAGGGGTTCCTGCAGGATGTCGTTGACCGTGTGGCGCGGGTGCAGCGAGCCATAGGGGTCTTGGAACACCATCTGCATCCGCCGCGCGGTGGCGCGGTCGCGGCGATGGCTCAGCGCGGTTCCATCGATGCGGATCGTGCCGGTCCAGGCATTGGTCAGCCGCGCGATGGCGCGCAGCACGGTCGACTTGCCAGAGCCCGACTCGCCGACCAAGCCGAAGGCCTCGCCATGCGCGACCGAAAACGAGACGCCGCGCACGGCCCGGACCTCGGTCGGGCCGTGGCCAAACGTGACGAATAGATCCTCGACATGGATCATCGCGGCCCTCACTCGGTCAGCCAGGCCGGGTCGCGCTCGAGCACCGGCAGCACGTCCTGGTGATGATCGAGCTCGGGGATGCAGTTGAGCAGCCCGCGCGTATAGGCGTGCTGGGCTTTCTGCAGTTGCCCCGCTTCCAGCACCTCCATCACCCGTCCGCCATACATCACCAGGACCCGGTCGCAGAAAGAGGCGACCAGGTTGAGGTCGTGGCTGATCAGGATCAGCCCCATGCCACGTTCGCGCACCATGTCATCCAGCAGCGCCAGAACCTGCATCTGCACGGTCACGTCCAGCGCCGAGGTCGGCTCGTCGGCGATCATCAGGTCGGGCTCGGGGATCAGCATCATGGCGATCATCACCCGCTGGCCCATGCCGCCCGAGACCTGGTGCGGGTAGAGGTTGTAGACGGTCTCGGGGTCGCGGATCTGCACCGTGGCCAGCATCTCCAGCGCCCGCTCGCGCGCCTCGGCCCGGGTCGCGTCGGCGTGGATCAGATAGGCCTCGGCGATTTGCTCGCCCACGGTCATGACCGGGTTCAGCGAATAGCGCGGGTCCTGCATGATCATCGAGATCCGGGCGCCGCGGATGTCGCGCATCTGCTTTTCGGAGGTGGTCATCAGGTCGATGCCGTCGAACTCCATCCGCTTGGCGCTGACCCGGCCGTTGGCGGCGGAGAGACGCAGGATCGCGCGGCCGGTCTGGGACTTGCCGGAACCGGATTCGCCCACGATCCCCAGCCGCTCGCGCCCAAGCTCGAACGAGACGCCGCGCACCGCATGGACCGGCCCCCGCGCGGTCTGGAAGACCACGTTCAAGTCCTCGACCGTCAGGAGCGGCGCCTCGGTCATGAGGCGCTGCTTTTCGGGTCCAGCACGTCACGCAACCCGTCGCCCAGCAGGCAGAAGCCCAGGCTGACGACGAAGATCGCAATCCCGGGCACGGTCGGCACCCACCACTGGTCCAGCAGATAGTCGAACCCGGTCGAGATCATCGCGCCCCATTCCGGGGTCGGCGGCTGGGCGCCGAGCCCGAGAAACCCAAGCCCCGCGGCGGTCAGGATGATCCCCGCCATGTCGAGCGTCAGGCGCACGATCACCGAGGCCAGGCACATCGGCACGATATGGCGGCGCAGGATGCGCAGCGTCGATGCCCCCTGGGCCTGGGCGGCCATGATGAACTCGGAATTGCGGATGGTCAGGACCTCGGCCCGCGCGATGCGGGCATACGGCGACCAGGTGGTCAGCGCGATCGCGAGCACCGCGTTCTCGACCCCAGGCCCCAGCGCCGCGACGAAGGCCAGCGCCAGGATCAGGCGCGGAAAGGCCAGGAAGATATCGGTGATGCGCATCAGCACATTGTCGACCCAGCCGCCCACATAGCCGGCCACGGTGCCGATCAAGAGGCCGATCGGCACCACGATGATCGAGACGAGGCCAACGATATAGAGCGTGATCCGCGCGCCCCAGATGACCCGGTCGTAGATGTCGCGGCCAAGCTGGTCGGTTCCGAACCAATGTTCGGCCGAGACCGGCTGCAACCGGCGTTCGAGCACCGGCTCGAGCCCGTTGCTGGCGGTCAGCCAGGGCGCAAAGAGCGCCGCCAGCACCAGCGCGACGATGATGAACAGCCCTGTCATGGCGATCGGATTGGCGCGGAAGGTGATCCAGCCCAGATAGGCGCGCTGACACCGGGCCTGGAATGTGGACGCCGGGGCGGCCGAAAGCAGCCACGCGCGCAGCCCGGCGCCGGGTGCCTCGGCCTGGACGCTCATGACCGGGCCCTCGGGTCGACCAGCTTGTAGAGCAGGTCCGACAGCATGTTGATGCCGACAAAGCAGATGCCGACGACGACGGTGCCGCCCAGGACCGCGTTCATGTCGGCATTGAACAGCGAGGTGGTGATGTATTGCCCGATCCCCGGCCACGAGAACACCGTCTCGGTCAGCACCGAGCCTTCCAGCAGCGAGGCATAGGTCAGGCCAATGATGGTGATCAGCTGCACCAGCACATTGCGGAAGGCATGGCGCCAGATGACCGATGTCTCGGAGGCGCCCTTCACACGGGCGGTCAGGATGTATTCCTGGTTCAACTGGTCCAGCATGAAGCTGCGGGTCATCCGGGCGATATAGGCCAGGGCGAAGGCGCCCAGGATCAGCGATGGCAGGACCAGGTGCGAGACCGCGTTCCAGAAGATGTCCCACTCATCGGCGATCGCGGAATCGATCAGGATGACGCCGGTGACCGAATCGACGATGCCATCGTAGTAAACGTCCAGCCGACCAGGTCCGCCCACCCAGCCCAATTTGCCGTAGAAGATCAGAAGCGCGACCATGCCCAGCCAGAAGACCGGCACCGAATAGCCGACCAGCCCCAGAACCCGCACGACATGGTCGATCCAGCGGCCCTGGTTCACCGCCGCCCAGACGCCTATGGGCACGCCGACGAAGACGCCCAGCAGCGTCGCGATGGTGGCGAGCTCCAGCGTCGCCGGGAAGAAGCGCAGGATGTCCTCCATCACCGGCTGGGCGGTCATGATCGAGGTGCCCAGATTGCCCTGCACCAGCTCGGTCAGATAACGCCAGTATTGTTCGTAGATCGGCCGGTCGAGGCCGAGCTGTTCGTAGACCTGCCGGTAGACGCTTTCGGGCGCCCGGTCGCCGACGATCGCCAGGACCGGATCGGCGGGCATCACCCGGCCGATGGTGAAAGTGATCGCGGTCAGGCCAAGGAAGGTCAGAACAAGCGTCAACAGCGCGTTGCCGACAGCGAGCAGACGGCCCGCCGCCAAAAGGCGTTGCGGCGCCGCGGAAACCCCCGGCGCCGCTTTCTTAAGCGAGGTCTCGGTCAAGTCAGAGACCTATTTTTTGACGTTCCGATAGAACACCAGATCGAAGTTCGAGCCGGACACGAACCCGGTGACATCCTTCAGTTTCACGGTCTGCTCGGTCTGCTGGAACATCACCGCATAGGGCCCGTTCTGCTGCAGATCACGCTGGATGTCATGGTACATCGACTCGCGGGTGCCCACGTCGAGCTCATTGCGGGCCGCGACCACCTTGGCATTCATGCCATCGTTGATCCAGGCATTGCGCCAAGCCAGAACGCCGGTCAGCTTCGCTTCCGGACGGTTGTCCGGATTATGCGCGAAGGCGTCGATGTTCGAGTGCGGGTCGGTGTAATCCGGCGACCACCGGGCCAGGATCAGTTCGTGCTTGCGCGCGCGATACATCGGCCACAGCGTCTTGCCCTCGGCGGTGACGATCTCGGCCTTGATGCCGGCCTGGGCCAGCGTCGCCTGGACCGACTGAGCGATCTCAGGGAACGGTGACGCGTTCAGCGTGTCGATCCGGACCTCGAAGCCGTCCGGGTGCCCGGCCTCGGCCAGCAAAGCCTTGGCCTTGGCGACGTCGAGCGCGAACGGCTTTTCGTCCAGCGCACCCCAAAGACCCGACGGCCAGGCGGCCTGGTGGATCTTGAACTGGCCTTCCAGGAACGAATTCGCCATGCCTTCATAGTCGACCAGGTGGCGGATCGCCTGCGCGACCTTGGGGTCGCCAAGGATCGAATGCGCCGAGTTGGCCGCCATGTAGACGAGCGCGCCTTTCGGGTCGGCATTGACTGCGAGGTCCGCATTGCCCGCGATGCCCTTGATCTGGTCGGGCGTCAGGTTGCGGGCCATGTCGACATCGCCCTTCTCGATCAGCAGGCGCTGGGCCGAGGGCTCGGCCACATGGCGCACGATCACGCGCTTCACACCAGGTGCGCCGTGGCGGTAAGCTTCATGGGCTTCCAGCGTGACCAACTCGTTGGCTTTCCAGACCTTCAGGTTGAAGGCGCCCGAGCCGGCGCTGTTGGACTTGAGCCAGCCATAGCCCAGGTCGCCATCGACCTCGTTGGCGAGCACGGTCGCCGTGTCGACCACCGAGGCAACGCCGGACGAGAGCGCGTTCAGCACCAGCGCCGGCGAAAATTCTTCGGTGATCGTGACCTTGGCTTTGTCGCCATCGACCACGATCAGATCGTCCACATTCTCGGGCGTCCAGCCGAACTGGGTCACGATGAAGGCCGGGGTCTTGTTGAGCTTCACAACCCGGCGCAGCGAGAACACCACATCCTCGGCCGTGACCGCGTTGCCGGAGTGGAAGACCTGTCCTGGGCGGATCGTGAAGGTGATCGTCTTGCCGCCGTTGGAGACTTCCCAGCTTTCGGCGACGCCACCCACCAGGGTGATCAGATCCTCGGGTTCGTACATCATCAGCCGGTCATAGACATTGGCGATGATCTCGCCGCCCGACAGCTCGAACACCTCGGCCGGATCAAGTGTGATCAGGTCCGAGATATCTTTCGCCATGACGAAGGTATCCTTGGGCGGCGCGGCCTGAGCGGTCGTGCCGATAGCCAGTGCGGTCAGCGCCGCGGCTACCCAGGAAATTGCTGCTGTTAAGATTTTTGGCATCTCCTCCTCCTATCTCCGCTTTTACCGGCGCCAGAAGATGCACCGGCCGGCGGATTATCAAGCTCCCCAATTCATCCCCCGATCCCAACCCTTGATGGGGGTCAGAGACCAAGGTTTCGGATTTCCTGAGAGAAGTCCAGATCAGATCGTGGCCCGGCGCCTGTTCGGCGCCGATCACCAGCATAACTTTGTGAAGAGAGCTGGATTACGCCAGGCGCGCAGCGGAGTTAGTTGTTGCCGCCGCCGTTGCCGCCACCGTTGCCGCCACCGCCGTCGGAACCGCCATCAGCACCGCCATCGCCGCCGCCGTCCGCACCGCCGTCGGAACCGCCATCAGCACCGCCATCGCCGCCGCCGTCCGCACCGCCATCGCCGCCGCCGTCTGCATCGCCGTCGCCGCCGCCATCAGCACCGCCGTCGCCGCCGCCGTCCGCACCGCCGCCGCTGTCACCACTGCCGCCGTCACTGCCAGCGCCGCCTCCGGACCCGCCGCCAGATCCACCGCCTGCGCCGCCGTTCCCGTTGCCATCCGATCCTTCGCCACCACGGTCGTTATCGGGCGAATCGCCGAATCCCGTGGACTCCGCATCCGGATCAGCGCTGGCGAGGCCGAAGAGCCCCAAGAAGCCGCGCTTGCGCTTCTCCTTTTCGGGCCGCGGCGCGGGCGCGATCGTCGCCACCTCGATTGGTTGCCGTCGCTGCTCGGGCTGCTGCTGTCGCTGCTCGGGCTGCTGCTCGCTCTGCTCCTGCTGCGCGCTTTCGCGATCAGCGGTCGCTTGGCGGGCCGCTTGCTGTGTTGCCGCGGCCGCTGCCCGCGCAGTGCGGGTGCTGCTTCGCCACGCCGCATAACGCTTGTCGCTCATCCGTTCGATCAGTTCGACCTGCCGAGGATCCAAATAGCCGGTTTCCGGGTAACCATGTGCCTGCTGGAACAGCGAGATGGCCGCGCGGGTATTACGTCCGAAGAGCCCGTCGACGCCTTGCGGATTGAACCCCAGCAGAAGCAGCCGGCGCTGCAACGCGCGCCGATCCGACCGCCTGAGACCCAAACCGTTTTCGATCTTGGCCAGGCGCTTTTCCTGGGCGGCGTGGTGAGCCTCGGTGGGGTCAGTACGCGTCGATTCGACGACCGCCGAAGTGGTGTCAGGGTCATCCGAAGTGGGCGAGGCAGCCGCTGTCGCCGCGTCTTGGCTACCCGGTTGAGCAGGCACGACCGCCTTCTCGGCCGGCACTTCGCCGATAGCGGTGCTCGGCGCCTGGGCCGGGTCAGCCTTCGCCTGGTCAAGCAGGGCTTCAAGTTCGCTTTGCGTTGGGTGGCTTGGCAGCCGCACAGCCGGAATAGCCTCGGGGTTCCAGGATGCCAGCGTCGCGCCGACACCCTCGTCCGGGGCCTGGGGCGCTGCGGTCCGAACCGCATCGTCGGTGACCGGCCTAAGCTTCGCCCGCGATCGCGACAGGAGAGACTCTGGCGCGATTCCGCTGGGCACCGAAGGCGTCGCGGACGCGACGACAGGCTCGTCGCCCCAAACTCCGATCGCGCTCTTCGCAAGGGGCACCGGAGAGACGCTCGGCGCGATGTCACTTGTGTCGGTTGCGACTGGCGGCAAGGCCGCGATATTCTCGGTTGCCGGGACCCCGTTGTCGGTCGCGGACGGCGCTGCGGACAAATCGGTTGCATCCATCATCACCCCGGAAAGCGGGGTGCCGGTTGTGGCATCCGGCGCGGCGGGATCACCAGAGAGGTCACTGGTATTGTCACTGGTGGGCGCATTGAGCGCGAGCTCGGCGGCCGGTTGCGGATCGGGCGCGGTATCTTCCTGTGTCAGCGCCTGCGGTCCGGTTTCGGAAGGCGAGAACACGTTCGAGATGCCAGTGGCCACCAGAACCGCAAGGAAAGCGACAACGCCAATCGCGGTCACGACGTTCATGCCCGAGGCATGGCGCCGCCAGGCCGCCACCGGCGCCGCGTCGTCCAGCGCCTCGGACGCGTCCGCGTCCCAGCGGATCACATCATCCGGGATGACAGGTCCCTGCGCCTGATTGATCTCAGCGGGTTCGCGCGCATCTTCCAGCTCCTCAGGCGCAACCTCGATGATGGTCAGTTCCGGGTCATCTACCGGATCGGTGGCGATCGCCACCTCAGCGTCCTCGTCCATGGTGCTGCCCCAATCGATCAGCACCGGGCCGCTGCCATCGGTGAACATGCTAGCGTATTTGTCGGGCGTGACCAGCGCGGCCGCCAAGACCTCGGCAGTGACCTGACCGGACTCGCCGCGCGCACGCAGGTCTTCGATCTGAGCCTCGATCTTGCGGAAGATCTTGTCGCGCTGCTTGATCAGCAGCATCCGCTCACGCGGTGTGACCTGGCGGATCGAGACGAGTGGATTACCCGACCGCGCGCACCAAGAAACGACGGAATCGCCGTCATCGGCCACGGGCTCGGCAAAGATGCCAAGCTCCTTCTCATCAAGTGAGAGTTTCAGCAGCGACAGCAGCAAGTCGTAGTGCGCTATCACAGGCGCGCCATCTACAACCAATCTCTTGATCGGCCCTCGCTGCGACGGCTCCCTGGCGATTACGTTCATTGGCCACCCACGCGAAACCAAAACCGGGGCCGATCAACTGAACCTGAGGCTCGGCCCAATGCATCCCTCATGCGCGATCCGCATAACGGTGCGATTATCATAGCACAACCATGGGTTTATTGAAGCAGTGCAAAATCGCCTCAAGAAGTCTCTAAAAGAGATTGATCTTAATATAAAATTTTTTGGAGATAAATTGCCCGTGCGATTCGTTTGAGCGGGTCAGCAAAGTGCGGACCGGCCGCGGTGCAGAGCTGGGGAGTAAAGATTCTTGGGCATCGACAGGTAGCTAGTAGCCAGAGCTCGATGTCATCCGAAACCGTATAGCGTTAAACGGTTGGGATTGAACGAAAACGGAGACACATGGCAATTCTTCAGGGAGCGACGCCAGCACGCAACGGGATATTGACACGGGCAGCGGCGTCGCGGAGATGGGAGAACCGCAACCTGGAGCGTCCGCAATGAAATTTCATCTCTCGATCAACATGGAGCGTCTCGACAGCTCCATCTCCATGAACGATGTCTCCCGCCACACACTCGAGATCGTGCAGATGGCGGACCGGGGCGGGTTCGACGTTGTCTGGGCCGCCGAGCATCATGCGCTGGAGATGACCATCGCGCCGAACCCGATGCAGATCCTGGCCTGGTATGCGAGCGAGACGGATCGCGTCAGGCTCGGCTCGGCGGTGGTCGTCGCACCCTATTGGAATCCGATACGGGCGGCGGGCGAGGCAGCTTTCGTGGATCTGATCAGCGGCGGGCGCCTGGAGTTCGGCATCGGCTCGGGCGCCTATCAACGCGAATTCGACCGGATGCATCCGGGCCTGCAGCAATCGGATGGCTGGCGCTACATGAACGAACTGCTGCCGGCGATCAAAGCGCTCTGGGCCGGTGACTATGCCCATGACGGCGAATATTGGTCCTTCCCGACCGCGACCTCGGTGCCGAAGCCCGTGCAGAAGCCGCATCCCCCTGTCTGGGTCGCGGCGCGGGCGCCCATCACCTACGACTACGCGGTCGAGCACGGCTGCAACATCATGTCCTGGCCGCTGACCCGTCCGATGTCCGAGGCCGAGCTCTACAAGCAACGGCTCGATGAAGCGATGGCGAAGTTTCCGGACCAGCCACGACCCACCTTCGCAATGATGCGCCATTCTTGCGTCTACGACCGGGCCGAGGAATGGGAGGTGCCGGTGCGCGCGGCCCAGCGCCAGCTCGGCCAGTTCGAGAACCTCTTCAAGAATCTGGGCGACGTGGTCGACGGCTTCCCGAAGCAGATCCCGCTCGAGGAACTGGAAGGGCGCGACAACTACAACAAGTCCATGCTGAACGAGAACCTGATGTTCGGCACGCCCGACCAGGTGATCGAGAAGCTTAAGCTTTATCAGGCGCTGGGGGTCGATGCCTTCATCATGTCGACAAGCTTCGGCCTGGGCCAGGCCGAGCAGAAGCGCTCGCTCGAGCTGTTCATCGGCGAAGTGATGCCGGCATTCGCCTGAGAGCCATCAAGGCGCGCGAAAAAAGAACCGGTTGCGGGAGACGCGGCTCCTGATCGAACTTGGCTGGCCTGGGCGTGTTTAGCGCCCCAGCGAGAACTCGTAGTTCAGAAGGAGCCCGAGCGTGTGGCTTTGGCTGCCCTCGTCGTCCAGGAACTGGTAACCGGCACCCAGCGTTAGCCCTTCGGCCAATTCGCCTTCGAGGGACAGGGTCGCCAGATGGCTGGCCGCCACGCCCGGGGACTCCTTCAGGCCATAGGCCGCCGAGAGCGCCAGATCGGCGAGGCCGATCTCGAAGGCGAGGGTGGCGACGCTTGCAGATGGCGGCTCACCGTCGAAATTCTCGAAATGCGCGAGCTCGGCGAAGAACTGGGTCTCATATCCCGCAATCTCGGTCATGTGCGAGAGCCCGGCGACGAACCCGGTCTCATCGTGCTCGCCCGCGCCGCCCGCGTTCTGAAAGCGCGCACCGAGATTCCAGACGGTATCGGCCGCCTCGCCCGTCGCCGCCAAGGCGACGGATTGCGGGTAGTCGGTGTTCGAGAGCCCGCCATCCGCGCGCTGCACCCGGCCGCGCCCGCTGAAGAGCGAGTCCGATAGGGGCGTGCGGTCGGCGACGAACACCGAGGCGTGCAGCACGATCTCCCCGCCGGGCCCGTCGCCCGGCCCGATGACCGGCAATGCCAGTGCCGCCCCCAGCCGCTCGGTCAGCTCGTAGTCGCCCGCCAAGTCGTCGCCATAGAGCCCCGGCGCCAGGTCATTCGCCAGGTCGAAATAGGGGTTGAACTTGCCCGCCCGCAGGCCCGCCCGGCCGAGGCGGCCGTAGACATAGACTTCCTCGAGGAACAGCCCGAAATCCTCCATGAACCGATCGCCTTGGGGATCCTTGACTGGCTCGAACGTGGCCAATCCCCGGATCCCGAACCCCTCTCCGATGGTGAGGCCAAAATCGCCTTCGATGGTCGTGAAGGTATCGTTCAGCTCGGTGTCGGGATCGCTGGCGGAGAACACGAACTCGTCCTCGATCTCGATCGAGATATCCGCCCAGAGCCCTTGCTCGGGGGGCTCTTCCGAGGCGGCCGCCGCGCTCGCAGCCAACGCTGCGATCGCCCCCGCGATCGGGTTAACCAGCCGCCGAGCCATCCCGCCGCCGGTTCCTTACGAATTTGTAAGTGCCCGCCCGAATTCCGGAAATCCCCGTCACGCTTTTCTTCTCCCCGTTGGAGGATGCGCCCGCGCGAAGCCGGGCTGAAACTGAAACGAGGTATGCCATGACGACCCTACCGGACTTCGACGCCGCAAACTTCACCGACCCTGCAGTGGTTGACAATCCATATTTTCCGCTGCCCCCCGGCACGATCAACAGCTACGAGGCCGAGATCATCGATCCGGACTCCGGCGAGGACGAGATCGAGCGCAACGATCACTTTGCGGCCTTTCCGACCAAGATGATCGAGGGGATCGAAGTCGCCGTTGTGCGCGACACGGCATACGAGGACGGTTTCCTGGTCGAGGACACGCTCGACTGGTACGCCCAGGACAACGACGGAAACGTCTGGTATTTGGGCGAGATCGCCGTCAACTACAATTACGACGACGATGACGAATTCATCGGCACCGATTTCGACGGTTCCTGGGAGGCCGGGGTCGATGGCGCCGTGCCCGGCTACATCATGTTGAATTCGCCGATGACCGGCGACAGCTATTTCCAGGAGTTCTATGCCGGTGTCGCCGAGGATGAAGGCGAGGTGGTAGATACAGGCCTGTCGGTCGCCGGCTTCAACGACGTCATCAAGATCCTCGACACCTCGGCCCTCGAGCCGGAGTCGGCCGCGTTCAAATTCTTCGCGCCCGGCGTCGGTATGGTGTTCGAGGAAGAGATCGCAACTGCGGAGCCGGATGTTCCCGAACTGGTGCTGGAACTGACGGGCATCCGCATGACCGACATGACCGCGCCGGTCGACCCCGCTGAGCTGGCCTTCGCGGGCGACGGAACCGAGCAGACCGTGACCTTCCTGACCGAGGACGGCAGCGTCAACGGCGCGATCGGTGCCTATGTGTTCGACACCGCGACCGGCGAGATCGGCGAGGGCCGCATCCTGTTGCCGGATACCGAGGACGTGGAGGCGGGCGAGACCGCCTCGGTGATGGTGGGCACGGGCCAATCGCTGGGCCTGTTCCTGATCCCGGATGTCGAGGAAGTGGGCGTTGACCTGGAGGAATACGTCGACGGCGGGCTCTTCTTCGGCAACCTTCTGGGTGGTGAAGTAGCCGACATCTATGACGGCGATCCCAGCACCACCTACACGCCCGGTCCGGCGACCATCCATGACGGCCTCGCGCCGGTGGTGATGGATGCGGACGGCAACCTGCTGCCGCTTAGGCCATATCACGCCGCCGGCAATCGCGAGGGGTTCAATTTCCTGAACCAGGTGGCCGGTGAAAACGCGCAAGAGAGTACGGCCGGCGATTTGGTGGCGGGCGCCACCGTGATCAGCTTCGAGGACGGGCTCGCCACGACCGACGGTTTCGACGGCGATTTCGACGATGCATTCGTTGCGGTCAGCGATGGCCCGCTTTCGGATGCTGATCTGGGCACATTGCTCGGCGAGATCGGCATTTCCCGCGTGGTCGGCACTGACTGTGCGGACCGGCTGCGCGGCACCGACGAGGATGACCAGATCATCGCCCTCGACGGCAATGATCGGATCGTCGCCGGGGCTGGCGACGACATCGTCGAGGGCAGCGACGGCAACGACCGCATCTTCGGTATGGAAGGCGACGACCAGCTCGATGGCGAGGATGGTAACGACCGCCTCTATGGCCGCGACGGCGAGGACGAGCTGGAGGGTGGCGAAGGCAACGACACCATCTTCGGCGGCAATGACGCGGACGAGATCGACGGCGACGAGGGCAATGACAGCCTCTTTGGCGGTGCCGGGTTCGACGAGGTCGACGGCGGCGAGGGCAACGACCGGATGGTCGCCGGTGCCGACGGCGCGCTGATGATCGGCGGCGCCGGCAACGACCGGATGTTCGGCGAGGCCGGGGCTGCGGACGTGTTCTTCTTCGACCTGATCCCGTTCGGCCACGATCGGATTTACGGCTTCGAGGACGGCACCGACCTGATCCAGATCGCGACCTATATCGAGGTCGAGGCCTTCGGGGATATCGGTGTCGCCCAAATGGGCACCGCGACCCAGCTTAGCTTCGCGGACGGGTCGGTGATGCTGGAGGACACCGATGCGGCGCTGATCGACGCGGCGGACTTTGCCTTTGTCTGATCCGGTCACATGCGCCAGTGGCGCGGCGGCCCTGTGTCCCTCGGGCCGCCGCGCCGAAGGTTTGGCAAACGCCGGTGCGGCGCCTAGAATGGACTGGGCGTCGCGCCGTCACGGGAGGATTGGACCGTTGCGCGTTCTGATCATCGAGGACGACGAGGAGACCGCCGGCTTCATCGCCCGGGGTTTGCGCGAATCCGGCGGCACTGTCGACCATGCGGCGACCGGGACCGACGGCCTGTTCCTGGCCAGCGAGGGCGGCTACGACGCCCTGGTGGTCGACCGGATGTTGCCGCGCATGGATGGGCTGCACCTGGTGCGGATGCTGCGCGAGGCGGGCGTCCAAACCCCAGCCCTGTTCCTGACCGCGGTCGGTGGCCTGGGCGATAGGGTCGACGGGCTTGAGGCCGGCGGCGACGATTATATGGTCAAGCCCTTCGCCTTCGCCGAGCTTCACGCGCGGCTGCGCGCGCTGATCCGCCGGGGCGCGGCCCGCGCGGAGCCGGCCGAGACCACGCTCAGCGTCGCCGACCTGACGCTCGACCGGCTTTCGCGCAAAGTCACGCGGGCGGGTCAGGTGATCGAGCTTCAGCCCCGGGAATACAGGCTTCTGGAGTTTCTGATGGATCACGCGGGCGAGGTGGTGACCCGGACGATGCTGTTGGAGCAGGTCTGGGATTTCCACTTCGAGCCGAAGACCAGCGTGGTCGAGACCCATGTGAGCCGTCTGCGCGGCAAGATCGACCGGCCGTTCGGGATCGCGCTGATCCGCACTGTCAGGGGAGCAGGCTATGTCATTGCCGAGCCCGATTGAGATCCGGCACGATATCGCTTCCTCGGCGGCGTTCCGCCTGACCTTGCGCTTCGCCGCGGTCTTCGTGCTTTGCCTGCTGGTGCTGAACCTCGCGCTTGGGGCCGCCACGCGCTGGTATGTCGAGCGGTCGGCGCGCGACGCGGTCATGGAGCTGTCGGCGGAGATTCGCGCGGCCTTCGATCACGGCGGCGCATCGGCGATCGCCGACTTCGCGGCGGCCGAGGCGGCGGAGTTTGCCGATGACGGGCTGCTCTTCGGGCATCAATCCGCTGATGGGGTCCTCTTGGCGGGCAACCTGGCGATCTCCGAACCCGCGATCGGCTGGATTACCTTCACGCCCGAGGGAATCGACGAGGACGAGGCGCTGTGGCTGCGCTCGGTGCGGCTGCGCGATGGAAGCTGGCTGAATGTCGCGGCGGAGTCCGAGATCTACCACGATATCGGTGAGTTGATGTTGGCCGGCGCGGTCTGGACGGTCGCCATCGCCCTGCCGTTGGCCCTGCTGAGCGGCGCGCTGCTCAGCCGCGCCGTGCTTGCGCGTTTGGCGCCGATCGCCGAGACGGCCGATGGGGTGCGGGAGGGCGCCTTGTCGCGCCGCGCGCCGCTGGCGGGGACCGGCGACGAGTTTGATGGGCTGGCGGGCAATATCAACGCGATGCTCGAACGGATAGAGACCCTGACCCGCAATCTGCGCAATGTCTCGGTCGGGATCGCCCACGATCTGCGCACGCCGCTGGCGCGCATCCGCAATCGTTTGGTCGAGCTGCGCGACGGCACGCTGGATGAGGCCGAAAAGGACCGCGCTTCGGCCGGCGCGCTGGCGCAGATCGACGCGGTCCTGACCACGTTCGACGCCCTTTTGAAGATCGGCCAGATCGAGGCCGATGCCCAGCGCAAGGGCTTCGAGATGATGAAGCTCTCGGACCTGATCGAGGAATTGGCCGAGATCTACGAGCCGGTGGCGGCCGAGCAGGGCAAGCGTCTGGCGGCCCGGCTCGGCACCGAGGTCGAGCTATTCGGCAACCGCGCGCTGCTCGCGCAGATGATTTCCAACCTGCTCGAGAACGCGATCGAACACACGCCCGAGGGCACGACGATCATAATGTCGTTGGATTCCGAAGGGCCTGAGCGCCGGCTGGTGATCGAGGATGACGGGCCCGGCATTCCGGCTGACCAATCGGGGCGGGTCTTCGAGCGGTTCTACCGGCCCGAGCACAGCCGCAACACCGCCGGCAATGGCTTGGGGCTGAGCCTTGTCAAATCGATTTGCAGCCTGCATGGCTTTGGCCTGAACCTCGCGGACGCCGGTCCCGGCGCCCGCTTCGAGATTACCGTCTGATGAAACTTTCCGTTCACCCGTTGCCCGCACCACGTTGCGGGGCCGGCGCACAAACGAGCACAGCGCCCGAGTTGGGCGCTGTGCGATTTCGCTGTCCAATTGGCTGACGCGGCGCGTCTATGGATTCACGGGTGCATTCGTGCCCGGTCCGTCCGTGCTTCCCGGATTATCCGGGTCGATATTGCCCGTGCCATTGTCCAGGGCGTCGCTGCTTTCGTCGGCGTTACCGTGGCCCATGTTGTCGAGCGGATTACCGCCGGCTCCGGCCATAGTCGGGTTGGTCGGGCAGATATTCGAGGCGTTCAGCGTGTCGTGCGGGACGATGTTCACGAAACGCGGCCGCGAGATGAGCTGCGAGCTCCACTGCATCTCGCCGATGCCGGTATTGACGAAGTGAGGCTTCCAGCGGGCGGCGACCTCGGTCAGGATGACCGACTCCTGGGGCTGCATCTCGGGCAGGGTCGTGACCGGGATCTCCTCGTCCAGCATGGCTCCGGGCCCGGTGATGTCGGTCGATTGCGCGGTGAAGGACCAGAGCACCTGGTGGGTGTCGTCCTCGAAGCAGATCGAGGTGATGCGCAGGATCCGCTGATCCAGATCGCCCTCCATCATCTTGTCGGTCAGGCTGGCCAGATAGGCCATGTCGGTGTCGTCGACCGCATCGTGGCGGCTCATGATGTCGTTGACGGTGAAGGCGATCCGCGAGACCTGGGTCTTGGAGTGGAACGCGTCCCAGTAGCCGAGGCCCCCGGTCACCGCGAAGATCAGCAGCGGCATGGCGATCATGAACTCGATCGAGATGCTTCCCTCGTCGCGGGCGAAGGCGCGCAGCGTCTCCCCAAGACGGTCGCGAGATTGCAGGTCCTTAATCATCGTCCTCGTCCCCTATCAAGCAGGTTCGTTCATGAAAGCGGTGTAGGTGACCATCTGCAGGCCGCCGGTATTGTCGCGCTGCAGGCCCAGTGTGACGCCGAGACCCGGGAAGATCGGATCGACGACCATGCAGGCGCGCACGAACATGATGCGGTTGCGCGCGCCCGGATTGAAGGTGATGGTCGGCTCGATCTCCTCGGTGCGGTCGATGCAGTTGGCCTGGTTCTGCGGATAGGCGCTGTTGAGGTCCAGCTCGACCACTTCCAGGATCAGGTCGCGATCGCAATTGACCAGGATGTTCGAGTTCTCGCAGACCGCGCGCTTGAGGGTCTCGTGGTCGGGGTTTGCCACCGCGCCCAGGCGCAGCTCCCGCGTGGCGATGTCGACGCCGCGCTCGAACATCACCATCCGGGTGGCGATGAAGCCGGTCTCGAAGACCGTCCCGAAGAACCACATAATGACCGGAAAAACGATGACGAACTGCACAGAGGCGTTGCCGCCTTCGTCGCCGAGAAATTTGGTGACTAGATCACGCATGACTTGCATCCTCGTCCGGCTCAGTTGGTCAGTTTCAGGTTGACGATTTCGTTGGCGATGTTCTGGAAAGCGGTGGTGATGTCGACGCCTTCGACCAGGTAGTGGGTCGTGAGCGAGGACGAGCAATCCTCCAGCGCCGCCTGGGCCGCCGCCTGGCCGGCCAGTTCGAAGCCGATCGTGTAGACGGTGGCGTTGAGGCCCAGCTTGGCCTTGTCGCAGATCTGCTTCAGCAGCACGTCGCCTTCGCCGGTCGCCGCATTGTCGATCACCCGGATCTTCGAACCGCTCGGCGGGTTGAAGTTGTTCCACCAAGCCGGCGGCTGATCGTCGTAGTCGTCGTCGTTGATCTCGTGCAGCCGGGTGTTCTGTCCGTCGGACATGACCACGGTGATCTTGCGCACTCCAGTGTCGTTCCAGGCATTGGGCCAGCCGGCGAACTCGGCCGACAGATCGCCATTGGCGATCATCGCGTCGACCAGCGGGCGCGAGGATGTATCGAGCAGCGCCTGGCCCCATTTCATGCCCATATAAGTCGCGGTCCAGGTCTCAGGGTCCAGGGCGTCGATGGCGTCCTTCAGCGTCTGAGCATTGTCCGAATAGGGCGTGATCGCGTTGTTCGCGTTCGGGCAGCCGAAGTTGCCCGAGCCGACGTCCTCGCGGAAATGCTGACCCTGGACATAGGCGGTGACCGGATTCATGGGCATCGCGACCGTGTTGAAATCGATGCTGTGGAAATCGATGCAGCTCGAATAGTCGTGCTGGCGGTCGATGTTGTAGAGGTCCGCCATGGCGCGCGGCATGTTGACCTGCTGCGAGAACGGCACGATCGAGATCAGCGTCTGGGCCTGGTTGTCGGCCGAGAGCACGGTATCGATGAAGTTCTTGGCGGCGATCTGAAGCTGCGAAAGCTTAGAGCCCGGCGCGGAGGTCGAATCCCAACCCATCGAGCCCGAGACGTCGAGCACCAGCGCGATCTCGAGCCGCGGCGCCGACTGGATGGCTCCCGACTGCACATTCACGTCCAATTGGTTGATGCCGACCATCCTCAGGAAGATCGTATTCAGCGGCCGCGAGGCGGTGGCCACTACCGCGCGGCCACCGGTCGTCTGGGTCACGCTGGCCACGAGGTCAACGGAATGGGACCGATCGACCCGCGAGGCCATGTAGTCCTGGATCACCTCAACCGCCTGCTCGTCGATCGTCAGCTGACCGTTCGGATCGTAGAGCTGATTGCTGTTGGTGGCGGCCAGGATGCCGCGGTCGAGCGCGTTCTGCAGATCCGCCCGCGCCAGATCGTGGCGCTGATAGTCGACGGCCATGCCGCCCGCGACCATCAGTAGAATGAAAAAGACCAGAACGAAGAGGGTCATCCCGCCCCGTTCGTCGCGAAGAAAAGCCCGGGACGAAATTCCGCCCGGACGCATTAGGTTAGAGAGACTAGTACGCATTGAACCCACCCACGCTACTCAACTTACATAAGCTCCCCCCTAGGTTGAATAAGCAGGAAATATGGGGATAAATCAACCGTAATATGAAAAGTTTTTTATTAAAATTATGTATATAGAGAGATAGAGTGAAGTCTTAAGTTAATAAATTATAATGAATATTTTGCTAATAGTTTCGGTTTGACACTCAATCTGGGCGGGTGCGCTTCTTTGGTCCCGCCATTACTCACTGCCATATTAGCGGCTGCGGCGCGCTGCTGGCGCACCGTGCGAATCGAGGCACCGGGGCGGGACAGTCTAGGAAGGAAACGCTCACACAGCGCCGGTCTGGCCCCGTTGCAGCAAAAACTGGTCCAGCAGGACACAGGCCACCATCGCCTCGCCCACGGGCACCGCGCGGATGCCAACGCAGGGGTCGTGGCGGCCCTTCGTGACGATCTCGGTCTCGTTGCCTGCCTTGTCCACGGTCCGGCGCGGGGTCAGGATCGAGGAGGTCGGCTTGACCGCGAACCGCGCCACCACGTCCTGGCCGGTCGAGATGCCACCCAGGATCCCGCCCGCATGGTTCGACATGAAACGCGGGCCGTCATTGCCCATCCGCATCTCGTCGGCGTTCTCCGATCCGGTCAGTGCCGCTGCGGCGAAGCCGTCGCCGATCTCGACACCCTTGACCGCGTTGATGCTCATCATCGCAGCCGCCAATTCGGTATCGAGCTTGCCGTAGACCGGCACGCCCAGGCCTGGTGGCACCCCCTTGGCCGTCACCTCGATCACCGCACCGACCGAATTGCCGGACTTGCGTAGGTCGTCCAGATAGGCGGCCCAGTGTTCGGCGGCGGTTGCATCCGGGGTCCAGAATGGGTTCTGGTCGATCTGATCCCAATCCCAGTTGGCCCGGTCGATCGCGTGCGCGCCCATCTGCACCAGACACCCCGTGATCGTCAGACCGGGCACCAGATCTTTCAGGACCGCCCGCGCCACGCCCCCCGCCGCGACTCGCGCCGCAGTTTCGCGGGCCGAGGCGCGGCCTCCGCCCCGGTGGTCGCGGATGCCGTATTTGACCCAGTAGGTATAGTCCGCATGGCCCGGCCGGAATTTCTCGACGATGTCACCATAATCCTTCGATCGCTGATCGGTATTGCGGATCATCAGTTGGATCGGATGGCCTGTGGTCGTGCCTTCGAAGACGCCCGACAGGATTTCCACCTCGTCCGTCTCCTGGCGCTGGGTTGTGTAGCGGCTCTGCCCGGGCCTACGCCGGTCGAGCCAGTGCTGTAGCATTTCCGGCTCCAACCCCACGCCGGGCGGGCAGCCATCCACGACGGCGCCCAGGGCCGGCCCGTGGCTCTCGCCCCAGGTGGTGACGCGGAACAGATGTCCGAAGCTGTTGAGCGGCATGAACGGTCTCCGGGCGCGCGAGCGGCCTGGCCATGCGGATAGCTCATTTCCCGGAAAAGCAAAACCCCCGCCCGGTAATGGGCGGGGGCTTCATTCGGTCCGGCTGGAATCCAGTCACTCCTTGCGCTTTACCTTGGCCCACAGAGCCTTGTTGGTGAAGTAGAGCAGCACGGTCAGGCCCGCCAGCCAGACGATGTTGCGGAAGCCCGATTGCTTGCGCTCGGTCATCTTCGGCTCGGCAGCCCACATCAGGAAGGCCGAGACGTCCTCGGACATCTGCTCGACGCTTGCCTCGGGCGCCTTCGCCCCGCTTTGCCCCTCTTCGCCGCCATGCATGGCATACTCGACCAGACCCTCGTCCAACGGCGGTGCCATCGAAATCTTACCGCCTGCGAAAGCCGTGTTCTCATAGAGAATGGCGCCAGCCTCTTCGACCTCCTCGCCGGTGTAACCCGTCAGGAGCGAGTATATGTACTCCGCTCCTCCGATTCCGTTGATCAGCTGGTTGATCCCCAAACCGTAGGGCCCGTGGAACCCAGCCCGCGCCTTGGCCATCAGGCTGAGATCCGGTGCGCCCGCCCCGGTATTCGCCGGGAAATTGTCGAAGGGCTTGCCGGGCCGCGTGTCGCCTGGCTCGCCTTCCTCATCTGCCACTTCGTAGAGCGCGGCAATCGCCTTGACCTGCTCCTCCGGGAAGGCGGGTCCGGTTTCGGAGCCGAGTTCGCGGAACGACAGATACCTGAGGCCGTGGCAGGCCGAGCAAACCTCATGGAAGACCTGGAAGCCGCGTTGCAGCTGGAACCGGTCGAACTTTCCGAACGGGCCTTCATAGCTGAACGAAACGTCCTCGATGTGCTGCTCGGTCTCGGCCGCGGTCGCCATGCCCGAGAGCATGCCGCCCATAGCCGTCATTGCGGTCGCCGCAACCAGGGCGGGGATGATACGGGTCTTGATCATCGTCACTCTCCTCGCCTCTGCGGTCATTCGGCCGGGGTCGCGGCGGCGTTTGCCGCAACCGCTTCCTTCGGCGGGTAATGGGCATCGAAATCCGCCTCGATGGTCTCGGGCAGTGGCGCCGGCTTCTCGACCAGGCCCAGGATCGGCAGGATCACCACGAAGTAGGCAAGCCAGTAGATCGTGCCGACGAGCGAGATGATCGAGTAGGGCGGTTCGGCGGGCTGGGCGCCGCACCACGTCAGCACGAAGAAATCCAGCACCAAAAGCCAGAACCAGCCGCGGAACCACTTCGAGCGATAGCGGCCCGAGCGCACCCGGCTGGTATCGAGCCAGGGGACCAGCGCCAGGACCACGATCGAGCCGAACATGGCCAGGACGCCACCCAGCTTGGCGTCGAAGGGCAGGATCATCATCAGCCAGAGGTCATCGGTGATCGAGCGCAGGATCGCGTAGAACGGCAGGAAATACCATTCCGGCACGATATGCGCGGGCGTCACCAGAGGGTTCGCCTCTTTGTAGTTATCCGGGTGGCCCAGATAGTCGGGCATGAACCAGACAAAGGCGGCGAAGATCGTCAGGATCAGGCTCAGCGCATAGAGGTCCTTGACCACGTAGTAGGGCCAGAAGGGAACCGTGTCCTTCTTTACGACCTCTATCGAGTCGCGTCGCACCTCGACCCCAGTCGGGTTCGAGTTGCCGGTGGTATGGAAGGCCCAGATATGCACCGCCACGAGCGCAGCGATGACGAAGGGCAAGAGGTAGTGCAGCGAGAAGAAGCGCTGCAGGGTGGGGTTGTCCACCGCGAAGCCGCCCCACAGCCACTCGACGATCGGATCTCCGATCAGCGGAATGGCCGAGAAAAGGTTGGTGATCACCGTGGCGCCCCAGAACGACATCTGGCCCCAGGGCAGCACATAGCCCATGAACGCGGTCGCCATCATCGCCAGGTAGATCAGGATGCCGATGATCCAGGTGATCTCGCGCGGCGCTTTGTAGGAGCCATAGTACAGCCCACGGAAGATATGGGCATAGACCGCCACGAAGAACAGCGAGCCGCCATTTGCGTGCAGGTCGTGCAACAACCCGCCTCCCACTACATTGCGGTCGATATGTTGGATCGAGGCGAAGGCGTCGGCGACCGTCGGTGTGTAGTGCATGACCAGCACGATACCGGTGGCGATTTGCAGCACTAGGCAGAAGGTCAGGACGATGCCCCAGATCCACATCCAATTGAGGTTCTTGGGCGTCGGGATCATCAAGGTCGTATACATCATCCCCACGATCGGCAACCGGCTGTGCAGCCAGCGCTCGATGCCGGTCTTCGGGGTGTAATGCTCGTGCGGAATGCCGCTCATCTCTCTCTCCCTCAGCCCAGCTTGATGACAGTGTCAGAGACAAATTGAGCCTGCGGGATCAGCAGGTTCTCGGGCGCCGGCCCTTTTCGGATGCGCCCCGACGTGTCGTAGTGCGAGCCGTGGCATGGGCAGAACCAGCCGCCGAATTCGCCGGCGCCGTTGCCCAGCGGCACGCAGCCCAGGTGGGTGCAGACGCCGATCATCACCAGCCACTCACCGCTTTCGTCCATGGCTCGGTTTTCGTCGGCCGCGTCGGCCGCGTCCGGAATATTCGCGTTGCGGGCCAGTTCGTCCGGCAGCTCGGCCAGGTCGGTCGTGCGCGCGGCCGAAATCTCTTCCTCGGTCCGGCGGCGGATGAAGACCGGCTTGCCGCGCCACTTGACCGTGAGCTGCGTGCCCGGCGCGACACCGCCGATATCCACTTCGATCGCGGCCAAGGCCAGAACGTCCGCCGAGGGGTTCATCTGATCGATCAGCGGCCAGATCGCGGCACCCGCGGTCACAGCGCCCGCGGCGGCGGTCGCACAATAGAGGAAGTCGCGCCTGGTGACGCCCTCGTGTTCCCCGTTTTCGTTCACCTGAGACACGTCTGTCTCTCCCTTTCCCGAGCCCCCTCGAGGCCATCTCCGACGCGGGGGTCACGATCCCCGCATTTCGCAATGCTGCTATCTACCTATCCGCAGCTTGCGCTATGGTCCAGCGGACAACGCGCCGCAGATCACGGGCGTTCGGGACGTCCGCGTCGGCAATGGCAGCCGGAGGGCTTTTTGCAGAACCAGACGCCCGCGCGCAAGCACGATGATGCACCAATTGGGCTTGCCCTCTATCAGCCGGATATCGCGCTCAATGTGGGCGCCGTCCTGCGCCTTGGCGCCTGTCTGGGCGTGCCGGTCCATGTGATCGAGCCCTGTGGCTTTGCGTTCAGCCCCGCCGCCTGGCGGCGGAGCGCCATGGATTACGCGGATCTGGCGCAGATTTGCCGCCATGATTCGTGGGACGCCTTTCTGGCGGAGCGCCCCGATGGGCGGCTGGTGGCGCTGACAACCGAGGGCGCCGACAGTCTGTGGGACTTCGCCTTCGCCCCGGGCGACACGCTGCTGATCGGGCGCGAAAGCGCGGGCTTGCCCGACGCGGTGCACCGGGAAGCCGATGCCCGGGTCGTGATCCCCATGCAGCCAGGCGCCCGGTCGCTCAACATGGCCATGGCCGCCGCGATCGCTGTGGCCGAGGCTGGGCGGCAGATCGCCGCCTCAGCAGCGGCGGGCCAGGACGATGCGGTTGGTGTTCACCCCGGCGGCGTTGTTGGCGACGCCCCAACAGTTTGATGTCTTTGTGAAATCCTGGGCGTTGATCAGCACACCCAGAATCTCGAACGGCAACCCCGCGATTGCATCACGCACGGCTCTCTCGAGCATGATTTCGCCTTTTCGCACCTCACCGACCTCGAAGGCCACATGGCCGCCCGGCCGCACCACCCGCGCCAGTTCCGCGAAGACCCTGGCAGTGAACGACGTCCAGTCAGAGACAGAGCGATGGATCGCGATCGGCACGCGGCCTGGGTCGATCCCGGCGAACCAGCAGCGCAGCCAATTGTCCTGTGCGTAGTCGACGATATCCAGGAATGGCGGCGAGGTGACCACCAGGTCGACTGAGGCATCCGAGATGTGCGGCGTTGCCTCGGCAGGTGCAGTCCAAAGTTTGGCATCCGCCGCATCGGGTAGATGGCGCGCCAGCAGTCGTTTGCTCTTGCGCGCGATCAGGGCAAAAATGTCGCGCTCAGGCGGCGTTTGCTCTCGGCGCGCGTTGATCCGGTGCTGCGCTTTGGCCGAAACCGCCTGATTCGGCGGCATCGTGTAGACCGAGAAGAACCCCGGCGAATGCCCGGTCAGCCGGTTTAGCGCGATCATGCGGATCCAGTCATCGACAGAATCGAGCGGTTCGCCGAGGCCAAGGCAGGCCTGTAGCCCCTTGATCTCGGCCAAGGTCCTCGGGTGGAAGAAGGCGCGCAGATCGTCGTCCAAGGGATCGGGCGCGCCGACGGACCCGGTTGCAGCAATCTCATCCAAACGCGCGACAATTGAAGACATCCCGACCGGGCGGAGCCGGGGCCGGGCTAGCATCACGCTCAGCGGATTGACGTCGGTGCCGAGCGCCCGGCGGCCCATCATCGCGGCCTGAATCGGTGTCGTGCCGCGGCCCATGAAGGGGTCGTGAACCGTGTCGCCGGGCCGGGTCAGCCGGTCGATAAAGAAGGCTGGCAGCTCGGCCTTGAAGCAGGCCCGGTAGCTAATTTCGTGGATACGCCCGCCCTGGCGCTGTTTCGCGGTCCAGAACTCGTTGACGAAATAGGTAAGCCCATCTTCTTCGAAGATACGGGTTGGGGTGCCAAAGTTATCGAAGCCTGCCACCGAGGTCAGGAAGGCGTCTTCGGATCGGGTCTTCGCCGGGACATTCATTGCGGTGCCAGGATGCCCGTGGCGGGGACAAAGGCAAAGCCCATTGTCCCGGCGTTGAGCCGGGACCTCGATGAACAGTGCGCTACCAAGCGAGGCCCCGGGTCAAGCCCGGGGCACCGGGCCTCGCGCCCTCACTCCGCCGCTTCCGCCGCCAGGAACCCGCCGGATTGGCGCGCCCAGAGCTGGGCATAAAGCCCGCCCTTATCCAGCAGGGCCTGGTGGCTGCCCTCCTCGACGATCCGGCCCTCGTCCATCACCACGATCCGGTCCATCCGCTGGATCGTGCTCAGCCGGTGGGCGATCGCGATCACGGTCTTGCCGTGCATCAGGTTGCCGAGTGCTGCCTGCACCGCCGCCTCGGTCTCGGAGTCCAGGGCCGAGGTCGCCTCGTCCAGCACCAGAACCGGCGCGTCCTTAAGGATCACCCGCGCGAGCGCGATCCGCTGACGCTGTCCGCCCGACAGCTTGACGCCCCGCTCGCCCAGACGCGCTGCATATCCCGTCCGGCCGCGGAAATCCGCCAGCTCCTCGATGAACGCGTGCGCCGCAGCCTCTTGCGCAGCCTCGATCGCGTCTGCCTCGCCCGCCTCGGGCCGGCCATAGAGGATATTGTCGAGCGCCGAGCGGTTGAACATCGCCGCCTCTTGCGTGACCGTCGCGATATTCCGGCGCAGGCCGTCCTGTGTCAGCCGGCGGATATCATGCCCATCGACGGTGATCCGGCCCTCCTCGACATCGTAGAGCCGCAGCAGCAGCGCGACCGCCGTCGACTTGCCCGCGCCCGAGCGGCCGACCAGGCCCACCTTTTCGCCTGCCCGGACGGTCAGCGAGAACCGGTCCAGCCCACCCCCTTGGTCGCGCCCGAAATGGAACGAGACATTCTCGAACCGGATATCGCCGCGCAGCGGGGGCGGATCGATGGCATCGGGTGCGTCCGTGACCCGGTGTGGCGGCGTCAGGGTCCGGATCCCGTCCTCCAAAACGCCCAGATTGGCGAAGATCCCCAGCGCCGTGAAGCTGATCCATCCGGACATCTGTGCCAGCCGGGTCGCGATCAGCCCCGCCATTGCGATCAGTCCCGGCGTCGCTTGGCCGATCTGCCAGAGATAGAGCGCAGCACCGATCAGCGCGACGGGCAGGACGCCCGCGAGCAGCGACAGCCAGGTCCGGAACGCCCAGGTCATCCGCCCGAATGCAAAGGCGGTTCGGCGATAGTCCTTGAGCGTGGTCTCCGCTGCCGCCTCCTCGCGTTCGCCGTGGGCGAACAGCTTGACCGTCGCCATATGGCCCAGGCTGTCGACGAATTGCCCCGCGACCACCGATTTGGCATCGGCCCGGGCCCGGGCCCGGGCCCGAATCCGGGGCAAGAAATAACTCACCAGCCCCAGATAGAGCACGAACCAAACCGCCAGGATCAATCCCAGCCGCCAATCCGTGCCCTGCAGCAGGAAGAACGCCGCCGCCACGGTCGCGATCCCGAAGACGACCGCATGGACGGTTTCCTGCACGATCTCGACCAGGGCATAGGTCGATTGGATCTGCTTCTGGCTGAGGCGCCCCGCGAAGTCGTCCTCAAAGAACTTCAGCGATTGACCCAGGGTGTGGCGGTGGATGCGCAGCACCCCCATCGGATAGAGCGACGGCATCAACGCTCGGCTGTTCATTGCAGCGTTGAGCGAATAGAGCAGCGGCCGCAGCACGATGAAGAACGCGGCGATCGCCGCCAATGCCAGCGTATTCCCGGTGAAGAACTGTTCGGCGGATGTGAGGGCGACCTGGTCGACGACCCAGGCAACCAGCCAGACGCCCACAATCTCGGCGATGCCCGCCAGGACCGACAGAAAAACCAGAAGGCCGATCGCTCGCTCCGCGCCCCGGAACGCCCAACGGCCATAGGCCCAAAGGCTTTGCGGCGGCGCGCCCTCGGACCTGACGAACGGCTGGATCAGCGTCTCGACGAACCTCACGCGACCTCCTCCGGGGTCTCGGTGGCGTCGCCGCCGTGATCCGCCATCAGGAATCCACCCGATTGCCGTGCCCACAGCCGGGCATAGAGCCCGCCCCGGTCCAG
>Ga0224508_10000663_pt1 | contig 33137 bp, 30 predicted proteins | sample SF_Jan12_sed_USG_4_FD_170157 | JGI IMG/M metagenome (GOLD analysis project Ga0224508, IMG submission 170157) | Sediment microbial communities from San Francisco Bay, California, United States - SF_Jan12_sed_USGS_21 | ecosystem: Environmental > Aquatic > Marine > Sediment | place: USA...
CCAGTGGTGGATCGACCCGGAGAAGCACGCCCGGCTGAAGGATCTGGTGGGCGGCTGATCCATGGGCGCCTATATCCTCCGCCGCCTGCTGCTGATCATCCCGACCCTGTTCGGGATCATGCTGCTGAACTTCATCATCATCCAGTTCGCCCCTGGTGGTCCGGTCGAACAAATCATCCAACAGCTCGAGAGTGCCGGGACTGGAGCGACCGACCGCTTCACCGGCGCGGGCGACGGGGTGCAAGCGCCGGCCACCCCGGGGGATAGCGGCGAATCCAGCAGTTATCGCGGCTCGCAGGGGCTGGAACAGGAGCTCAAAGACGAGCTGACCCGGCAATTCGGTCTCGACAAGCCGGCGCATGAACGTTTTCTCCTAATGCTTTGGAATTACGCAAGATTCGATTTTGGAGAGAGCTTTTTCCGCTCGGTCAGCGTGATCGACCTGATCATCGAGAAAATGGATGTCTCGATCTCGCTGGGTCTCTGGACCACGCTAATCGCCTACCTGGTGTCGATCCCGCTGGGTATCGCCAAGGCGGTACGCGACGGCACGCGCTTCGACGCGATCACGTCGGGCATCATCGTCGCGGCCTATGCTATCCCCAGCTTCCTTTTCGCCGTCGTCTTGCTAGTGGTTTTCGCGGGTGGCAGCTATTTGGATTGGTTCCCGTTGAGGGGCCTCACGTCCGAGAATTGGGAGGAGTTCTCGATTTTCGGCAAGATCGTCGATTATCTCTGGCATATCGCCCTGCCCGTCTCGGCGATGATGATCTCCGGCTTCGCCACACTGACGCTGCTGACGCGGAACTCGTTTCTCGACGAGATCCGCAAGCAATACGTGATGACTGCGCGCGCGAAGGGGCTAAGCGAGCGGGGTGTGCTATATGGCCATGTCTTCCGCAATGCGATGCTGATCGTGATCGCGGGATTTCCGGGGACCTTCCTGGCCGCCTTCTGCGCGGGCGCACTGATCGTGGAGACGGTCTTCTCGCTGGACGGGCTGGGGCTGTTGGGCTTCGAGTCGGTGGTGAACCGCGACTACCCGGTGGTGCTGGGCACGCTCTACATCTTCGGCCTGATGGGTCTGGTCGTGAAGCTGATCTCGGACTTGATGTATGTCTGGATCGATCCGCGGATCGACTTCGAACGGCGCGAGGGGTGAGGTGATTAAATTGCCTCGATCGCCCGTGCACGTCATCTCTGCGAAGGCGGGCATCCCTGATCTCGGTATTGCGATCCCCGCCTTCGCGGGGATGTGGGCGAGGATGACACTTTGATCCACCTCTCGCCCCTAAACCAGCGCCGGCTGCAGAACTTCCGCGCCAACCGCCGGGCGGTCTGGTCGCTGAGGATCTTCACGGTCCTCTTCCTGGTCTGCCTCTTCGCCGAGCTGGTCGCGAACGACAAACCGTTCCTGGTAAAGTTCCAGGGCAGCTATCTTTCGCCGCTGCTGAGCGACTATCCCGAGACACATTTTGGCGGCGATTTCCTGACGCCCGCAGACTACAAGGACCCCTTCGTCCAGGACCTGATCCGCAGCAACGGAGACGAGCAGTTTGATCCGGGCGAGAGCCCCGGCTGGATCCTGTGGCCGCTGATCCCATTCAAATACGACACGGTCGACTACGACGTTGCTACCGCGCCCTCGGCGCCCGACGGCACCCACCTGCTCGGCACCGACGACCAGGCGCGCGACGTGATGGCCCGGGTGATCTACGGGTTTCGGCTGAGTGTGCTCTTTGGCTTCGGCGTCACCATCTGCTCGGCGCTGATCGGTGTCACTGCGGGCGCCGCTCAGGGCTTCTTCGGCGGCTGGGTCGACCTCTTCTTCCAACGGATCGAAGAGGTCTGGTCCTCGATGAACCTGCTCTACGTGATCTTGATCATCTCAGCGGTTCTGACGCCGAATCTTTGGGTCATGTTCTTCATCTTCATCGCATTTTCCTGGACCGGGCTGATCGGCGTGGTACGTGCGGAGTTTTTGCGCGCGCGAAACTTCGAATACGTGCGCGCCGCACGCGCGCTGGGTGTAGGCGACTGGACCATCATGTTCCGTCATGTGCTGCCAAACGCCATGGTGGCGACGCTGACGTTCCTGCCCTTCCTTCTGACCGGCTCGATCAGCCTTCTGGCCGGGCTCGACTTCCTGGGCTTCGGGTTGGAGCAGGGCTATCCGTCGCTTGGTGAACTAGCGCTCCAAGGCAAGAAATACCTCCAAGACCCGCATCTGGCGATCACTGCCTTCTTCACCTTCGCCATCATGCTGTCGCTGATGGTCTTCGTCTTCGAGGGCGTGCGCGACGCCTTCGATCCCCGCAAGACGTTCCGTTGATGGGCAGGGGCCGTAAATGACCGATCCGCTGCTCCGCGTCGACAACCTCACGGTCCAGTTTCCGAGCGATGAACGCACCGTGACGGCGGTCGACGACGTCTCGTTCGAGGTCGGCCGCGGCGAGACCCTGGCGCTGGTGGGCGAGTCGGGGTCGGGAAAATCCGTCACCGCGCTCTCGACCGTGGGGCTCTTGCCCGACTCAGCTGCAGTCAACGGATCGGTCGACTATCACGGCACCCAGATGATCGGCGCCGATCCGCGTGAGTTGATGCATGTGCGCGGCAACGACATCAGCTTCATCTTCCAAGAACCGATGACTTCGCTGAACCCGCTCCACACGATCGAGCGTCAGATCGGCGAAAGCCTGGCGCTGCATCAGGGGGTCACCGGCCAGGCGGCGCGCGGGCGCATCATCGAGCTTTTGCAGCATGTGGGCCTGCGCGACCCGGAGGAGCGCCTGGGCGCCTGGCCGCACCAGCTCTCGGGCGGGCAGCGCCAGCGGGTGATGATCGCCATGGCGCTGGCCAACAAGCCCGAACTGCTGATTGCGGACGAGCCGACGACGGCGCTGGATGTGACGATCCAGGCTCAGATCCTGGAGCTCTTGGCTGAGTTGCAGAAGGCCGAGGGGCTCTCGATGCTCTTCATCACACATGACCTCGGCATCGTGCGCAAGGTTGCCCAACGAGTTGCGGTGATGAAGGAAGGCAAAATCGTCGAAACCGGGCCCACCGCCCGGGTATTCGACGCGCCCCAGCACGACTACACCAAGATGCTGCTGGCCGCCGAGCCGACCGGCCATGCCGAGCCGATACCATCCGGCTCGAAGCCCCTGCTAAACGGCGAGGACGTGCGGGTCTGGTTCCCGATCAAACGTGGCTTCTTCAAACAAACTGTCGGTCATATCAAGGCCTGCACGGATATCGACGTGGACCTGGCGAGCGGTGAGACGCTGGGCGTGGTTGGCGAGTCGGGTTCGGGCAAGACAACGCTTGCCCTGGCCCTGATGCGCCTGATCTCGTCCGAGGGGCGGATCACCTTCGAGGGCCGCGATATCCACGCACTGCCGAAACGTGAACTACGCGCGCTCAGGCGCCATATGCAGGTCGTCTTCCAGGACCCCTATGGCTCGCTGAGCCCGCGCATGTCGGTGGCGGAGATCGTCGCCGAGGGCCTGGGCGTGCACCCATTGGAGGAGCTGACGGGTTCGACCACGCTCTCGAAACGGGACGCGGTGGCCGAAGCCCTGACCGAGGTGGGCCTCGATCCGGATACCATGGACCGCTATCCGCACGAATTCTCGGGCGGTCAGCGCCAGCGGATCGCGATCGCACGGGCGATGATCCTGAAGCCGAAATTCGTGGTTCTGGACGAGCCGACCTCTGCCCTCGATATGACCGTGCAGACGCAGATCGTGGACTTGCTGCGCGATCTGCAGGCACGGCACGAACTGGCCTATCTCTTCATCAGTCACGACCTGCGCGTCGTGCGCGCCATGTCGCACAAGATCATCGTGATGCGGAACGGCGACGTGGTCGAGGCCGGCGACGCGGATCAGGTCTTCAACGCGCCGCGCACCGACTATGCCCGGGCACTGATTGCCGCTGCCTTCGACATGAAAGTCCTGACCGGTGTCGCTGACTGACGAGCAACCGGGGGTGATCCTGGCACGCGGCGTCTGCCGGATGCTTGCCCAGCGCGGCTTTGCCAGCCTGGCCGAGTTTTCCACCCGCGACGGCCTGCGCATGGACGTCTGTGCACTGGGGGCCAAGGGCGAGGTCTGGTGCATCGAGGTCAAGTCCTCGCGCCAGGATTTCATGACCGATCGGAAGTGGGAGGGCTATCTGGGCTGGTGCGACCGGTTCTTCTTCGCGGTGCCCGAAAGCTTCCCGGATGAAATCTTGCCGCCCGAGCAGGGGCTGATCCGCGCCGACGCCTATGGCGCCGACATCCTGCGCTGGGGGCCAGAGGAGAAACTCGTCGGCGCCCGCCGCAAAGCGATGACCCTGCAATTCGCGCGCAACGCCGCCCAAAGGGTTCTGGTTCTGACCGATCCCCGGCCCCGGGGGCCGATCAACGCCTAGCCGCGCAAGGCCGGGAACCGTCACCAATACGTTCCCTTAACCAATTTGCCGATACGCTTCCATGGTGCGAGTGCGCAGCAGGGGGCAGCACATGTCTTCCGAGAGAACTTCAAAGCAGGGTCTGTCGAACCTGCGTTTGTCTTACTATCTTTCGCTCTTCCTCTTTGGCGGTTTCATCCTGGTCGCCGTGGTCGTCGCGGCGACATCCTACATGATGGCGTCAGAGCAAAACCGCGTGGCGGCCGAGAAAACGAGGGAATTGATCGCGACCGCCATTGGCGGGGTGGAGAATCAGTTGCGTGTCCTGATCCGCGACTATTCGAACTGGACGGCGATCTACGATGCAGTGCGCGCCCGGGATTATGAATGGATCTATGAGAATTCGGGCAGTTCGGCGACCAACGAGGACTACCTGGACCTCAATCTCGTGGTCGAACCAGGCGGACAGGCAAATTACGGCTGGGTCTACAACGGCGACGAGAAACCGCAACCCGGTCTGCTGGAGGCTGAGATCATGGCGCAGATGGCGGCGCTGTTGGAACCGACTCCAGTCAACGGCGACAGCGTGACGCACGCATACGCGACCGCGCGCGGCGAGATCTGGCTCCTGGCGACCACGCGCATTGTGTTGACCGACGGCTCGGCGCCGGTTGCAGACGGGGAGCTCGCACGGCACGTCTTCGGCCTGCGCGTGTCCGACGAGTTGATCTCGGGCTTGGGCGATCAGTTCCTGATTGAAGGCGTCAGCCTGTCGCGCGAGCCGATCGAGGGCAGCGACAATCTGGCGCTCAACGCCCATGAGGGCGCACCAGTTGCATATGTGACCTGGCGGGCGCCGCGCCCGGGTACCGCGACGCTGGAAAAGATCTCGATACCCCTGATCACGGTGATGGCGCTGTTGGCGCTGGCGACCGCCATGACCGGGCGCATGATGGTCCGCTCCGCCACGCGGCTGGAGCGCGCCTTGGTGATGGCCCGGGCGGCGGACCAGGCAAAGACCGATTTTCTGGCCAATATCAGCCACGAGCTGCGTACGCCGATGAACGGCGTCATTGGCGTCATGGGGATCCTGAAAGCGACGGATCTCAGCGAGAAGCAACAGCAGATGGTTCAGCTGGTCACGAACTCCGCCGAGGCGCAGATGCGGATCATCGAGGATCTGGTCGATATTTCGCGCATCGAATCCGGCACCGCATCGCTGGATCTTGTACCGTTCCGCCCGGATGAAGAGCTTCGGAACGTGGTCGATCTGCTGCGCCTGGACGCGGACAAGAAAGATCTGAATTTCGCTTTCCAGACCGACATCGAGGCGATCGATATGGTTTTGGGCGATCCCAACGCATTCCGGCAGATCGCGACCAATCTGATCGGCAATGCGATCAAATTCACCGAGACCGGGCAGGTTTCGGTGCATCTCGACGGCACAACGCGCGGCGACGAAGCGCTGCTGAGCCTGTCGGTCAGCGACACCGGGCCAGGCATTGCGCCGGAGCACCAGCGTCTGATCTTCGAGCGGTTCGCGCAGGTCGATTCAAGCAAATCGCGGCAGAAGGGCGGCTCGGGCCTTGGCTTGTCGATCTCGAAGGCCCTGGTCGAAATGATCGGCGGCACGATCGAGGTGAAAAGCTCACCAGGTCAGGGCGCGACCTTCACGGTCCGCTTGGCACTCGAACTGCCACGCCAGAAAATGAACGAGGCCGCGTGACTCTCCTCATCGTCCCTTCTTTGCCCCGGAAGACCTGACATGACACCGACGCCGGATATCCTGGTGGCCGAAGACGACCCAACCAATCTGTTCGTGATCCAAACGCTGCTCGAGACCTATGGCTGCGTGATCGTCTCGGCCGGGGACGGCGAGCAAGCGGTTCAGATGGCGCTTGAGCAACCGCCAAAGCTTATCCTGATGGATATCAGCATGCCAAAGATGGACGGCGTCGAAGCGACGCGAAAAATCCGGACCGAAATGCCATCGCGGCGCGTCCCGATCGTGGCAGTCACCGCGAACGCAACCAGTCAGCAGCGGCGGGAATGCGAGGCGGCCGGGTTTGACGGCTTCTTGAGCAAGCCAGTCGATCTGGAACAATTGCGCGCGGTCGTTCGGGAATTTGTCGGCTGATCCGGGCGACAAACGCCGGTCCGATCCATTCGCTCTCACCCCCGCACGATACACAGACCCTGGAACCATTGTCTGAAATCGATCACCTCGCCGGCCGGGCCGTCCATGCTCCTTTGGGGGCTCATGGTCTTCAGATGCGCGCCCTCGGCCACGTCAAACGGATATCCGTCAGGCGTGACCGCCGCGATCCGCAGTGCCGATCGGGAGCGTGGATCACCGATCCGCAAATTGATCGATCGCTTGATCCGCTAGGGTAGGTTCAAAACCCGGCTACGTGGAAAGCAAAGCCGCGCCGTCACGCCATTGCCCGGATCCGACCGGACCTCGAGTTCCGCGCCATTGGCGCGCGCCATTTGCCGGCAAAAACCGAGGCCGCGGCCCGGCGCGTCGTCCTGAAGCGCCTGGGCCAACGCCTCCGGCGCCATCCCTGGCCCGGTATCTGTAACCTCGACGGCTAACACTTCATCTTCGTCGCGCAAAGTCAGGTGCACCTTCGCGCCGGAGCCAGCATGGCGTAGGGCCGTGTGCACCAGGGTATCGATTACGCTCCACAGCATTCCGTCGTCGCCCAGCACCGAGGCGTCCGTCGCTTCGCGATCATCCAATTCGACGGTCACCCCGGCGGCCCGCGCCACAGGCTCGGCCAGGCGCGCGACCCGGCCGAGCATACGGGCGAGCGGAATTTCGCCTAACCGAGGCGTGGGAGACCTCCCGCTGCTGCGGGCGGCGGCTTCCAAGTCGTCCGCGATCCCAGCAATGCGCCAAGCTGCGGCGATGACGCTCGCCGCATGCGAGGAAACGGTCCCGGGAGCGCAGTCCTCAGCACGATCACCGCCATTGCACGCACCGCGTATCAGTTCGGCAAACCCCATTGCGGCCGCCAAGGGCGAACGCAGGTCCTGGCTCAGCCGGGCAAGCGTCCGGTCGGCACCGGTCAGATCGATTCTGGATTGGATCGCGGCAAACGCGGCGGTCAGACGAATGCGCTCGCCACCGCGCTGGCGCCAGAGGCTGACTTGAAACTGCTGCTGACCGGACGGGGTGATCAGCCATGCGGTCGCGTCGGCACTTCCGTCGGTCGCTGCCCGGGCAAGCAGCTCTTGACCGATGAGCGGATCGATGAAGCGATCTGTGAGCCGCCCCGCCTCGGCGCCAAATATCGCGCTGTCTGCGGGGCTGCGCTCGCGGATCTGGCCAGCTACGTCAATTGCCAAAAGCGCCAACGGCAAAGCCGGCAGAGATTCGGAGCCCCGGTCCGATGTCATCAGATCGCTCGCCGTGAGCTCGGCCTGGGCGTCCCCCGGCTGGATCGCTGGTGGCGTGTCAGCCACTGCCTCCGCCACCTTTCTTGCGGTTCGTTTTCTTGGAGGTGCCGTTTGAGCCTTGGGTGAGGGCCTGTGCCCGTTCGGCCGCGGCCCTTAGCTCGCTGGCGATTTCCAGCGCCTCGCCGGGCTCGAAGTCCATCGGAATCTCTAGGCCGTCCGACTCGATGTAGATCCGCACCATGCCCAGCGAGGTTGGCCCGATCACCAAACTAGCTGCCCGATCGCTCTCGCTATCGATCCCCAATGCGTATCTCCCCCGAGGACGCGGCCGACGCGGTCTGGAACACAAGAAACGAGAATAAGCACATTGTCGGCCCGGATTGACCATGAAACACGACTGTCATCCGCGTCGTCAAGGAAGCGGCGGAACCCCTTGGCCGGATTTCTGGACACCTGATGCTTGAAAAACCCGGCAACCGCTTGTAGAGGAACAATCCACACCGTGGGCGGCGCATCCCCGCGCCGCATCCTGTGTCGTTTTCTGGGCCGCCTTAGCTCAGTAGGTTAGAGCGCTAGATTGTGGATCTAGAGGTCCCCCGTTCGAGCCGGGGAGGCGGTACCAAATCAAATCAGATTGCTGGGTTTCTTGCCTGACAAGCGTGGGATCAGTCACGTTTGCCGCACAGGCTTGTGTTCATGCTTGATGCGCGCGCATGGCGGCCCGGCAGCGCGTCCGTAGTATACTGGTTCTGTTGCACCCTCCGGGACTGCGGCCACCAGGGTGACATGCCACAGCGCACCGCCGTGGCGGCCGTTCAGCAAAGGTAATGGACGGCCAATGTTCAAACCATCATCCTTCGTCAGATGCCTCGCGCTGGGCGCGGCACTGGTGCCTCTTTCCAGCACGGCCCAGGAATGCAAGGCCACGAACGCCGCCTACGAGATCAGCCAGGACGAGGCCAACCAGCTTTACAATTGCCTGGCAGAAAGGCTTGCGGCCCTGCCGGAGAACGTCACGGGCATTCCAGGCGTGCCCGATTATCGGGATTGGGAGGTCGTCTCCACTGCGCCTCTGCCCTCGGCTACCCACGGCTCGATGCTGGTTAACCACATCGTCAGCCCTGAGGCGGCAGCGCTATACAAGCAGTGGGAGCAAATGAGCGGAAAGAAATTTCCGCCCGGCGCGATCCTGGCCAAGGAATCCCTGATGATCGATTCCGATGGCAACACGTCACCTGGTCCCTTGTTCCTAATGGAGAAAACCGCAGCTGGGACCGCGCCTGACACTGACGACTGGATCTATTCGCGGATCTTTACCGATGGGCGGATTCAGCGGACACTGGGTCCGGGCAGCGCGAATTTGGACTTCTGCCACGATTGCCACGCGGCGACGATTGATCAGTTCGACGCCATGTTCTTTCCGCCCGAGCGTTACCGCATCGAGACTTCGCAAGATTGAACCCGGAACCGAGGGACTGAAGCGAAAAAAAGGCGGGACCCGAGGGCCCCGCAGTTGGCTCCAGCTCTTGCATGTCGCTAAGGGACATACGGATTTGTGGCACCGAAACATGGCGCCAAACCGGTAAGGAATAAGGCATTTCAACCTAAAGTTGGGCGGAACCATGGTTTCCTGGCGCCCGGCCAGGCGCCAAAACCCGATCAGCGCGTCTGCGCTTCATCCTCGGCGCTTTCCTCGTTCTGCTCGTCGCGCAGGCGGTGCAGATGGGCGATGAAATAGCGAGTATGTGCGTCATCGACAGTGGCCTGCGCCTTACCCTTCCATGCCGCATAAGCACTTGCATAGTCAGGAAAAATTCCCACGATATCAATCTCGTCAACGTCCTTGAACTCGTTGCGCTGCGGGTCGACAAGCTCGCCACCGAAGACGAGATGCAAAAGCATGGCCATGGATGCCTCATAAAACTGCGGGTTGGGGGAAAATACCGAGCAGGTGTTGCCAGTCAATTGCTTCCAGCCGACGCGCGCAGCGCCATCAACGCCTTATGCAGCGGCTCCGGTGCCACGATCACGCCGGTGGCGCGATTCGGATGGCGATTGAACACCAGGGGCGCGCCGTCAGCGTCCGTCACCGCAGCGCCGGCCTCGGCGGCGATCAGGCTGCCCGCGGCGATGTCCCATTCATAGGCGGGCCTTAGCGTCACCATCAGATCGAAGCGCCCTTGCGCGACAAGGCATATGCGCCAGGCAAGCGAGGGGCGGTAATGGCGGTCAACTGGGGGCGCGCCACCCGGCCAAAGCTCGGGCTTGAGCTGCGCCGCGGCGGCAAGCGCCCTCGCGCCGGACAACTCGGTCCGCGTCGAAGACCGGATCGGCGCGCCGTTCAGCGACGCACCCCGGCCCAGAGCCGCAGCATAGGTCTCTCCCCGGGCCGGTAGATGCATCGCCGCCGCAACGATCCTCCCCTGCTCGGCGACGGCGAGCGCCGTGCCCCAACCCTCCTCGCCCGCCAGGAAGGCGCGTGTGCCGTCGATCGGGTCAACGATGAAGACCCGCTCGCGATCCGCGCGCCCGGCGGCGTCGGTGCTTTCCTCCGAAATCCAGCCATAGCCCGGCCGCGCGGCGCAGAGCTTTTGCCGCACCATGTCGTCGATGACCAGGTCGGCCTCGCTGACAGGGCCTTCGCCCGGCTTCTCCCAGATATCGACATCCGACTTGAAGCGCGCCATGGCAAGCGGGCCGGCCGCTTTGGCAACGTCGATCAGCAGCGCCAGGTCGTCGGCCGGATCAGGCGCCAACAGTCAGCCCCTCGACCAGCAACGAAGGGACCGAGACGGCACGGTGCGGGTCCGCGTCGTTGGCCGGGATCACGCTCACGATCATCTCGGAAAGACTGCCGGCGACAGTAATCTCGTTCACGGGATAGGCGATCTCGCCCCCTTCGACCCAAAAGCCCGACGCGCCGCGGCTATACGCGCCGGTCGTCGGGCTGATCGACGCACCGATCATCGAGGTGATCAGAAGGCCCGTATCCATTTGCCGGATCAGGTCGTTTCGCGTCGCAGCGCCCTCGGTCACCCTGATATTGGCGGTGCCTGGACTCGGCGGCGCAGCCACACCGCGGCGGGCATTGCCGGTGGTCTTCAGCCCTAATTGCCGGGCGGTGGCCAGATCAAGAACCCAGGACTGTAGAACGCCGTCCTGGACAAGCGCCTTTGCTCTGGCAGCGAACCCCTCGGCGTCGAAGGGGCGGCTCGCGGATCCACGCGGGATCAGCGAATCTTCGTTCACATCGAACCCTTTTGGAAAAATCTGCGCGTCCATGCGGTCGCGCAGCCAACTCGAACCGCGGGCGATTGCACTGCCGTTGATTGCGCTCAGCACATGGCCGATCAGGCTCGAGGCCACCCGCTCGTCGAAAAGCACCGGAACCTTGCCGCCCGGCGGTTTGCGCGGGCCCAATCGTTCGACCGCCCGGCGCGCGGCCCTGGCGCCAATCTCGGCCACGGGCGGCAAGTCGGACCAATAGGCCCGCGACTCGCCCGCATAGTCGCGCTCGCGGCCCAGCCCCTCGCCAGCGATCGCCGAAACCCAAACGCCGGAGCGCGTCCGTGCGTAGGAGCCGCTGAAACCGTTGCTGGCCGCGAGCGTGATCCGGTCCTGGCCCCAGCTTGCGCTCGCCTGTTCGACCTGAGTGACACCGTCGATCTCAAGTGCCGCCGCCTCTGCGTCAAGCGCCGTGGATTCGAGCGTGGAGGGAGCTGGCGGCTGAGCGGGGTCCGCCAAGTCCAGTGGGCCGGGATCGGGCGCGGCGTCTGGATCATCCGCCAGGCCGCACCAGGGATCCTCGGGCGCCGCATTCGCCATCGCGACCGCACGGACCGCCATTTCCTCGAGCGATGCAGGCCGCCGGTCCGAGGTTGAGACGCAGGCTTGCCGCTGGCCCATCAGAACCCGCAGCCCCAGATCTGTTCCCTCGGCGCGCTCGGCTTCTTCAAACTGGCCACCCGAGACTCCGACCACATTGCTGATCGCCGAGATTACCAGCGCGTCGGCAGCTTCGGCGCCGGCGCGTTTTGCTGCCGCAAGCAAGTCGTCGGCCAGGCTCAGATCATCTTCCATTCAAGCCATCCCCGCCAATCCGTGGAAGACGACGCCCAGCGCCAAGACGGCGATGACGGTGACAGTTAGCATCATGCCGATAACGCGCACGCGCAGGACGTGCGCACCGGTCAGAAAATACCAACCATGCATCAGCCGTCCTGCAACGAGGGCCAGGCCGAAGACCATCAACAGCCAAACGGGCATCCCTAGCCCCTCGGCCAGACCCATCAGGATCAGCGCGATCGGCAGGTATTCGCAAGCATTTCCGTGGGCACGGATCGCACATTCCAAGTCGCCTCGCCCGCCATCACCGGTCGAGACATCATAGCGCCGCCGAAGTCGGATCACGGCGAAGCCGAGAAACAGCACCCAAAGCGCCATAAGACCCGCGAATACCGCGGTGACCGGCAGGGACATCGATTTGCTCCCGAAAGGTTCCTTCCGCCGACATAGCGCCGAAGCCGGTCAATGGAAAGGGAGGCGCCGCCCCCGTCATTCGGCGGCACTGTCGCGGGCGTAGACGTCGTCGTAGCGAGTGATGTCGTCCTCGCCCAGATAGTCGCCGCTTTGAACCTCGATCAGATGCAGGTCGCTTTCGCCAGGGTTCTCCAAGCGGTGGCGTTCACCCAAAGGCACATAGCAGGACTGGTTGACCCCGAGCGCCCGCACCGTATCGCCGACCGTCACCTGCGCGGCGCCGCTGACCACGACCCAATGCTCTGCCCGGTGACGGTGCGATTGCAGGGACAGCTTGCCGCCCGGGTGCACCATGATCCGCTTGACCTGAAATCCCGGCGCCTTGGCGAGCGACTCGTACCAGCCCCAGGGGCGATGGAACCGTGGATGCTCGTCGGCCTGGGCGGCGCCCTTGTCGCGCAATAGCGCGACCGCTTGGCCAACCTCTTGCGCCCGGTCCATCGTGCTAACCAAAACCGCGTCGCGCATTGCCACGACGATCGCATCATTCAGACCCAGCCCGACAAGCTCGAGCCCCGGTTCGGCGGAAATCAGAAGACTGTCGGCGCAATCGATGCCTTGCGCCGCGCCCATGACCGCCAGACCGTCCTGGCCGCGCTCGGCCTCTTGCCAAACCGTGCGCCACGATCCCAGGTCGTTCCAGCCGCAATCGACAGGCACCACCACGCCACCGTCGAGCCGCTCCATCACCGCGTAGTCGAGCGATATGGTGGGGTTCGCCGCATAGGCCTCCTCGCCCGGGCGGAAGAAGCATAGATCCTCGCGACCGGTCACCAGCGCCTCGGCACAGGCGGCCTTAACCTCGGGCCCATGGGCCTCAAACGCGGCCAGGATGTCACTTGCGCGGAACAGGAAGATGCCCGAGTTCCACAGATACCGCCCGGACGCCAGCATCCGTTCGGCGGTCACGAGGTCGGGCTTTTCGACGAAGCGCTCAAACGCAACGGCGGCCGAGCCAGTCCGAGGCGGCGCGGAAAGCTCCAGATAGCCATAACCCGTCTCTGGCCGGGTCGGCGCCACGCCGAAAGTGACCACATGCCCGGTGCTCGCCGCCTTCGCCCCTTGCGCGACCGCGTCATGAAACGCCGCAACGCCGCGAATTATATGGTCCGATGGCAGGACCAGCATCAGGCCATTGGGATCGATCTCGGACACCATCATCGCTGCCAGACAAACCGCGGGCGCGGTGTTGCGCATCTCGGGCTCGATCACGATCCGGGTGGCTTCCATTCCGAGATCGGAAAGCTGCTCGGCGGCAAGGAACCGGAAATCACTGGTCGTCAGCAAGAGGGGCGGCGCGAATGGCGCTGCGTGAACGCGTTCGAGCGTACGCTGGAACAGGCTGCCCCCGGGTAAGAGCGGGCCGAACTGTTTCGGATAGGATTTGCGCGACAGTGGCCAAAGCCGCGTGCCGGCGCCCCCGCATAAAATAACGGGAAAGATTCGTGCGGTGTCAGTCAACTGGTCCGGCCCCGCGCGGCACCGTCACCTTGCCCATCAGTGCGTCCAGACGCCCCTTCGGTTATGGGCGAAATTGCCGCCATAGCCCATCGGCCGGATATTCGCACGGCGTTTCTTCGGCGTCTCGACCGTGTAGGCGAGGCCGTGATCGCGCGCGTAATCCTCGGCCGCTTCGCGTGTCCCGAACCGAAGGCGGACCTGTCGGTTCATGTCGCCCGATCCCGTCCAACCCATCAGCGGGTCGATCCGGCGCGCCTCGCTGGGTGCGAATTCCAGAACCCAATCCTTGGAATTCCCCATGCCCGAAGTCATTGCGCTTCTCGACGGCTGGTAGATTCGCGCCTGCATTGTTCCCTACTCCAACCTGCTCTCGGGGCTCGAACCCCCGATCTTATCTGAATCTTACCCCGGTCCCATATCGCTCAGCAATCCGCACCAAGGCAAGAGCACAGCGCGAGCGTTAAATTTCGTTTAAAATTGAGACTAACGGAGCAATAGGTAAAGTGCCACCGCGACGGCCAACCCAATGAACGGCGCAACCACCATTACCGCCGCAGGACGGTCATTCGTGCACCCAGCGGGTGCAGAAGGTTGACTCCGTTGACTCATGTTTATCCCGCAAGCCGAGTGCTTTAGCTGATTATATTCGGAAACCGCACAAAAGTCACGCCGCCAGCTCGGTGCAGGGAGCGAGGGTGGGGTGGATGTTGCACCAAGCTGACGGCGATCTGCTGCTTGCACCACAATTAATACACCCTTAAGGCGAGTCGGGTCAATCGAACTCTACTTTTCTCAGCGATTTTGACTCGTTAATGGTGAATGTTCACTTAATGTGCTTCTTTAAGTCGCGCCCATTGGGAACACGACTCATATATGAGACCGCTTCGACCGGAGTTCCAGATGAACGATTCCACCATGACCGCGATTCGGCCCGGCGCGCGCGCGGGCCACGAAAAACTCGAGGGCGGCCATCGGCTGGTCATGAAGACCGAGTTCGAGCCGGCCGGCGATCAGCCTCAGGCAATCGCGGAACTGACCGAAGGCGTGCTTTCGGGCGAGCGGGATCAAGTCCTTTTGGGCGCCACAGGCACCGGTAAGACCTTCACAATGGCGAAGGTCATCGAGGCGACCCAGCGCCCAGCCATCATCCTCGCGCCTAACAAAACGCTCGCCGCCCAGCTCTACGGCGAGTTCAAAAGCTTCTTCCCGGAGAACGCGGTCGAGTATTTCGTCTCCTACTACGACTACTACCAGCCCGAGGCCTATGTGCCTCGGTCGGACACCTATATCGAGAAGGAAGCTCAGATCAACGAACAGATCGACCGGATGCGCCACTCGGCGACCCGGGCGCTGCTGGAGCGCGACGATGTGGTGATCGTCGCCTCGGTCAGTTGCATCTACGGCATCGGCGCGGCCGAGACCTACTCGGCGATGACCCAGGACTTGATCGTGGGCCAGGACTACGACCAACAGGCGGTGATGCGGGAACTGGTCACCCAGCAGTATCGGCGGAACGACAGTGCCTTCATGCGTGGCTGCTTCAGGGTTCGGGGCGATAGCCTCGAGATCTGGCCCGCCCATTTGGAGGACCGCGCATGGCGCCTTTCTTTCTTCGGCGAGGAGATCGAGTCGATTCACGAATTCGATCCACTGACCGGCGAACGCTCGGGTACGCTGGAGCGGGTGCGCATCTACGCGAACTCGCACTATGTGACACCACGCCCGACGCTCAATCAGGCAATGAAGGGGATCAAGGACGAGCTGAAGCTGCGCCTGGATCAGCTTCTCAAGGAGGGCCGGCTGCTGGAAGCACAGCGGCTGGAACAGCGGACGAATTTCGATCTGGAAATGATCGAGGCCACGGGCTCGTGCAACGGGATCGAGAACTATTCCCGCTACTTGACGGGCCGCAAACCGGGCGAACCGCCGCCGACCTTATTCGAATACATTCCCGACAATGCCATGGTCTTTGCGGACGAGAGCCACGTGTCGGTGCCGCAGCTTGGCGGCATGTACCGGGGCGACTACCGGCGCAAGTTCACGCTCGCCGAGCACGGCTTCCGCCTGCCGTCCTGCATGGACAACCGGCCCCTGAAGTTCGAGGAATGGGACGCGATGCGCCCGCAATCCATCTTCGTCTCGGCGACGCCTGGGTCTTGGGAGCTCGAGCGCACCGGTGGCGTCTTCGTCGAACAGGTGATCCGCCCCACGGGCCTGATCGACCCGCCGATCGAGATCAGGCCGGTATCTAGCCAGGTCGATGACCTGATCGACGAATGCCGTCAGGTCGCGCAAGCAGGCAACCGGGCGCTGGTGACCACACTGACCAAGCGGATGGCCGAGGACCTGACCGAATACATGCACGAGCAGGGCATCCGCGTGCGCTATATGCATTCCGAAATCGACACGCTGGAGCGGATCGAGATCCTCCGTGATCTCAGGCTCGGCGCTTTCGACGTGCTGGTGGGGATTAACCTGCTGCGCGAAGGCCTGGACATCCCGGAATGTGCTTTGGTGGCGATTCTCGACGCGGACAAAGAAGGGTTCTTGCGCTCCGAGACGTCACTGATCCAGACCACTGGCCGTGCGGCTCGCAACGTGGACGGTCGCGTGATCATGTATGCGGATTCGATAACCGGGTCGATGGAGCGCGCCATCGGCGAGACCGACCGCCGCCGCGCCCGGCAGAGCGCCTATAACCAGGCCAACGGCATCACGCCCGCGACGATCCGCAAGAACGTGGCCGATATCCTGGAGGGGACCTACGCGGGTGACACCGACATGTCCCGGGTTACCGCCAAGGTCGACAAGGCCCAGATCGGCGCAAACCTGCAGGCCCATCTCGAGGGCCTGCGCAAGGACATGCTGAAGGCGGCCGAAAACCTGGAATTCGAGGAAGCGGCGTGGATCCGCGACGAGGTCAAGCGGCTGGAGGCGGTAGACTTGGCCGTCGCCGACGACCCGCTGGCACGTCAATCAGCGATCGAGGAACGATCCGCACCTGGAGCGCGATCGTCCTCGGGCAAGCCCGGGACGCGAACCTACCGGGGCAAGGGACAAAGACGGAAGGGCCCATAATTTCAATCTTACACTTCAGCCGCGAAGTACCGGCCGAAATAGATCGAGTACATATCGATGTGGAAAGGTTCTCTCCGCAGGGAGCCGGCGCCACCGCCGGTCAACTTGACAGCATTCTGGAAAGGCGGGATATTTCAATTATTAGCACGATTGTGCTGATATTCAGAACAATTTAAAAATACGGGGAGAGACAATGCGCACCTGGAAATCGGTACTCGTGGTCGCGGCATCGGCCGCCAGCATCGCCTTGGCACCCATGGCGGCCTCGGCCGAGAGCGCGACGCTCAAGACGGCCAAGGACCGGGGCACGTTACTCTGCAGCGGCCATAACGGCAGCTATTTCGGCTTTGTCGAGGTGAACGACAAGAACGAGTGGAAGGGGCTCGACATCGACCTCTGCCGCGCCTTGGCCATCGCCGTCCTTGGCTCGCAGGACAAGGTTCAGATCGTGCCGCTCAGCTGGGCTCAGCGCTTCCCGGCATTGCAGTCGGGCGACGTGGACGTGGTCATCAAGGCGACCGGCTGGACCATGGGCCGCGATACCGAGCTGGGTCTGCAATTCTCGCTACCCTACTTCTTCGGTGGCGCTCAGATCATGGTGCGCAAGGAGCTTGATATCACGACCGCTGAAGGGTTGGACGGAGGCACCGTCTGCGTAGCCGCGGGCACCACCATCGAGCGGATCGTCGCCGACCACCTGAAGACCATCGGAATCGAACACAAGATGGTCAGCTACGAGAAAACCGCCGAGGTGATCTCGGGCTACACCTCGGGCCGCTGCGACGCCTATGCCGCCTGGGGTCCGAACCTGGCGGTTCTGCGCGCGACCCAAATCGACGCTCCGGACGAGCATGTAATTCTCGAGGACAAGCTGAGTTCCGAGCCGATTGCCGCCGCCATGCGCCAGGGTGATGACGAGTGGGTCGATATCGTCAACTGGATGCTGGCCGCGCTGATCAAGGCCGAGGAACTGGGCGTAACCTCGGCGAATGTCGAAGAGATGACCGCCAACCCGCCCAACCCGACGGTTGCGCGCCATTTGGGCGTCGATGCGGGCATGGGCGAGCGCCTGGGCCTGCGTGACACCTGGGCACGCGAGATGATCACGGCGATGGGCAATTTCGGCGAGATCTACGAGCGCAACCTCGGCCAGGGTTCGCCCTACAAGCTGGACCGCGGCCTGAACAATCTCTGGAGCAATGGCGGGGTTCTATACGCGCCGATCCTCGACTAGGCTCTGGCGAAAGTCGAGGGCCGCCCCGGATAATGGGGCGGTCCGTCTTTTCGGGGGGCCAAGATGTTCGACAAGGAGCGCTGGCAGCGGCTGACCCTCTGGGATTGGATCGTTCAACTGGCTCTTGTCGCCCTGGTCGTCGTCATCGTTTGGGGCGCGATCGAAAGCGCCCGCGTCAACCTAGCGGCCCTAGGAGTGACCAGCGGGTTCTGGTTTCTCGACCGCTCGACCGGCTGGAGCTACTCCTTCGCCTTGATCGAGCAAAGCATCGACGACAGCTACGCCCGAACGCTTCTGATCGGGTTCCTGAACACTCTGCTTGTTGGTCTGATATCGATCGTGTTTGCGACGATCGTGGGCTTCATCATCGGGACAGCGCGTGACAGCCGGAATCTGGGCCTACAGACATTCGCGGGCACGTTTGTGCAGACCTTTCGCAATATCCCGCTGATCCTGCAGATCGTGTTTCTATACTCGATCCTGATCCATCTGCCGGGGCCGAAGCAGTCGCTGACCGTCCTTGACCTCGCCTTCATGTCGAACCGGGGACTGATGCTGCCCACACCGGACCTGCCGGGCTTCGCGATTGTGCTGGGGCTGGCCGCCGCGGTTGGGCTGGGGGTGGCGGTCAGGCGCCATGTTGATGGCGTCCTGCGCGGGCTGGCGCTTGGGTTCGGTGGGACCGTGCTGGCATTGGCCCTCGTCGCCTTGGCTTTCGGACCCGCGGGCGAACCGCTTCTGTCGGTACCGCAATTGAAAGGATTGCGCTTCCGGGGTGGCGTGACCCTGTCGGTCGAATTGGTGGCGATGATCCTCGGGATCGTGCTTTACGGCTCGGCCTATATCGCCGAGGTCGTGCGCGGTGGGCTGAACGAGGTGCCGAAAGGCCTGACCGAAGCCGGACAGGCGCTGGGCATGCATGCCTGGGCGGTGTGGTTCAAGATCAAGATGCCCATGGCCTTGCGCTCGATCATCCCGCCGCTGGGCAACCAGTGGATCTTCATCATGAAGGCCACGACGGTGGGCGTCGCCATCGGGTTCAGCGATCTCTTCTACATCGTCTCGACCTCGATCACGCAATCGGGCCAAACCTTGGAGCTGATCTTCATCCTGATGTCGGCTTTCCTATTAGTGAATTTCACCATCGCGCAATTGGTGAACCTGTTGAACGCTCATCTGGCGCTGAAGGGGCACTGAGGGCATGGCCGCGCCGCCCACAATGAGCCGGCTGGAATGGCTGCGCCACGAACTGACGCGACGCGCTTTTGCAACGCCCGCCGATACAGCCATCACATTGGCGGTCGCGGCCATTCTGGCATGGTTGATCTGGCTGGACCTGGATTGGGCGGTCGTCCGGGCGGTCTGGTCAGCGGAGGCAGTCGATACCTGCCGGGCCAAGGATGCCGGTGCATGCTGGTCGGTGATCGCCGCGCGCCACCGGCTGATCCTGTTCGGGCTCTACCCCTACGAGGAGCATTGGCGCTCGACGCTGGCTTGCGGCGCGATCATCGCCACCGTCGTTCTGTCCTGCATCCCTTGGTTTTGGGCCTTGCGGCGGCTGGCAACGCTGTGGGTCACAGGGTTTGCCGGTTACTTCCTGCTGATGGAGGGTAGCCCTATTGGACTGACCCAGGTCACCACGGATCAATGGGGCGGGCTGTCGCTGACGCTGTTCCTATTCGCTTCAGTGGTACTACTCGGGATGCCGATGGGGCTTGGCCTGGCCCTGATGCGCCGCTCAAGCCTGCCGCTGGTGCAGCTCGTGGCCTCGCTGGTAATCGACTTCATCCGCTCGCTGCCCCTGCTAACGACGCTCTTCACGGCGGCGGTGGTGGTGCCGATCCTGCTGCCCGACTGGCTGCAGGGTGACAAGATCTGGCGGGTCATCATCGCTTTCGCTCTGTTCTTCGCCTGCTATCAGGCCGAGGTTTTCCGGGGTGGCTTCCAGGCGATCCCAAAGGGACAATTCGAGGCCGGCCAGGCCATGGGGTTGGGATATTGGCGGGTGTTGGCGCTAATCGCCCTGCCCCAGGTCTTCCGTAATGCGCTGCCCTCGACGATCAACATGGTGGTGATCACGTTCAAAGAAACCGCGATCGTCGTCATCATCGGATTTTTCGATATCCTGGCCTCGGCCAACGCGGCGTTCGGAACCGGCGATTGGGCGCCCTATTACATGGAGGTCTACGTCTTCGTCGGCCTGATCTACTGGGGGTTCATCTTCTCGCTGGGGCAATACGGTGAGTATCTGAAGGACCGGATGGCGGTCGCGAGGCATTGACGTTGATGGATCTGATCGCGAGATCCGGCAGGCCCGGCAGCCGGGCCTGCAGATCATTGCGGCATTTCGGGATTCTCAGGCCGGGTCGCCGACCTTCGACAACTCGCCGCCATCGTCATGCCAGCCATCGCCGACGGCCATGACGCAGCTCAATCCGTCGGGAGTGGTCTTGAGGATGGTCCAGGTACCGGTCGCGTCCGAGGCCCAGACCTCGAAGATCGCGGTCGATCCGGTAAGCCCCCCACCGCGGCGCACCTCGCCGTATTTCTCGCCCAGCTTCGCGACCACCGCATCGCGCTGCCCACAGGCAACTTGGGCGTCGGCTCCAATGCTCGTGAGCGTGACGACACCCACTGCAAGCGCAGATATGCTAAGAAAACGTTTCAACATGACGGCCCCCACCGCTTTTCGCGTGGAACCGCCGGAGACGGAATTGTCAGGCAGTCCCAACGCGGGTCTGACACTCTACGCGTCTCATAACGTCCTCCCTTAAAAGAACGCGATTTCTGTTTGTTTAAGCTGGCATGTTACGGTTCGAATGTGGCGACAAAAGGTCCAGTTGAACCACGATTAGTTTCCCCCTGTGGCTGAACTCACGCACTTGCAATCGCCCTCGAACGGCGCCATCTTTGCCTCCGAGTTCAACCAGAGAAAGGAGGTGATCCAATGTCGAGTGAGACCTTGGAGATGGTGGTGATGGGTTTGCGGGGAATCTGCCGCTAGGGAGCAGCCTCCTTTCCGGCCGGACCGCATGAGGGGCGCATGCCTCACCGCCCGGCCATCTCAAGCTCACGGAAGGCCGCGTCCGCGCGGCCATCTTTGCATTTGGCGCTTGATTTCAGAGGCATGGTTGCCTGACAGGCCCACATGCAAGCATAATCGCGCAGCGGATGAAGGTGTATTTCAGGGAGAAGGTCATGCGCAACGATATCCAAATCGCACAGCGCGCCGCGCGTCAAACGGAGGCCGCGCGATGACCGATTGGAGCGCCGACCTGGCCAAGACCTTTGGACAGGGAGACCCAGAGGCGGATGCCGATGCAACCGCCGACAAAAAAGCCGACAAGAAGAAAGGCTACAAGCAGGAGCTGCTGGACTTACAGATCAAGCTGGTGATCCTGCAAAAGCACCTGATCGAGCACGATCTCCAGGTTTTGGTGATCTTCGAAGGCCGCGACGCCGCCGGCAAGGACGGGGTGATCAAGCGTATCACCCAGCACTTGAGTCCCCGCGAGACGCGGGTCGTGGCGCTGGGCAAGCCTTCGGACCGCGAACAGGCCTCGTGGTACTTCCAGCGCCATGTGGCGCATCTGCCGGCCGAGCAGGAAATGGTGCTGATGAACCGGTCCTGGTACAATCGCGCCGGGGTCGAACGGGTGATGGGGTTCTGCAACGAGCTTGAATATCAGGCGTTCCTGCGCGGTGTTGTGCCGTTCGAGCACAACCTGGTGCGCGCTGGGATCCAGGTTTTGAAATACTATCTCGACATTTCGCGTGATGAGCAGGCCGAACGATTGGAAGACCGGAGGGTGAATCCGCTGAAGCAGTGGAAGATCAGCCCGATCGACGCCGTGGCGCTGGAGAAGTTCGACGCCTATTCAGCCGCCCGCGACGCGATGTTCGTTGGCACCCACAACGAGCTGACCCCTTGGACAATCGTGCGCACAGACGACAAGAAGACCGCGCGGCTGAACATCATCCGCGACATGCTGGCACGGATCGAGTCGCCCGAGCGGCACGAATATGCCGAAGTCCCCGACCGAAGCGTGGTCTTCGAGTTCGCCGAGGAGTGTCTGACCGACGGGCGGCTGGCGCGCTAGGCTGGCGTTTAGAGCGACTTGAACGCCTTGGTGAAGCCTTTCAGCGAGATCTCGACGTTCAGCGCACCCTGCTGAAGGACGTTGAAAGACATCGTGGCCACGTTGCCGCCCTGCAACTGATGCAGAAATGGCTCTGAGATCGGCTCGCTGACGATGCAGCCGCTGGGGACGCAGACATTGAACAGTCCAGTCTGTTCTTTGCCGCTGTCGATCTTCAGGCGCAGGCCCTCTCGCAGCAAGGTGCCGAGCGGCGTCGTGATCCGGATCGCCGCCGGGATAGCTTGGCCATCCGAAGTCTTGGCGTCCTTCAGTTTGCCGACATGGACCACCAAGGCCCGCTTGCCATCGGCGGTTTTGCCGATCTGACGCATTCGGCATTGATCGGGTTTCTCAGCCAGGCAAACGACCTCCCAATCACCATGCGTCGCCTTGACGGATTCGGGCGGCGCTTCCTGGTCCTGTGCCAAAGCCGTGCCCGAGAATGCCGCCAAGGCCAGTGCGGTGCCCGCGGCGATGAAGCCTTGCCTAATGTTGCGATTCAACGTTTCGATCCTACTCTGATTCGCCTGTTTCTGGTCCGCCCATTTCTGGGTCTTCCGCGATCGTTGCGCGCAGTGATGCCAAGGGGAAGCTTTGGAATCAAGGCATACAGAAGTCACTAGCTAATCTAGCAGAATCCAGAGGGGGCGCCCATGGCGCCCCCTCGAAGATCGGTGATCCGATATATTGTCGTGTTCCCTGTCGAACCGGCCGTGCCGATTACGCGCGCCATCCTACTTCTGTCGAGTTGCGGGTCAACAGGCCTATCTCGCACTGCAACATCATGTAAGCACGTGCAAAAAAAGACCGCGCCCAGAGGGCACGGCCAGTTCAACAGGGAGGAAGTAAATCACGACAACCAGCATAGATTACCAATCGCCGCGCCGTTAAGGTAAGGGCAAAACGTAAACAACTCGATACCCGCGCCCGATAGGCAGCGGGATCAAAAAGGGGAACGGGGGACGACCGCGAGATGACGACGGAAGCGACTCAGTTATTTCTGGGCGGTGGCGGAGTCGACTATGCCGAACCGCAATTCTTGCAGCTTAAATACGCCAACCGCCACGGCCTGATTGCCGGCGCGACCGGCACCGGCAAGACCGTCAGCCTTCAGATCCTAGCCGAAAGTTTCTCGAACGCCGGCACGCCGGTTTTCCTGTCGGATGTGAAAGGCGATCTCTCCGGCCTGGCACAGCCCGGCTCACCCGAGCATAAGCTGCATGACAAGCTGATCGAGCGGGCGGAGAAGATCGGTTTCGCAGATTACGGCTACGACGACTTTCCCGTCGTCTTCTGGGATCTCTTCGGCGAAAAAGGCCATCCGATCCGCACGACCGTGACCGAGATGGGGCCACTGCTGCTGGCCCGGCTCCTCGAGCTCAATGACACCCAAGAGGGGGTCCTGAATATCGCCTTCCGGTTGGCCGAGGACGAGGGGCTGGCACTGCTCGATCTCAAGGACCTGCGCGCGCTTTTGGTGCATGTGGGCGAGCAGGCCAAGGAACTTTCGCTGACCTACGGCAATGTCTCGAAGGCAAGTATAGGGGCGATTCAGCGCCGGCTTCTGGTACTGGACAATCAAGGCGCCACCCGATTCTTTGGCGAACCGGCGCTGGAGCTTTCAGACATGATCGCCACGACGCCAGACGGGCGCGGGCGGGTCAATATTCTGGCCGCCGATCGGCTGATGCACAATCCGCGGCTTTATTCGACGTTTCTGCTATGGCTGCTGAGCGAGCTGTTCGAGACCCTGCCCGAGGTCGGTGATCCGGACCGCCCGAAATTCGTCTTCTTCTTCGACGAGGCGCACCTGCTGTTCGATGACGCGCCCAAGGCGCTGGTCGACAAGGTCGAGCAGGTTGCTCGGCTGATCCGCTCGAAGGGCGTCGGGGTCTTCTTCATCACCCAGCAGCCCGACGATGTGCCGCAAGACATCCTGGCTCAGCTCGGCAACCGGGTGCAGCATGCGTTGCGCGCCTTCACTCCGCGCGACCGCAAGGCACTGAAGCTGGCGGCAGAGACCTTCCGGCCGAACCCCCGCTTCAAGACCGACACCGCGATCACCGAGGTCGGCGTCGGCGAGGCCCTGGTCTCGACCCTTGTCAAGAAGGGCACGCCCTCGGTCGTCGAGCGTACCCTGATCCGCCCGCCTTCGTCACGTCTTGGCCCCTGCGATGAAGAGGTTCGGGACCGTGCCATGCGGCGCTCACCCGTTGGGGGGCTCTATGACAAGACGGTCGATCGCGAATCCGCGTTCGAGATGCTGCGCGAACGCGCCGAGCGGCGCGCCCGCGAGCATGAAGCCGCGGCCGAGCGTGAGGAGATGGAACGCGAGCGCGAGCGGAAGACCCGCGGCTCGGGCCGCCGGCGCTCATCGCGCTCTGACACGATGGGAGAGGCAGTGATGAAATCCGTCCTGCGATCCGCCGGGTCGCAACTTGGCCGCACCGTCGTGCGCAACCTGATCCGGGGGCTGTTCCGCTAGACATGATCGCTGCCCTGCCCGATCCGGCCGCCATGGCTTTTGTCCTGGCCGGGGCGTTGGTTGCTGGCTTCACGACCGGATTTGCCGGCTTCGGAACCGGGCTCGTCGCTTCCGGTCTTTGGTTCCACGCGCTGCCCGCGCCGATGGTGCCGCCCCTGGTGGCGCTTGCATCCGTGGCCGCGCAGCTTATGGGACTGGTCGCGATACGCCGCTCGTTCGAATGGCGCCGGGCCCGGCCCTTTCTGATCGGCGGCGTGATCGGGTTGCCGTTTGGCGTGCTGGTGCTCGGCCTTGCGAGCCCAGAGCTGCTAAAGCTCACGGTCGGCGCGTTTCTTGCGGTCTACGCGGCGGGGCACCTTTTGGGGCTCGCGCGGATGAATATCGGCAATTGGGGCGGTCAGCCTGCCGATGGCGCGATCGGGGTGGCGGGCGGCTGGCTGGGTGGCTTCGCGGGGCTATCCGGCGCCCTGCCCCTGGTCTGGCTGCAAATGCGAGGCGGCCCCTCTGCTCAACAGCGCGCGACTTATCAGCCCTTCAATCTGATCGTATTGTCGCTTGCGAGTCTCGGCATGGCGGCGACCGGCAGCCTCGACCAGGAGGTCGCCACCATCGCCCTGCTCTGTCTGCCGGCGACCCTTGGGGGTGCCTGGCTCGGGGTCCGGCTCTATTCCGCGGTCGACGACACACTTTTCCGGCGAGTGGTGCTTTTGCTGTTGCTCGTTTCGGGTGTTTTCCTGGTGCTTCAAAGCGCATTGTGAATTTGTCACAGCTTGCATTCGATCGACAGACCGCCCCAGACACACCTCGACGACCAAGGACAATTTTTCTATAGATTTCATGGGGATTCTAATGATTGAGCGGGGCAGAGCATGACACACTTGCACATCCTTAAATCGACGACGTTTTCGCTGATTTTAGCGGCGGTCATCGGCGCGGTCACGGCCACTGGCGCCAATGCGCAGAGCGCTCCGGCGGTATCGGCCATCAACGGCAAGGCCGCGATCGGCGGTGGCGGGTTCGACGACAATGCGTTCGGGTTCGCCGAGGGCTCGTTCACCACGCCTCTGTCACAGAGTTTCGGATTCCAGGCGGACGGCCTGGTCGGCGTGGCAGATGATGGAGAGTTCTACGGCGCTGCCGGGCACTTGTTCTGGCGCGACCCATCGGCGGGGCTCTTGGGGCTCTACGGCGGTGTGACCCATGTCGATATCTCGCGCGACTTCACGCAATACGTCCTGGCGGGCGAAGGCGAGCTCTATATGGACCAGGTCTCGATCGAGACGCTGATCGGCTATGGAACCGGCGAGCGGATCGACGACGATATCGTGGCGCTGGGCAATGTCGCCTTCTACGCAACCGACGATCTGCGCATCTTCGGGGGCGCACGCTATCTGGCCGAGGATTTGCATGGTGCCGCGGGGACCGAGATTCAGCTCTCCCAAGGATCGGGCGCGGCCTTCTTTGCCGAGGGGCGCTACCACGACAGTGACCGGTGGCAGGCCTTCGCCGGCATCCGGTTCTACTTCGGTGCACCGAAATCGCTGATCCGCCGGCATCGCGAGGATGACCCCGGCACCTACGGGACCGATTTCCTGGTGCAGCCCAAGACCGGGCGGCGTCGGATCGAGGAAGAGCGAGAGCGCGAGATTTTCTTCGATTGATTTTCTTCAGATCGCACCCTCGTCAGAAAGGGCGGCGATCTCGGCCTCGGTCAGTCCTAGCTTGGCCAGAACTTCGCTGGTGTGCTGACCGAGCGTGGGTGGCGGCGTCGCGACACGCGGCGACACGCCGTCCAGTTTGACGCCGGTGCGGACGATCTTCACCTCCTGATCGACGCGCGGCACTTCGCTGAATGTCTCCAGGAACCCGCGATCGGCGATCTGCTGATGCGCCAGAACCTCGGGGACCGTCAACACGGCACCGGCCGGCACGCCCAGCGCGCTCAGCTCATCCGCCCAGGCGGTAGCGGTCTTGGCCGCCAGGTGCCGCTCCAGGGCGGCCCGCAAGGCATACCGGTTGGCGATCCGGTCATCGCGGGTCACGAACTCGGACTGGTCGACCAATTCCGGGCACCCCAAATGGCCGCATAGAACCTCCCACTGCTCTTGCTTGTTGGCGGAGATATTGAGCAGGCCCTCGGCGGTCTTGAAGGTTGCCGAGGGCGAGGCGGTGACGTTCTCGTTGCCCTTGGGCTCGGGCGCGACGCCGGAGATCAGCCAATTCGAAACCGCCCAACCCATGGTCGCCAGCACCGCTTCCAGCATTGAGACGTCGATGAAAGTGCCGCCTTTCGTCTCGCGCGCGTTCAAGGCGGCCGCGACGGCAAACGCGGCGGTCAGCCCGCCGATCGTGTCCGCGATCGGATAGCCCACGCGCAAGGGCGCGCTCTTCGCATCGCCAGTGATCGACATGACCCCGGAGGCACCTTGGATGATTTGGTCGTAGGCTGGCCGGTCGCGCCATGGCCCGTCCTGGCCAAAGCCGGAGATCGCCGCGTAGACAAGCCGCGAGTTGACCTCGCGCAACACCTCCCAACCCAGGTCCAGCCGGTCCATGACCCCAGGCCGGAAATTCTCGATCAGCACATCTGCCTTGGCGGCCATCCGCTTTAGCAGATCCTTTCCCTGGGGGTGTTTCAGGTTGATCGTGACTGACTTCTTCCCCGCGTTCTGGGCCAGGAAGGACGTGCCCATACCACGTGCGTTCAGCTCGGGATCGGGGCCCAAATCGCGCGCCAGATCGCCGCGGCCCGGTGCCTCGACTTTGATCACCTCGGCGCCCATATGCACGAGTTGATGGCCGCAAAAAGGGCCTGCCAGCACGTTGGTTAGATCCAGGACCCTGATGCCTGACAGTGGGGCCATGCGCTACCTCGAATTTCTGCTGCCAGGCCGTTCTAGCGGCTGCGGCCCCGCGTGAGAACCGCTATTCGGCATGGTTCCGCGGCGCCCGATCCCCTAGGCTTGGGAGATGGACGGAGCCGAGCCTCAAACCACGACGATTCTGCGGAACCTCGCCCGTGAGATCGCGCGATTTGATCCGGGCCGGATCACGCATCGCGGCCTCGCGACCGCGAAGGCGGGGATCGCAGACACGGTCGGGGTGACGCTGGCCGGGATGAGCGAGCCCTCCGTCCAGATCCTGCTGGCGACGCCCGGCATCGGTGACGGGCCAGGGCCAGCGGCCATCCTGGGCACCGGCCGGTGCACCAGCCTGTTGGACGCGGCCTTGATCAACGGCACGGCCTCGCACGCACAGGATTTCGACGATTTCAGCGACGTGCTGGGTGGACACCAATCGGTGCCGCTGGTGGCACCTTTGTTGGCCCAGGCGAGCGAGCGGACATTTTCCGGGGCCGATCTGATCGCCGCTTATGCCGTCGGATTGGAGGTCGAGCACCGCTTCGCCCGCGCGGTCCACCCGACCCACTACGACAAGGGTTGGCATCCGACCGCGACGCTGGGGATTTTCGGCACCGTGGCGGCCGTGGCCCATGCCCGGCAGTTGGAGCCAGACCGGACGACGATCGCGCTCGCCCTGGCCGCCTCGATGGCCAGCGGCCTGAAGAGCAATTTCGGCACCATGACCAAGCCGTTGCATGTTGGCCATTCGGCGCGCAGCGGTCTGATGGCGGTGCTGCTGGCCGAGCAGGGCTTTACCGCCAATCCGGGCACGATCGAGCACGATCAAGGGTTCCTACGCGTCTTCAATGGGGCGGACGCGTTTGACAGCGGCCCTTTGACCGAAACGTGGCGCGACCCTTTGCACCTCGACCTGCCCAGCCTGGCGATCAAGCAGTTCCCCTGTTGCGGTAGCACCCATCACGCGATCGCCGCCGCGCTGAGCTTGCGCGACGGCGAGGCGGTCGATCCGGCGCGGATTCAGGCGATCGAGATTGCGGTCCACGCACGGCGATTGCGCCATACGGACACGCCATTGCCAGAGACGCCTCTGCAGGCCAAGTTCAGCGTTCAATATGCCGTGGCGCGCGCGTTGTTGGATGGGACGGTGCGGTTGCAGGATTTCAATGATGGCGCATACGCCGAACCGCCCATCCGGCGCTTGCTGGCATGCACCAAGGCAGTGGCGGCGCATTTGGGAACCTGGGACGCCGAGGTTTCCGTCGCTCTGACGGATGGGCGCCGCCTTACGCGCAGGATCGAGAACATAGTTGGGCGCAGCGGCGCGAATGCGATGAGCAAGACGGAACTCGGCGAAAAGTTTTTCGATTGCGCGGATCCGGTTCTGGGCCGCGCGCGCGCCGAACGGGCGTTCAGCGCCTTGATGGCGCTCGAGACGGTGCCTGACATGGCCGCGCTGGTCGACCGCGATCTGACCTTGACCGAGGACCCTTAACCGATGCCAACGATCACTCCTGAGGACGCCCGCACCCTGGCCCGCGCGGCACTGGTTGCCCATGGCTGCGATGCCGCCAACGCAGACGCGGTCGCCGACACCATCGCCCGTGCCGAGCGCGACGGAGCGGCCTCGCATGGCCTGTTTCGCTTGCCCGGTTATGTCGCCTCGCTCAAAAGCGGCAAGGTCAACGGCGCCAGCCGGCCCAAGATCACCAACCGGGCGCCGGCGGTTCTGCATGTGGACGGCGATGGCGGCTACGCGCCGGTTGCGCACCAAGCGCTCGCCGGGCCACTAGCGGCGGCGGCGAAGACGGAGGGGCTGGCGTTGGCGGCGGTGACCAATACCCATCACTTCAGCGCCCTTTGGGCCGAAGTCGAGCTTCTTTCCGAACGCGGCGTCGCCGCGATTGCCTGCGTGTCGTTCAAACCCGCCCTGCCCCCGGCCGGCGGCACCACGCCGCTTTATGGCACCAACCCGATAGCTTTCGCCTGGCCGCGGCCCGGCCGCGATCCCGTGGTCTTCGACCAGGCAAGTTCGGTGATGGCGCGCGGCGAGGTGATGATCGCCGCGCGCGATGGGCACGCACTGCCGCCAGGCGCCGGGATCGGCCCGGACGGCCAGCCCTCGACCGACCCGGCCGAGGTTTTGAGGGGCGCGCTTTTGCCGTTTGGCGGCTACAAAGGCGCCTCACTGGCGATGATGGTCGAGTTGCTCGCCGGACCGCTGATCGGCGAGAACCTCAGCCTCGAGGCTGCCGAGACCGACCCGGCGGATGGCGGCCCACCGCGCGGCGGCGAGTTCATCCTGACGATCGATCCGGATTCGGCGCGCGGCTCGACCGATTGGGCGCAGCACGCCGAGAAGCTCTTCGAAGCAATCGCCAGTCAGGAGGGCGCCCGCCTGCCGGGCCAGGGCCGCGCCGCCCGCCGCGCGCGGATTGCCGAACAGGGGATCGACATCGCCGAGGATCGGCTACAGGAACTGCGCGCCCTGGCAGAGGGCTAAGCCGCTAGCCGCGCAAGTCCAGCACCACCTTGCAGGCATGGCCCTCAGCCACCGCCTCGAAGGCCTTTGCATAATCCTCGAATGGCAATTGGTGGGAAATGACCGGGCTCACGTCGAGGCCCGATTCCAGCATCGCCAACATCTTGTGCCAAGTCTCGTACATCTTGCGCCCGTAGATGCCCTCGAAGGTGATGCCCTTGAAGATCGCGGTGTTGAGATCGACTTGTGGTTTCTTGCCGAAGAGGCCCAAGAGCGCGACCTTGGCGCCGCAGATCACCGCATGGATCATGGAATCCAGCGCGGCGCCGGCGCCAGACATCTCGAGCCCCACATCGAAGCCCTCTTTCATGCCGAGATCGCGCATCACCTCGTCGAGGCCAACACGATCGGCGCGCACGCCCCGGGTCGCGCCCATACGCTCGGCCAGCTCCAAGCGCTCGTCGTTGAGGTCGGTGACCACGATGTGGCGCGCGCCCGCATGACGACAGACCGCCGCCGCCATCAGGCCGATCGGCCCGGCGCCGGTGATCAGCACATCCTCGCCCACCAGATCGAAGGCGAGCGCCGTGTGGACGGCATTGCCGAGCGGATCGAGGATCGCGCCGATCTCGTCCGGGATCTGGTCCGGGACGGGTCGCACGTTCGCCTCGGGGATCACCACATATTCGGCGAAGGCGCCGGGGCGGTTCACGCCGACCCCCTTAGTGCGGGCGCAGATATGAGCGCGGCCGCTCAGGCAGTTGCGGCAATGGCCACAAGGCAGATGCCCCTCGCCCGAGACCCGCTCGCCGGGTTTGACCTCCTCGACGTCTTCGCCCACCGCTTCGACCACGCCGACATATTCGTGGCCGACCACCAGGGGCACGGGCACGGTCTTCTGCGCCCAGTCGTCCCATTTCCAGATGTGCATGTCGGTGCCGCAGATCGAGGCCATGCGCACCTTGATCAACACGTCCTCGGGCCCGATCTCGGGCTTCGGCACGTCCTGCATGACCAGGCCGGGAGCGGATTCGGCTTTGACCAGGGCTTTCATGGAGCGTCCTCCGTCCAGAGGTCAGTGCTGAGGTACTTCAGCCCCGAGTCGCAGATTATCACAGCCACGGTCCCGCCCCGATGCGGCCCCGCCAACAGCTGAAGCGCCGCGGCGAGATTGGCGCCAGCGGAATAGCCCGCAAAGATACCCTCTTCCCGGGCGAGGCGGCGGGCGGCGTCCCGCGCTTGCGCGCCACTGACCTTGAGATAGCCGTCAAGCGCCACGTCTTCCAGATGGTCGAGCTGTGCCATCGAGTAACCGCCGCCCTGGATCGGGTGATCGGGCCTTGTCATCTCGCATCCAGCCAGTGCCTCGGCGCCTTCAGGCTCGACAGCGTAACACTTCACCTGCGGGGCGCTGGTACGGAAGAACGCGGCGCAGCCGGCAAGTGTGCCCGCCGAACCCACAAAGTCGCAGAAAGCGTCGATCTGACCACCGGATTGCAGCCAGATCTCCGGGCCTGTGCCGTCGCGATGGGCCTCCGGGTTCCCAGGCCGTTGAAACTGGTCAGCCCGGAAGGCGCCCCGCTCGGCGGTGATCCGCTGCGCCGCTTCCTCGACCAGCGCCAGATCAGCGCCCGAGACCTCGCCCGGGCGCGAAACCGGGGCCTGATCGACCAGCACCACCTCGGCCCCTAGCGCCCGCATCATCCGCGCGCGCTCGGCCGAGTTGCCCCGCGACATGACCGCGACGAAGGGGTAACCTTTGACCCCGCAGACGATGGCGAGCCCGGTGCCCATATTTCCCGAGGTCAACTCGACGACCGTCTGGCCGGGCGCAAGCTCGCCCGCGCGTTCCGCATTCTCGATGATCCTCAACGCGGCCCGGTCCTTTTTCGAGAACCCGGGCAGCAGATAGTCGAGCTTGGCAAGAATCCGGCCATCGACCCCGGCCGTGAGGCGGTCCAGCGCCACCAGGGGGGTCGCGGCCATTGCCTCGGTGACCGAGGCCAGCACGCCCTCGCGGCGGCGGAAGCTTTCCAGGGCATTCACTTGATAACCTCCAGAACGCGGCCGACGGCGATGAAGGCCTCGATCGCCTGGTCGATATCCTGCGCACTGTGCGCCGCGGACATCTGGGTGCGGATGCGGGCCTGGCCGCGCGGCACGACCGGGAACGAGAAGGCGGTGACATAGACGTGGTGCTCCATCATCCGCGCCGCGATGTCCTGGGCCAGCACCGCGTCGCCCAGCATGACCGGGATGATCGGGTGGTCAGCGCCCGCCAGCGTGAACCCGGCGCCGGTCATCGCGGAGCGGAACCGCGCCGCATTTGCCTCGAGCCGCTCGCGCAGGTCGCCGCCCTCGCCGATCATGCGCAGCGCTTCGCGGGTCGCCTCGACGATGGCGGGCGCCAGCGCGTTCGAGAAAAGATAGGGCCGGGCCTTGTTCCTAAGCATCTCGATCAGCGGAGCCGGGCCGGCGACGCAGCCGCCCGAGGCGCCGCCCAGCGCCTTGCCGAAGGTGGTGGAGATCAGGTCCACCCGGTCGCGCAGGCCCCAGTGATCCGGGGTGCCGCCACCATGCGGCCCCATGAACCCGGTGGCATGGCTGTCATCGACCATGACCAGCGCATCGTATTTCTCGGCCAGGTCACAGATGCCTGGCAGGTCGGCAACGATCCCATCCATCGAGAAAACGCCGTCGGTCACGATCAGCCGGTGGCGGGCGTCCTGGGCCTCCCCGAGCCGCGCCTCCAGCTCGGCCATGTCGTTGTTGGCATAGCGCAGGCGGCGGGCCTTGCAGAGCCGGATGCCGTCGATGATCGAGGCGTGGTTGAGGGCGTCCGAGATCACCGCGTCCTCGGCGCCCAGCAGCGCCTCGAAGACCCCGCCATTGGCATCGAAGCACGAGGAGAAGAGGATCGACGCCTCCAGACCCAGGAAGTCCGCCAGTTCCCGCTCCAGCGCCCGGTGGATGTCCTGGGTGCCGCAGATGAAGCGGACCGAGGCCATGCCGAAACCGTGCTCGTCCATCGCCTTCTTTGCCGTGGCGATCAGGCGCGGAT
>Ga0224508_10000664_pt1 | contig 33094 bp, 36 predicted proteins | sample SF_Jan12_sed_USG_4_FD_170157 | JGI IMG/M metagenome (GOLD analysis project Ga0224508, IMG submission 170157) | Sediment microbial communities from San Francisco Bay, California, United States - SF_Jan12_sed_USGS_21 | ecosystem: Environmental > Aquatic > Marine > Sediment | place: USA...
TTGGTAACGGTATTGTAGGATCTGGTCCCATGGGATTCCAACCAGGAATCGCAGCAGGAGCTCCAGGTGATGCAAACTATTCTCCAATGTGGAGAATATTCATGATTGGCTGGGAAGATCCAGACAGTGCAGCAGTATTAGAAACCAAAGCTGATATTGATGCCTATCAAGAGGCAGGACTAATTTCAGTCGGACTTGCAAGACCAATGGATACTGATCACATCGTCAATTGCCCATTCATAGATCCCTTCCAATAGGGAAATACTTTTTTTCTTTTTTTGATCAAGGTTTTTTTAAAGTATGTATAACATAAAAAAATTGCAGAATCTTCTATCCATTTAATTTAGAAGATTCTATTTGTTTTTCATATTCTTCAACTATTTCAAGGGCATTTGTTATGATACTTTCCATAGTTTCAAATTCGTCATCCATTTTTTCAGACAACTTGTCAATGTCACCGTTGGTGTAATTTAGTCGTAACACAAAAATGCTATGGTAAAATATCATATAACCAAATTCCCAAATTTATTCCAATTTGAATTGCAAAACATTTGGTGTAACTCTTTTATCATTTAATTGAAAATTTAATGTTAGGTGCGCCTGGGATTGAACCATATTCAAGTTGATGGTCAAGTAGACAAAATTGTCATGCCAGATAATCTCAAAGTTGGATTGATGGTTATAGAACAACGAAAAAAATGTACTTCTGGAGGATGTTCTGAAGAATTTTATGGACTTGGATTTGGCCAATCCCCTTTTCATGTACCCCCTGTTCTCTCAAACGCAATAGCAGAATCTGCCAACAAGGGACATTATTCAGCTGCCGAAGGGATTCTTGAATTAAGACAGGCAGTATCTGATTTTAACAAAAAACATTTCAAGTTAGACGTTGATCCATCTCGGATAGTTATTGGTCCAGGTACAAAAGATATCATCAACACTCTTTTTGGAATTATTAAAGGAGGGGTAATTTTGCCATCCCCATCTTGGATTGGCTACCGTCCCCAAATTCATCTATTAAACAAACACTTTCATACATTTTTCTTAAAACCAGAAAATGATTACAAAATTCATCCTGAGGATTTTGAAGAATTCGTATCAAAATTATCCGGCGACCAGCACACTTTGGTCTTAAACAATCCTCATAATCCTACTGGGGCATTATATTCAAGACAAGAACTTGAAAATTTAGCAAATGTTTGTAGAAAGAACAATGTTTTGATCTTATCTGATGAGATATACGCTCTAGATACGTATGATTTTTCACAATTTACTAGTATGGGTGAAATTTATCCAGAAGGGACTTTTGTGACAAATGGACTCTCAAAGGATCGTTCAGCAGGGGGTTATAGATTGGGCTCTTGCATTCTTCCCACCACTTCATCAGAAAAACTGGCATCGGATTACAAAAAAGTAGCAGCTACGGTTTACACTAATGTTTCAACTCCTACGCAATATGCAGCAATTAAAGCATATGAGCCAAATGAAGAAATTGAAAACTACATCACCATAACCAGAAATATTCACAGAATTATGGGAACTTTTCTTTCAAATGCTTGGGGTGAGGTAGATGGAATATCTACCACAAAACCGCAGGGAGCATTTTACTTTTTTGCTGATTTTAACCAACTAAAAAATCCCTTAATTAAAAAAGGAGTTGACACGTCAAACAAACTGGCAAATTCTCTCTTATCTTGTCCATTTCATATTGCAGTAGTTACTGGTGATGCTTGTATGCTTGAGCCTGATAATTTTGGTGCAAGAATTGCGTTTGTGGATTATGATGGAAAATCAACATTTGATGATTACCAAGGTAATCCTCCAAATACCTCCTCAGATGAAATTGAATTCGTAAAAAGAAATGCTCCCCGTATGGTGCGTTCTACTGACGCTCTAAAAAATTGGGTCAAATACATACAGAGCAGCTAGAAATATGAAACCAACTAATCAACTTGTAGTTAATTTTTCATTAAAAAAAGAAGTATTCTTTGTTGCCATTGGTTCATTTATTGGAGCGTTTACTATGCATCTTCCAAGAATATTTTTTGACCTATTTGGAGACTCATCATATTATATTGTGTTATTGGTTTTTGCTAGAGTGGTAAACTCTTCACAACCTGAAGTCGGTTTAGTATTACATTTTTTTGTTGCTACGATAATTGGAATTATCACCGGAGTTTTTTTACATAAAATACTCCGATTTAACATCTCAAAAATTACCAAGGGTTTAGCTTTTGGGGTAATCTCTGGAGTTGTAGTTTTTGTTGTATTTGCTATTCCCGTTTCTCAGATCTTTTTAGGCCCAAATACAATTGAGATTATTTCTGCGATAAATCCTGAAATGACCTCAATTCAGGCAGCAAAAGAAGTTGAGGACAGCTTTTTTGATCAATTACTCAATTCGCTATTCATGCATATTGTCTGGGGTGTTACTCTTGGCTTGATTAGCTCCGTTTTGACTAGAAAAATTGGAGCAAACTATCTATGTCATAAATGTAACATTGAGTTTTCAAATCTAAAAACCTATGAACATCATAAAACACATGTTCACGATAATCCTTCTCCAAAAATGAAAAAAATCCTGATACTTGGCGGAGGATATGGCGGGGTAGGAGTATTAACTAGAATTCAGAAGAAATTTGAAAATGATGTAAATGTAAACATTGAGCTTGTTAGCGAATCAAATTTTTTTCTTCATACTCCAATGTTACCTGAAATGGCTACAGGTACAATAGAACCCAGACATATTGCTACACCAATTAGGCGATTTTGCAAAAGAGCTCAATTTCATCAGGCCAGGGTTATTGATGTTTCATTAAAAGAAAAAAAAGTAATAATTCAAAGACTATCGGATAAAACTCAAACAACTTTGGTTTATGATTATTTAGTTTTAGCATTGGGTGGAAAAATCAATTTTTTTGGTAATCTAAATATCGAAGCGTATTCATACACGATAAAAAGTTTGGATGATGCCATCAAAATTCGAAATCATGTAATCAGCATGTTAGAAGATGCTGATCAAGAAACTGATAAAATAAAACAACAAAAATTAATGACATTTGTTGTAGTAGGTGGTGGTTTTTCAGGAGTAGAAACTGCCGGTGAATTAAATGATTTTATCAGAGCATCTACAGCAAAATTCTATAGAAATATTTCTCAAGAAGATATAAAAATTATTTTAATTTCAGCTAGTGAGAAAATTCTTCCAGAAATTGGAAATCTCGGAGAATATTCAAAACAAGCATTACAAAAAGCTGGAGTTACAATTCATACTAATACACGACTCGAAGATATTTCTGATGATATTGCATTTTTAAGTACTGACAAGAACATTCCTACAAAAACAATAATTTGGGCTGGTGGAAACAAAGTTGACGACGTAGTATTGAAACTTGACTCTGAGCATCACAAATCAGGGAGGCTTAAAGTAAACAAGAAATTAAAACTCCCAGATCATCCTGAGGTCTTTGCACTAGGTGATTGTGTCTATTCTATTGACCCAAGAAGTGAAAAACCATATCCTCCCACGGCCCAACATGCAATTAGGCAGGCTGCACTAGTGGCTGAAAATTTAGAAAATAAGATTCGAGGAATAGGAGTTCAACATGATTTTGTTTATGATACCAAGGGTTCTATGGCAAAGATTGGAAGAAAAGATGGAGTGGCTTTACTTTTGGGACATGAATTTCGGGGATTCATTGCATGGTTAATTTGGAAGCAATACTATCTTTCTACTTTACCAACAAATGAAAAGAAAATTAGAGTGGGTATTGATTGGTTTGTAGATCTATTTTTCCCCCGAGATATTACAAGGCTGACAAATGTATATGATGAAAAAAAAATTTCAATTCGGAGCTAATTTTAAATTCAAAGGTATTGATTAGATTTAATGTCTTTTGATTCTCTTTGTAAAAATAAAATTTTTAAAGATGTTAAAAATTATGAAGATATCAAAGAAGATCCACATGCAAATGAATTATTTTCTTCGGTATTTACAGGAATGAGTGGTAGATATACAAGAATGAGAATTATTTGTGCAATTACAGAAGAACCTATGAATACTTTGGAGATTTCAAAAAAATTAGAAATGGATTACAAAACAATACAACACAATATCAAAGTTTTAGAAAGTAATAGTTTGATAGTTAGGGAAGGTGAAGGGTATGGGGATTTGTTTTTTGCATCTGAATTAATTACTTCCAATCTTCCTACACTTTACAAAGTAATTCGAAGAGTTGAACAAAAGTTAAACAAATCCAAAAAAAAATATATTGATTAAAAAATTTGTAAAAATTCCTTTTATCTGTCAAAAAACTTTAAGATGTAATCTGTCCTTATCTTTATATCAGTAAATCTTTCTTTATAGTTTCAAGTTTTTGAATTGTCGATGGTTTTTCTTCAATTGAATGAATTCCAAGTTTAATGAGCTCTGTCTTGTGACTTTCTGTTAATTCCAAAACGCTTACTATTATTATTTTTTTTAACTCTGAGGGTTGTTTGGCTTTAAGGTCATAAATGAAATCGATTCCACTGTAATTTGGCATACAAATATCGAGAAGAATCAAATCATAATCATTTTTTAAGGCTAGTTCTAGGCCCTTCCTTCCATCATTTACACTAATTACTTGGTTTTCCCCCAAAGCCAACATTTCTGCGTAAAGTTGGCATATTTCCGGAGAATCATCCACATGTAGAATATTCAATATTGTAATTTGTAGATAAGCAGAATAATTCTCTGTATGTTCAAATTGAACAAAGAACTAAGGATGAATCAATTTGAATGAAATTTCAAACCTCCTATTTGGATACAATTTTGAATAAACGAGAAAGTTTTCTTTTCAGATTAAAAAATTAAAATATTTTTTAGTCATTAATTTATGATTTCAGTATTGTGAAATTTTTAAAAGATAAAGTCAAAAAATATCATGAAAAGAAATTACTAGAGGCCAACCAGAAACTAGAGTCGCATATAAAAATTAAAAACCAAATGGAAGAACAATTAAAATCTATGAATAACAAAGAATCAATTGAATTAAAAGAGAACATTGAGAAGCAAAAAGAGCTTATTAGAATTTGGAACAAAAATATTGAGGTAATAAAGAAACAATTAAAAAAAATTAAACCTTAAATTAGTTTCTCATAAGGTTTCATATATTAAAATTTTGTAATGTTGATTAATAATTAAATTCAGAAAAAAGTATGGTTTCAGATTTTATCGAAGCTTTCTCCCTGAGCATCCGAGACCATTCGAGTTTAAGACCAATAACAAAACGGTTATGCTGGTGACAACTCTTTGACTTTCTTCTGTAATTATAATACGATACAAAATTACTTAAAGATACTCCTTTGTAATTTCAAATTGTTACAATTTTTAAATAACTGTCAACATTTACAACATAAAAATAAACAACGAGGATATGGGGAAAAATATTTGGATGCTGAAAGTCGAAACTTTCTCCAAATTTTCCTAGGTTTTTTTGCGGATCGGATATTTGTAACTGCTCCTCGTCACAAATTTAATTTAAAAAATACCATTTAAGTTATTTCTAACAGACTTCTAAAATTTGTTAAAAATAATTCAAAAAATCGAACAACTGTTAATATGGTAAACTTGATTGATAAATTCTTGTGAAAACTATCAAAAAGTAAAATTAAATTTTTTGATGAATTTTGTATATTTATGATATTATTCCTAAAAAGGTTACAATTGTATAGAAAATTTATCAAATCTTAAATATTTATTGATGCTTTAAAATACATGAATTTTGATGAAAAAGATGAAAAAATCCTAAAACACTTGTTAGTTGATGCAAGACAATCGGCGAGACAATTGGCCCACAAACTAAATGTCTCTACGGTAACCATGATTTCAAGAATTAAAAAGTTAGAAGAAAAAAAAATTATTGAGGGATATTCCGTTAGATTAAATCAGGAGACTTTAGGATACGATATAACTGCAATAATCGAAGTAAAAACAACAAAAGGAAAAATGTTAGAAATTGAAGATGAAATTGCAAAAATAGAAAACGTTTGTGCAGTTTATGATATTACAGGAGATGCAGACACTTTGGTGATTGGAAAATTCAAAGATAGGAAATCACTTAGTAGATTTGTAAAAAAAATATCCAGTATTCCAAATGTAGAAAATACCAGTACACACTTGGTACTTAATACTGTAAAAGAAGATTATCGCTTTATCTAAAACATCAGGATAAATTTTTAGAAAAAATCTTTCTCTCCTGTAAATTATTATAATGTATTCTTAAAAAATCCATAATTTCTCTTTGTTCTCTTTTATCCAATTCTGTGGTATTGGTAAGAATTGATAGATATTTTAGATCCATTTTTAATTCTTTTATTGAAATTTTTACTCTGTCATTTTGATAATTTTTGACAAATTCCACAATTTTATTTTCTAGGCGTACAATATCATTTTCAAGATTTTCAATATCTTTAGTTAGACTTTCCTTCGTGTTGGTTACCTGCCATCAAATTTTACAAATTCACAAACACACTCAGGATTACCACAATAGATGCATTTACAATGGGAATGGGGCAGAAGATTCTTACATTCTGTACACAAAGGATACACGTTTTCTTTAATTTGAGATTTTAAATCCTGAGTCAACTCTTTCCTCTAATATTGTCCCTCTATCCAACCTCCACAGGAATTACAAATAATCATATTTTCCTCATTTACAAAACTTGATGAACCAGGTGGACATTCACATTTTTGAATTTCCATAGTGACAATTGATGGTCATAATATTATAGTGAATTTTTTTAAAACTTTAAAATTATTTAATAAATTTGTTTTAAATGTACAAATTTTTAGAATTTTTATAATGCGCTATAAATCACATTACGAGTAATAATGACTCAGAATGAATAGAGACCAACAAAAAAGAGATGAAAAAACAAAGTTTAAGAAAAAAGTAGACAAAGACGAAGTTATGGCTTTTACATAATTTCTAAAACTTTGATTTTCTTTCTTTAATATTATTATAATTCAATTTTCTTGTAAAAAAAAATACCAAATTACATGCTAAATTCATAAGGTTAAATTATAACATTAAAAGGCAAGATTTATGAAATTTGCAATAATTTTTTTCTCTTTGCTTTTAGTTAGTCTATTTACCACTCAAGAATCATTTAGTCAAGAACCTGATCTATTTTGTAATGAGGGAAAAATTCTTGTTTACCGAGTTAATGCTGAAAAATATGCTTGTTTGAATCCTCCTAGTGCTGAAAAATGGTATCAATTAGGAATTGCAGAACCGGTAAAACAAATGTCTCCAATAATTTCTTTACATCCTGAAAAAATGACCTCCTCTGCCCCACTACCTGAAGGAGCAATGGGTCCTCAAATTGATTTTTCTAAAGGATATCTTGTTGAGGAAATCAGTGAAGGCCTCTACTGGGTAACAGAAGGAGCATATCAAGGAATGTTTCTAGTTACCGGAGAAGGTGTAATTGCAGTTGATGCTCCTCCATCAATTGGGCAAAACTATCTAAACGCAATTGCAGAAGTTACCGATGAGCCAATTACACATGTAATTTACAGCCATTCACACAATGATCATATCGGGGCTGCAAATATTTTCCCAGAAAATGCCACAATTATTTCACACAAATGGACTGCTGAAAAACTAAAGATTAGAGAAGATCCTAATCGTCCTGTACCTAATGTAACCTTTGAAGATAGTTATACATTAGAGGTGGGAAATCAAATTTTAGAATTAGCTTATCATGGACCAATGCATGAGCCAGGAAATATTTTCATTTATGCTCCCCAACAAAAAGTTTTGATGTTAGTCGACGTGATTTTCCCTGGATGGGTGCCTTTCAAGGATTTAGCACTGGCTGAAGACGTTCCCTTTTTCCTTTATGCCCACGAAAAAATTTTAGAATATGATTTTGATACCTTTGTGGGTGGCCACCTAACTAGATTAGGAACCCCAGAAGATGTTCAAATTCAAAAGGAGTATTTTGATGATATCCAAAAAAATGCTGGAATGGCCAATCAGCAAGTTGATTTTATGGCCATAGGACAAGAAGTTGGATTTGAAAATCTTTGGCTAGTCTTCCAAATTTACGCTGATACTATTACCCAACAATGTGCTGATGCCACCGTTCCTGATTGGATTGACCGATTAGGTGGAGCAGATTTATTCACGTATGATCACTGTTGGAAAATTTCTGAAAGCCAGAGAATAGACTAGGCAAATTACAACATTTCTGGAAATTATTACCTAATTTCTCAATTATCATTAGATACAATCTAAACTCAATAAAACTCTAATAATTAAGAGGATGTGAGAAAACCATGGATTATGAAACTTTTTGTTCACAAATTTTAGAATCCAACTCTAAGGTACGATTTGCAACAGTATATGACGAATGGGCTACTCGTATTGGTGGCGGGATAAGGGAAGGAGTTTCAAACCTACTTTCAGACCACAAAGAAAATGAGCTAGTAAACCTATCTGTTATGGATTGGAAGGCACGCAAAGAAATGTCAAAGTGGCTTGGAAAAACAATTTACACTTTGGCTGAATACGATAAAGTAAAACGATTTTCATTTTATCTAGGCGACGAACACTTGCTTTTAGTCAGTGCTGAAAAAGATGCCGACACAAATCTTGTGGTAGATAAAGTCATCAAACTTTACTACGAAAATCAAAACTAGACTTTTTTTATCCATTTGAAACTTGATTACAGCTCCCACAACCATTTCTTCTGGTTGCAAACCAAACTAAAAAGCATAAACCCAAAGGATACAACAAAAATTGGGAAGTTTCAAATTCTTCCATGAAATAAGACATTACAATTAATCCGCCAAAAATTAAACCAAGAATTAATGCAGATATACTAATCTTGTCTTTGAGATTTGAATCTGATCTAGATTCTAGATTCATTTTGATACCTTTTAATTTCCACCACATGAATTGCATTCAAATTTACTTTTTTGTTTGTGGGCCTTGGCAATATGTCGCAATGTTCTCTGAGGATCTGAGAAAGTCATATTGCATTTTGGACAAACATTAGTAATGGCCATCTCAGTTTTGCGAGAAAACAATCCCATAATTTCTCAAAATTCTTTCCACTTAAAACAATTTTCCCAATTTAAAATCAATTATTTGGTCTTGATATTCAATTTATGGAAAAAGAATCATCTTTAAATTTCAGCACTCTTTAACAAAATAGGAAAATGTCTGAATCGGCTCAAATGGATAAAATTTTGGCAATTGATGAGAACATTAGATTTGTGGCAATAAGTGATTTAGATGGAAACATGATTGCCTCAAAAGCTAGAGAGAGTGCTAATCTCTTCTTGTCCCCAGAATCCACTAAAGACACACTACGCCATGCAGCTTCTGCTTGGAAATCTCGAATGAAGCATTTTGATGAGATTGGAAGAGGCCTTTACACATTGGCAGTTTATGAAAAACTACGTAGAGTAACCATGCCATTGTCAGATGACAGGATTTTATTGGTGACAATTGATAATGCAGGTGGCCAAAAACAGATTCTTGATGCCCTTCTAAACGAAGTTATTTACAAAGATCCAACATTTTCCTCTGGATAGATCAGATTCCTCAATGCAATTCAACATCCAAACATCGCGCGGCCCAAAACAATTTTCTTAAAGTGCAAAACCACACCAAGTTTAAAAGGCCCAAAACAGAAAGAAAAAGTATGAAAAGAATAGAGACTGTTGTTTCACCAGCTATGAGGGACAAAGTAGTAAGTGCCATCAAACAAGAAGGAGTTGGAGGAGTTACAATTTGGCATGTTCAGGGTCAAGGTGCAGCAGATCCTCCATTGGTTGGACAATACTTTTCAAAGGAAGCCGTAGTTACAGTGGTTTCAGATTCTAAGGTAGATGCTGTTTTAAATGCAATTGCAAATGTTGCATGTACTGGTACCAAAGGAGATGGAAAGGTGTTTGTAACTAATGTAGAAGATGCTTTAGATATTTGTACAAAAGAAAAAGGCGAATCAGCAATCTAAAATAATCTTCAAATCTTTTTCAAAAATTTTTCTGAAATTAAAAAGATAAATTTTTTTCAGTTTGAAAATTGTCTAATTTGTAAGGAATAAAAACAGGTATAAAAAATATGAAACCTTTAAAAATTAAAACTGGTTACTATATCGATATGAACGGTTGGGTTCTTGCTGGTAGTTTAACACTTTCACTAGTTCTACTAGTAGGATTGCAATCAAGTGCATTTGCAGACTCTGAAGATGGTTCCAAATCTTGTCCTTTCAAAGGGGATAAATCTGGATATGACAAAAATGGGGTAGACTATTCGGAAAAACATTCATCAGATAATCTATCTAAAACCTCTTCTGATGAGCAACTCCCAAGCTGGTTGAAATCAAACGCAAAGTGGTGGGCTAGTGGACAATTAAACGACATTGAGTTTGCTTCTGGAATAAAATTCCTAATTGAAAAAGATTTGATAACAATATCAAACAACGAAATTTCTCAAACTGCCTCATCGGAAATACAGACTCCTCACTGGGTCAAAAACACGGCTGGTTGGTGGGCAGATGGACTAGTTTCTGACACCGAATTTGTAACGGGATTAGAACACCTGGTCAATACTGGTGTAATTTAAGAAATTTCTAAAAATTATTCTCTACACAAAATAATTCTAAATTAATCCATCCGGAATATCAAAATTATCAATTTTGATATTTGTACGCTTCTCTATTAACTAATTAATTGACATTCTGAATATGGCAAAAATATTTGGAAACATTCTTGTTCCATATGATGACTCTGATCACTCCAAAAGGGCTTTAGATAAAGCCCTTAACATGGCCGAAATAACCGGAGCTGAGCTAACTTTGGCCCATGTTATCTCTTATGATGAGACGGTTGCAAAAATCATTCGGCCCCATGAGGATTCAATTTTACGTCATGAATTAGAATTTTTAGCTCCAATTGAACAAGAGGCATCAAATAGAAAAATTGTTCTTAATGAAAAAATCCTTTATGGTAATACAACTAAGGAATTACTAAATTTTATTGATTCTGGTAATTTTGATGTGGTGATTATGGGTAGAAGGGGGATTACAGATAATCAAAGCATTTCATTGGGAAGCGTTTCAAATACCCTAGTACAAAACGCCAAAATCCCTGTTCTTGTGACAACTTGAGAAATCTGATGGGAAAATTTTGAATATTCAGGTATGCTGGATAATTTAAAAAATTTTTCTAATGTACATTTAATTTTGATACAATAAGAATCAATCTCATATTACTAACCTTAAGAAAAGAGCTCAAGTTTAATTGAATAAAATTTAGGCAAAAAATATGGATTTAAAATATGGGTTGATAGCAATTCCAATTTTAATTGCCATATTTGCAATTGTATTTAGTGATACTGATCAATTTTTACCGGAATTAAATTCTCAGACACCAGTTGAATCCCAAGAAATCAATCCTTTATTGGTTGAAGCTGAAGAGCAAAAGGTTCGTGAATATACACTAGTAATTGAAGCTACAGATATTCAAGTTTCAGATAACGCAATTTGGCATGCTTGGACATACAACGGAACTGTCCCAGCACCAACTCTCAAAGTAAACCAGGGTGAATTATTACGTGTTAAGGTGATAAACAATCACAATCTAACTCACAGTTTTCATGCCCACCTGACAGACTATGACATGAAACATGATGGCTCACCAGTAAATGTCTTAACGGGAATAGGCGCAGGTTCCATGATTCCTCCTGGCGGTGAGTGGACATATGAGTATAATATGGATAATTGGGGAACTAGTTTCTTCCACGATCATGCATCGTCTGAAGGGCATGGAATCAAAGATCATATTTTACAAGGTTTGTACGGAGCAATTATTGTAGAACGAGATCCACCCAAAACCTATGTCGATAGAGATATTGTTATCGTAATGGGTGAGATTGGTTTTGATGTTGAGCGAACAGGTCCTGGGCCAACTCCGTATTTCATAATGAATGGGATGGGAATGCCAGGTGGAGAACACGCCCTAGGAGAGATATTCAAAGAACAAGGAATTGAGGGAGTTGCAGCACAATTCAATTACACAATGCCCGTTTTCAAGGCTAAAGTTGGAGAAACTGTCCAGTTTCATGTCATAAATCTTGGAGATGTAATTCATTCATTCCACTTACACGGATTAGCAATGACATCATCTGCAGTTCAGAGGGGAACGAACATTCAGGGAACAACGGTACCCTTGGTTCAAGGAACCCTTGAAACATTCATTGTAAAGCCAGACAAACCTGCAATGTGGTTGTATCATTGCCATGTGGTAAGCCATGCAGATGCTGGAATGATAGGTTTGTTCATTGTAGAGGAATAAATTTCCTTTCAATTTTAATTCCTTTTCAAAAACTAATTAATAATAAAAAGAGAAAATAAAACGTCTTATAAAAAGTAAATATGCTGATTAAATCTTATTTGTAACAATATGGAAAAAATTTGTTGGGCAAATACAGATGATTTTCAGGAATCAGATTTTGTGATAATTGGAATACCTGATGAATCAAAATCACACTCACTTCGACAAGGAACCGATGAAGCACCATCAAAAATAAGAGAAATATCTAATCAAAGGGATTCGTATAATCGAAATAAAATCAAATCCTTAGGTTTACCCGTTGCTGGAATGCAAAAAAAAGTTTATGATTATGGAAACATAGACAGAACCCAAATTGAAAATAAGTATACCGAAATTATACGAGAGGGAAAAATTCCTATCTCCATAGGTGGGGATCATTCTATCACTACACAGATTATCAAAACAATAAGCAAACATTTCGGTAAATTATCACTTGTCTATTTTGATGCACACCCAGATTTTATCAGTTCTACATCTAATTACTATGGTTCAATCTTACACGATATTTTGCCCTATATTGATGTCAAATCAAGCATCCAAATAGGAATTAGAACTCCTGAAAAAGAAGAACTAGACAACATCAAAAAGCACGATCTTAAGATAATAACTCCATTTGAAATTGCCCAAAATGGAATCAAAGAGATGACTAATTCCATTCTAAAGACTCTTGGAAAAAATGTGTATGTTTCATTTGATATGGACTGCATTGATCCAGCCCATGCTCCTGGTGTTTCAGTACCTGTACCAATGGGGTTGGGTAGTGTAGAGGCTACAAGTATACTCAAATCAATTTCTGAAAATAAAATATCTGGAATGGATATAATGGAAGTCTGCCCGAAATATGATATTAACGACAGGACATCCCACTTAGCCTCAAGAATGATTGCAGAAGTGATATTTGCTGCTTCTTTAAATTAGAAAGAGTTTGTAAATAATCTATGTTCGAAAATGAATATACGTGGGGCAGCGCAATTACTGAAAATACTATTGATGAATTTCATAAAAAATTTGATAAAGCAATAATAGATGTAAAAAATGAATTTGGGAAAAAGTTCCCAACAATAATTAACGGAAAAGAAATGTTTTCTGAAAATTGTTTCTCGGTTAGATCTCCCGCTGATAAAAGAATAATAATTGCACAGTTTCCAAAATCTACCGAACAAGATACAATTGATGCAATTAATAGTGCAAGTAATGCATTTGATGAATGGAGTAATATTCCATATCAAGAAAGGGTAAAAATTTTTCGAGATTGTGCTGATAATTTTTCAAACCAAAAATTTAGACTAGCTGCAATTTTGACATTTGAGAATGGAAAAAATAGATTAGAAGCAATGGGGGATATCGATGAGGCAATTGATTTTATGCGATTTTATTCATATTTGTTGGAAAAAAATGAGGGATTTTGTAAAACCACGCCTCACCCAAATTCTCTTGAAAAAACACAAGTTGTTATGAAACCGTATGGAGTTTGGGGAATAATTTCTCCTTTTAATTTTCCATCCGCAATTGCAATAGGAATGACTGTAGGTGCTTTACTTACAGGTAACACTGTAATTTTAAAGCCTGCAAGCGATACACCACTTTCAGCATATGAGTTTGTAAAGATAGTTCATCAAAAACTTCCTGCAGGTACAATCAACTTTGTTACAGGATCCGGAAGTATAGTTGGCCAAACCATTATCAAAAATCCAAATGTGGATGGAATTGCCTTTACAGGTTCCAAGGAGGTAGGTATTTCTGGTTTTAAGTTCTTTACAAAAAATTCTGTCAAACCGTTTATCTCAGAAATGGGAGGAAAAAATCCCGTCATTGTCACAAAATTTGCTAATCTAGAGAATGCCGCAGAGGGAGTAGTAAAGGCTGCCTTTGGATATGGAGGTCAGAAGTGCAGTGCGTGTTCAAGAACCTATGTCCAAAATAATGTATTTGATGAATTTATAGCTAAATTACTTGAAAAAACTAAGAGTCTAAAAATCGGCCTTCCTTGGGAAAAGGATGTATTTTTGGGACCTGTAATTAATGAAGAATCCAAAAAAAAATTTGAAGATGCGGTTAATCTTGCAAAACAAGATGGACGTATTCTTTTTGGAGGAACAACACTAGAAAATTCTGAATATGAAAATGGATGCTTTGTAACTCCTACCATTGTTACTGATTTACCAAAGGATCATAAGTTGATAAAAGATGAATTATTTTTACCTTTTTTATGCATCGAAAAATATGATGAGTTTGATGATGCATTAATTCTGGCAAACAATACAGAGTATGGCTTGACTGCAGGAATTTTTAGTGAAAATAAAGAACAACTTAAAGAATTTTTCAATAAAATACAAGCGGGTGTTGTTTATGCTAATAGAAAAGCCAGTGCAACAACAGCTGCATTGGTATCGAGTCAACCCTTTGTTGGGTGGAAAAACTCTGGTACTACTGGAAAGGGTGCGGGTGGTGAAAACTATTTGCAACAATTTATGCGGACTCAAACTCAAACTCGTTGTGACTGAAAAAAGGAACTTCCTAAAAGCAAAATATTTCTTTTCCGTTCTTTAATTCTTCTAAATGAATATGGCAGCCAATTGGTTCCGTATGGAATATAATCTGAGAGGATGAATTTTTTCTTGATAAGTTTTGATTTAATTTTATTGCCAATTCCTTTAAGCATTTGAAATTCAAATTTTTTAGGATATTTTTTTGAAAATTTTATGGCTTTTTCAATCATTTTGGGATCGTGAGTGGCTATTCCAAATTCATTCCCATTTTTGAAGAGAATTTTCATCAATTTGACATAATTTTTATCGACGTCTTTTTTTGACTTGTAGGAAATTTTGGCTTTTTCACTATAAGCTCCCTTTACAAGACGAATTTTGGCTCCTTGGAAGATTAAATTTGTGAGATCATTTTCAGTTCTTTTTAGATTTGCCTGCAAAGCTATTCCTAATCTCTCGTAGCGTGTGAAAAATATCTCGTATAGGTGAATAGTTTCATCTGTGTGCTCAGATGATTCCATATCTAGCCAAACAAACACATGTGAATTGCGAGCATTTTCAATAATTTTTTCCAAATTTCGAAAACATTCTTTTTGACTTATTGAGAGGCCGATTTGTGTGGGTTTGATAGATATTGCACCACGAATTTTCCATTTTCTATAAGAATTTACTATTTTTTGATATTCTGAAACGGTGGTTGTGATTTGTTTTTTTGATGTATGATACTCTCCTAGTTTGTTTACGATTGCATGTCGACCTTCATCATAAGCGTTTTTTGCAGATTCGAGGGCATCCTCGATAGTGTTGCCTGCAATCCATTGTTTTGCTACTTTAAACAAAACTTTTTCCATTAATTGAATACCCGAAACCATAGAGATAATTTGTTTAGATAATTATATTATTTTAATAAATTTGGTTTGCGTCTTGTTAATTTGGTAAGTTTTCATCTATTGCCCAGACGGATTTGGAATAGATTTAGGAATAAGAATAATAACGATACTCACCTTTACTACCTATGAGTAAAACTGAAACCATTTCAGAAACCAAACCGGTAGAAAAAATTTCCGTCTGTGATATAATGAAAACCAATACCTCTAAGGTTATTCAAAAAATTGAAACGCAAGCTCCTACTAAATTTCAACAATTCTCTGACCTTTATACGGCATATTTGCACACTTTAGATGATATTTATGGTACTTGTTACATTTCAGAAAAAGAATTTTTCGATAAACTAAACATTGACCAAGGAGTGCTAAAATCATTTCAAGAATATTCTAAAGCCTTTACAGAAACATACTTGGATCAAATTGATCATTTCGCAAAGTATAGGCAAGAGATTATTCAGATGCAGATTTCATCGCTTAGTGTATTTGATAATTATATTCATGTAATGATGGACTCTTATGCAAAAACCTTATCTCAATTCAATAACGCAACAAATTCCTAGATTTTAACCAAATTTTAATACAAGAAATAAATTAACAGATTATTGGATTTTGAAAAACTATACTCAGACGTAATGAATGTAGATTCAACCATCCGTTATGCAGCAATTCAAAATACCAGTGGAGAGAAAGTTTTCGGCGGTTTTAGAGATGGTATTGATCCGATACTTAGTGACGAGGAACTAAGGATGATGCATTATTATGCTAGTCAACGATGGAATACTAGAAAAAACATTGAACACAAAATAGGACATAACAAATATGCGATGGCCGAATATGACAAGTTAAAACGAATTACCTTTCCAATAAATGAAAAATATCTTTTAATGCTTACAACTGAAATCCAAAATAATCACACGAACATAATAAAGAAAATTCTTGAATTAATAGGAAAAGTTTCAAAGACTTGATTCAATTCACGAACATACATGAGGTCAGGTGGGCATGAAAAGTGAAAAAAATGAAGAGTAAATTAAAACTCTATTTGTTGTCCTTCATTCAAGGAGTAAGATTGGTAATGTCTTTTACCTTTGACATCAAACCAACTAACTTTCATACTTACCTTCCCTCGTGAAGCTTTTTCTATTTTCATGGTATCGGCCATTTTCAGATGGTCACTAATTTGTAATTTGTTCATTTTATGCAGAACCATTAAACTAAATTTAGATTTTTAGAGTGAATTTTTCTAACTAATTACCTAAAGGTATTTTTTCAAAAATTAATTTTTTATTTAGTTATTGTTGCAAGTAGTGCATTTAGTTGAATGGGTTTTTTCAAATAACCTTCAATCCCTTCTTTTTTTAACAATTCTGTAACTTCTCCAGAATTAAAATCGTGGGCAGAAAATATTACAATTTTTTGATCTTTTAGAATATTTTTAGTTTCCAATGTTTGAATAATATCAAACCCACTTAATTCAGGCATGTGAATATCTAGAAAAACATAATCAAATTTTTCATGTTCTATTTTTTCTAGTCCATCTAAAGGATTATTGGTAATCTCATAGTCAAATCCTTTTGCTTTTAGAAATTTAGAAAGAAGACCAGTGATTTCTACATTATCATCAATTAGAAGCACTCTCTTGGGATTAACGGCCATGGTCTTTTGTATACTCTCAAGTTTTTGTATGCTTGATGGTTTTTCCTCAACTGAATGTATTCCAAAGTCCAACAATTCTTGGACTTGAGTTTCATTGAAACCAAGCACACTGACAACAACTACTTTTTTCAACTCTGATGGTCTTTGAATTTTTAACTCACGGAGAAAATCAAATCCACTGAATTTAGGCATGCACAAATCAAGAAGAATTAAATCATAATTATTTTTGGTTACTAATTCTAATCCTTCTTTTCCATCATTGACGCTTTTGACTGTGTGGTTATCTGCAGAAAACATGTCTGCATACAATTCACAGATTTCAGGAGAATCATCAATGTGTAGGATGTTCATATTTTGAATAACCTCATAAATGGATAAATTCCTGTGGGTTCATTTTGAACAAAAATATTTTATATTCTGGAAAAACCTTAGGCGTAGAATCAATAGTTTGATATTCTAAAAACCCATCAAATTCAGGAAAGTAATTTCAAAATGCTTTATTTTTTAAAGAATGATTTACAACGAGCTACAAAATTGGATATCTTCTTTTCAAATTCTTCCCATTCCAGTGAGACCTCCTCAAATGGATAATTTTCGGGTTTTGTCATACCTGCCGTCTTTTCTGTATCTATTTATGTTTTGACAAACTCATCCATTAAAAACCAATAACTACCATTGGTTACCAATATTATATATACAAGTAATTAACAGAAACATTATGAGCAGTATCTTTGAATGCCACAATTGTGGAGAACATTTTTCCACTCAAAATATAGAAAAACATGTCAAAGAGATGCATTTTTGGAACTAAGAAATCCACCTTAATTTTTAAAAAATAAAGAAAAAAGAATATCTATTCCATGTTTAATGGAATAGATACACTTCCATAGGGTTCGGAGATTCTAAAGTAATAATCCTTTGATGAATCATACTCAAAAGTTGTTCCGCCATAACCGATGTTTGGTCCAAACAACATTGTGAATATTTCAGAAGTCCCAGGCTTTACAATTATTTGTCCGTTGGTAAAGTCCATTCCTGAATACTTGTATGCTTTATCACCATTCCATACATCATAGTTACAAATAGATGGTCCAGTACACATCATGGAGACATTTTCAGATCCACCATTATGTACAGCCAAAAGCTTTACGGCAAGTATTGCTTGTCCTGTTGAACTTGTTTCAAAGGAATTACCTTCAGTGCCAAGACCTGTCCAATAGTAAGTTAATGGTCCAACTTCAAAAGATTGTCCATTAGTCATTATGTGGTAAGCCTCGATTTCATGCTTTGCTGCTTTTTCACAATTTAGTCGGGGATATGCTTTAGTAATTTCAGAGCATTCCTCAAGGTCTGCTTCAAGTGATGCTAGTTTAGAATCATCAGAAGTTACTTTTTTTGGAGTTTCCATTGTTTGTGACTCAGTTAAGGATACAGAGATTACACTAGTTTTGATGAGATGTTGAATTCCATTAACAAATTCACCATCAGAAATAGTGCCATCAGCCCACCAACCTGCGTTGTTTTTTACCCAATCAGGTACTCCTTGGGATGTTTCTGCAGATACTGTTGTTGGAGGAATTACAATAATTCCATCTTTGATTAGGAATTGGATTCCTTGTACGAATTCTGATTCAGAAATTGTTCCATCAGCCCACCAACCTGCGTTGTTTTTTACCCAGGATGGTACCTCTTCTGCACTTGCAAAAGATGTGATTGAACCAACCAGTAGAATTGCTGCGATTGCAGTTATTGTGGTTTTCATTATTGGTTTTTTTTACTCATTATATTTAAGCTAGTGATAATTCTTTATTCTAGTGGTAAAATTCTGAAAAATTTAGATGGGCATTCTAGTGGTAAACCAAATTTTTGATATTGGTCTTTTTAAGCAATAATCCTCGATTTAGCAAAGTGAAAGAAAATCAAGATTATCTAAATACTGAAAATCAAGTTATCTCGGAAAAAGAGGTAAAACATTATGTTTTGGAGAGATTTTATAGTGTAAAACATGATCCACTGATAAAAAACCTGGTTAATTTTCAGGCTATGAACAAGTATTTGGTAATGGCTCATGACCAAGAAGAATTAAAGAATCTTGGCAATATTGTTGCCAAACACAAGAAAATTCCCTTTTCAGAGATATTAGATTATTATGAACTACATCTAAAAAAAGCATTAAAGAATCAACCAACCATAAAAAAACATACAAATGTTATTTTACACGTTTTTGGACACTTTTCACAAAAATTAGCGGAACATGAGAAAAAAATCTTCTTGGATTTATTACAAAATTACAAAGAAGAAAAGATTGCATTAGGGAAACTGCTTGCTCAAGTTCATCCAATAATATTTAGATTTGACAACGTGTATCTTGCTAGTCAAACGTACTTTTTGCTTTATTCAAATATTGAACCAGGAATTTTTTCTAAAATTAAAAATGATTAAAATGAAAGATCCTGTATACATTGTTGGTGCTGGCATTGGTGGATTAACCACAGGATCTATGCTTGCAAAAAAAGGTTATTCCGTAAATATTTTTGAAAAATCTTCCAAATTAGGTGGAAGAACTGCCTCGATGAAATTTAAAAACCATATCTTAGACAATGGCTTTCACGTCATGCCATATTACAAAAAATCCGCTATCTTTAGCATTTTAAAATCATTAGGGATAGAATCTAGACTAAAATTGGCTAAAGTTGAGGATATTGCATTTCATTCCCATTCTGGATTTCATAAATATCCAAAAGGTATAGGCGATTTACTTAGACTCTCATTAATTCCTGTAAAGAGCAGATTACAACTCTTGAAAATTCTTCTTCCAATGGCTTTCACTTCAATTGAAAAAACTGAAGAATGGGATGATCTTTCACTTATTGAAATAACAAAAAAATTAGATCCTGAAACAAATGTATTTTTTGAAGCAGTTTGTATGTTGGCCTTTGCAGATAAGGCAGATCATATATCTTTAGGAGAATTTGCTAGAACTATAATTCGTGCAAATCCATTCAAAGGAGGTACCAGCGAATTTGCGTATCCTGATGATGGAGGATATGATTCAATTTCAAAAGTATTGGCTCAATATATTCAAGAAAGAAATGGCAAAATTGAGTTAAATTCATCGGTGAAAAAAATTATAGTACGTGATTCTAAGGTGACTGGAATTATTACTAGCGAAAATAAATTTCTACCAACAAACTGTGTTGTAGTCTCTTATCCAGCGTATATGGCTATACATCAGTTATTCGATAAGGATGTATTTGAGGAACATTTTATAAAAAAAATCAATCGATTAAACAAAAAAACAGCTGTTATTGAGGTTCATTTTGCTTTAAAAAATCAAATAGATACAAGACAGGTTGTGTTTCCCGTCGGGGATGATTATACTACAAAAGGAATTTTTTTCATTTCAAACATTACCCAATCGGTTTCACCCCCTGGAGAACATCTGATTATTGCAGGGACTCCTGTAGAATCTTCAGTAGCAAATGATCCAAAGCAAATTCGCATGACCGTAGAAAAAATGAAAAAAGAAATTAGCTCAATTTATCCCCAGTTCAAATTATCATTGCTTTGGGAACGTCCTATGGCTTGGACATTAGTTGAATCAGTAGTAAAAGAACCAGGGCTAGTATGGAAGTCAAAAATGCCTCATGAGGTTCCAAATGTCAAAGGATTGTTTTTCGTAGGCGACTCTACAATTAGTTATGGAATAGGCACAGATTCGGCAGCCCACAGTTCAATTCTCTGTACGCCAAAGATTCAAGAATATCTAAAAAATTAATTATGAAAATTTATACGGCCCTTAGAAGTTTGGGTAATTCTTCAAGATTAGAATCAGCTATAATTGTAGCATCAAATTTTGGAATCTTTTTTGCTTGCATGGCAAAACCACCCACAAAAATTGGAATTTTAAATTGACCTCTAATTTTTCTAACCAATCGTTGTCCAGCAGATAGATTATCTTCTAAGGTGATTGATAAAAATACTACATGTGGTTTATTATTATTAATAAAATTCAAAATTGATTCAGTAGGCATTGAAGTTGCCATATTGTATACCTTAAAACCCTTAATTGATAGATAGGTTTCAAGCACGTCACATCCTAGATGATGTTCTTCTCCAAGTGGGACACAAATTAAAATTTTTTTCTTGTTTGCATTTCCAGTAGTTCGATCCATAATAATTTTAACAAGTGTTTGAGCTACATTACTAGCTACATGTTCTGATGCAATGCTAATTTTTCCTGTAGCCCATTCATCTCCAATTTTAAACATGACTGGTTTAAGAATTTTATCAAAGAAATCGGGGACATTAAAAATATTTATGTAATCTTCATAAATTTTTAACGAAGCCTGAATGTCTCCATCTGTAAATTTTTTAAATAATTGTTGTTTTGATATTTTTGATACCTCTTCTTTTTTCTTGATATCTTTTGGATTATATTTTGCCAATCCTGCTAGTATTTTGGGGTCGTTTCTATAATCAACAGGTATGTCATCTCTTAGAATATTTGTGGCTTTTCCTAAGTACTTGACGATTTCTTGTTTTGAAGTATTTTTTTTTGAATCCCAAACACTCTTCACGAGATATAGGTATTGATCAGATTTGACTGTCTTTGCTCTAAGATATACCACAAAAAATTTTTATTATTGAGGTATATAACTAATGCTAACTTTAGGTAATAGTGCCTAAAACCTAGAATTCTAATAAAAGTACTGCATAAATATGGTTAAAATTACCACTAGTAAGTAATATTAACAGCATGTTATATAATGTAAAAACTAAAATTTTTTATGGTTACAAAATTAATTTACGAGAAAATAAACGATGATCCTCTATTATACAAAAATTTTATTTTTAGAATTTGCACCAATTATGTACATGATGAAATAGACCCTTACAAGTTGGGAATATCTGGGAGGGATCTTTATGTTAATTGAACTTGTACACCAAAATAATTGTAAGAAAAATAATATTATTACTGATTTATCTACAGGAGAGATTGCTTGTCGTAATTGTGGTTCCGTTTCGAATGAAAAATTAGTTGATATTGGACCCGAGAATTCAAGAAAATCGGGAGAAAATAATATCTCTTCATCAAGAGTAGGAAATAAAATTTCATTAAAAATGGCTGATATGGGCCTCTCAACAATTATAGAATCCAAAAACAAAGATGCTGCAGGAAAGATCCTGTCCAATGAAAATCGCAGAATGTTTTATCGATTACGAATGTGGGATAGAAATAGTCGATATGCAAATTCTATCCAGTCCTATCAGAAAGCCTTTATTTTGCTTGATGGAATGAAAACAAAACTAGCCCTACCAGAAGCCGTAGTAGAACATACTGCGTTCCTCTTTAGAAAAATATCTGCCAAAAAATTGCTTAGTGGAAGAACTACATCAGGCATTATTTACGCTACAATATATCTGGCATGTAGATTGACACATACCCCTAGAACTCTACACGACGTTGCAAAAGCTGGAAATATTAAACGAAAAAACTTGCAAGGAATATATAGATTCTTGGTAAACGAACTTGGTATCCAACCTGTAACATACCATCCTCGAGAATTTGTTTCAAGAATTTCAAAGAAAATTAACGTATCTGAAAAAACAGAAAGAATTGCCTTCCGAATTGTTTCCCTATGTGAAAAAAAAGGAATTTCGACTAGCAAGAATCCAATGTCAATAGCTGCAGCGGCTGTTCGTTTGGCAGCGGCAAAAAACCATGAAAAAGTTTCACAGAGTAACATTTCTGAGGCATCAGGGATTAGCACTGTAACAATCAGAGATAGAGCAAATGAGATCAAAAAAGGTCTAGGAGGTGAAATCTAATGGGTAGAACATGCAGGAATATCTGCCTAATGCACAAGGCTGACCCCGTTCCAAACAAAATAAGGTATCAAATTGGCCAGAAGAGGTGTACATTTTGTGGAATTTTCCTAACAATTGAAGATTCTAGATGTATTTGCTGCAAGGCAGTCTTAAGAACAACTGCTAGAGGTAAGAGGAATTCCAAATCTCTCGAGTGACACTAGAATTTTTTTCTTAACTTATTTTTCCAATTTATTAAATCAGATTTTGGAACTGGTTAAAATTCTACTGTTAATAATTTTTTAAAAAATTTAAAACGATTTTTCAAGAGAGATAAAGATTTTCTAGAGATGACTTGTCAAATTAATTCAAGTTCACTAATTTTAGTCCTGAAAATGGTTACCGACTATTTTACAAGCCAAATACTGTTTACCGATTATTGACCAGGTATGAAATCTTTAGTTCTAATTAATTTGGATTAGAATTTGTTGAGAATAATAATGTCAAATAGGCTTTCCCTTTGGTTGATAATCAATCACTTTGTGAAAAGTATTATGAGAGCAAATCACAGCTAAGGTGGATAATGCAGCCCAAATGAAATTTCTAACAGTAATCCATTCATTTGGCTTCTCAATTATTAAAGAAGTATCAAATACAACATAAAAATTATCAAATAACCAAAATCCCAAAGTTAGCCAAGATACAATTCCTGCAATAAGAAATCCAAGTCTTGTTTTATTTTTAATAAAAATTATTGCTGCAATTATTGTAAAGTACCAAAATATTCCTCCTATAATCCATATTGGGTCAAAAAGTTCTGCTCTGTCATCTAACCAATAGTAAGTTGTCCCCAATATTGCCATTGCAACAAGTGAACCAAGCAAAAGTTTTTGATTAATTTTGAATCCAGTGTGTTCTTCTTTTCGAGATGTATCTGGAGGGTTTGTTCTCATTTCCTCTGTTGCAATAGTAATCGCTTCTCTTATTGATTTGAGTTTCAAGGGAATAATTTTGGTTATAGAATCATTAGTAACAACCGTATCGTGAACCAAGCTGTCTATGAGAGGTCGTGCAAGTGATGCTTTGACAGGAGTAATAAGATCAACCCAAAAAGATGACAAACGTGTAGTTAAAAATGGAATATGAATAATATGCAGATTTTTTTTAAGATACTTTGAATAATCTCTCATAAGTTGTTCATATGTCATCTTCTCATTACCGCCTATCTCGTAGACCTTTCCAATAGTTTCATGATGTTCTAAACAACCTGCAAGATACTCAATTACATCATCTACTGCTATGGGTTGTGCCATTGATTTTACCCAAGAAGGACAAACCATAATTGGTAATCTTTCTACTAGATATCTTAGCATAGCATAAGAGCCTCCTTTAGCTCCAATTATTATTGATGCACGTAATTCAGTTACTGGAATATTACCTGATGCAAGAATCTCTCCTACTTCCTTTCTGCTTTTCATATGAGGAGACAGATCTAAACTGTCATCTACTAACCCTCCAAGATAGATTATTCTCTTGATGCCAGCCTTTGTTGCTGAGTTTAGGAAGTTTTGAGCCTGTAGTTTTTCACGTGATGCAAATTCCTTCCACTGATCTTTGCTTCCTTCCATTGAATGTAGCAAGTAATATGCAACCTCTATCCCCTTTAGGGATTCTTCAAGATGATTTTGATCAAAAACATTTGCTTGAATATATTTTACATTTGCCGTATTTGAAATGTTTCGCCTTGACATTCCTTTTAATGAATATCCCTTTTTTGAAAGATGCGAGATTAGTCTTGTTCCAATAAATCCAGTTGCTCCCGTAACTAGGATACTATATGGCTTGTGCTTAATGTTGGTATCAGTTGACTGTTGAAACATTCCCTCTTGCCTTTTTTCGTTTTTTAATTACAAGTAATATTGGAAAAGCAGGAATTGCTGTTAAAATAAAAAATGAAATTCCGATTGAAACATAGTCATTTACAAATAATTTTGTATCAAACCATGCTTTTGGTAGAATACTAAAAAAATCTCCACCTGAAAAATCTTCAATAGTTCCAATAGCCAAGCTGTATTTTCCAATTTGATTATTTTCATCTGAAACTACCAGGAAATATTCTCCATCAAGAATTATATCCTCTCTAACTTCTTGTCTTTCCCAATAAGTCACCTGACCAAATGGCTCATAAAATTCTCTACCTGGAAACTCTCCAAGATATGAAAATTTTTCAGTCCCTAATTGAGTTTCAAATGGAACATTATCATTTTCAAAAACTCCTTTTCCTACAAGAGTAAGTGTTGGGGAATAATTTTCTAATCCCTCAATCTTTGGTACCACAATGCTTGCATAAAGTAATTCACCATGCTTTGCATCAAACGAATAATACTTTGATTCTTTTGCACCAAGATTCTCGTAAATTGCCCATGAAATCTTGTGATCAGGAATTTTCAATGCAGATTCAAAATCCCTGTGTGTATCATCATGACTGATTAGTTTGTGTCCATAAACTGGACTCACTGAAACAATGCCAATCAAAAAAAGTACAAGCACAATTTTTTTCATATTCATTGTTTTTTGCAATTAGTATTTTAACTCAAATTGAATTTTTTCAAATTGGCACTAGATTCATTTCTAGGCACTATTGATATACTAAAAACTCAAAACAATACTTGAGGTCACACAATGCAAAAATTAGATAGGAAACAGATGAGTTTGCTACCAGATTTAATAATCCCCATACGAATAGCTTTCATCAAACCTACCGGAGTCCCCAGTGTGATCTCCTTATGGTATGAACAAATTAACGGAAAAATCTACTGTGCTACTCAAAAAACAGCAAAAATTGTCTCTTATTTGCAAAACAATCCTTGCTGCGGATTTGAGCTAGCCACGGACAAACCACCATACAGAGGAATACGTGGAGAAGCAGTAGCAAAAATAACTGATAACGGAAGTGAGATTCTTGAGATTTTAATTGAGAAATACTTGGGTGACAAAGAATCAAACCTATCTAACTTTTTGCGTCGCAATTCTAACACAGAAGTAGCAATAGAGATAACTCCAGAAAAATTCTACAACTATGATTATTCGCAAAGAATGAAAGGTGTGTAGTTTGGAAGATGATTGTCCTACTTGCAGTTCTAAAAAAATAACCGATTTAGATGTAAGAATTAGCGTCGATGGTTCATTCACATGGCACAAAAAATGTAATAATTGTAAAAAATCTTGGTTCTCAAACTAATCTTTTAATCAGAAAAAAAGAGATTAAGGATTAACTGTTTCCAGTTTGTCCTGAATCCTATCATAGTATCCGTTTTTTTCCATTGCTGGAACAAAAAATGTAGCAGACACTACATCACCTATTTGAGCTGAGCATTCTGGAACTACAACACTAATACCAAATTCCGATTCTCCAACACATCCATGTTCTGTAATTGCCAAAACAGTCACCTCTTCAGTTACCTGTACGGGAACTATATTCCATGGAGTTATGGTAAAAATCAATGCAACAGCTAATCCTCCAGCAATTAAAGCTATTATTGGAATTACTGGGGATTTTTTTTCTTTTTGTATCGATTTTTGCATTTTACTTCACTATACATAATGTTTGATAAAATATAACCTAGAGCCAAAAATTCTCCTAGTGCTAATTGGTGCCAAAAAAATTTTCCAATTATGCCTGGTTCTATGACTACAGAAACCACATTTTTTCGATTATATTTGAAAAATGTGTCGAAGGCGGGTTTTGTTAAATTAGTTTGATATAGCCACAAAAAAATACAAGGGAATGATTCACATCTCCATAGGCTTGAATCAAAAATTCAAATATAAATTTTCAGTGAAGGAAAAAGAAATCTCAAATTATTCAATAAAATTATCAGGAAATTATTTTTTCTAATTTAACAAATATTTTGTTCATTCTGAACAACTTTTTTTTAAAAATAATTTCCCTTTCTTGGAAGTTCAACTCTTCCTTTAAATTCAAAAAAAATTTTTGAAAAAATATGAGTGCAAAAAATAAATGTATAAAAAATAAAATTACATTTGAAAAAATAAATATACTAGTAAAAAATTTTGGAAACAAAAGATTTCCTTTAAACCTAATTCTACAAAACTTTGGATGATAAAAATATGATATTTATTAATTCTAAATTACCAGTTATACTTTTTGTAATCTCAACAGTGTTTGTTTTAGGCTCTGCTACTGATGCATATGCAGTTTCTCTAACTGTTGCCGACCCAAGTTTTGAAAACGTACTTTTGGCAAATGGAGGATTTACTGTTGGTGGTCCTGATACATTTTGGACTTTTGATCCAGCTACAGGTTACTATAATCCAACTTCAGCTCAAATGCTAAGCGAAGCCCATACTGGTTCCAACCAGGCATTTAGTAACGGAGGTTCAATCTGTCAAATACTTTCCACAGAAATTGCAGAAAATACTCTCTATACGTTAAGTGTCTATGTTGGTGCAAGAAGTGATCTTGCCGATTTAGATGACTTTAAAATAGAATTGCAGGACGAAGATGGTCTTACGCTAGCATCTTTAGATAACACTGACGCTTCAGCAGTTTTTCCAGCGGATGGAACTTGGGAGCTCAACTCATTGGAGCGTATGGTTCTAGCTGGAGATGGCTCTATTGGAAAGGATATAAAAATTTGTCTTTCATCAGTATCTGTACAAACACAATTTGATGATGTTAGTCTTGATGCAACAACATTTGATGTTTCAGATGCAGCAACTGGAGATTTCAAAATCCAACGAGGAAACGAAGTAATTTCGAGTGGCTCTTTGAATTTTGACATTACTGAGGGAATTGACTTTGATCAATGTGTTGGTGATTGCTTTATCAAAATTGTTTCATCAAGACACTCTGGAATGGGTAAAACAAGCGGAGGAGGACCACAAAATTTTGATGACTTTGAACTTTACATTTCTGATTCATCTGGTTTGGATTTACCTGATGGAGATGTAACTTTTACACGACACGGAACTGCAAACAATGATCGTTTTACATGGGAGATTTGGGAGTATATTGGAGATCAAAATGGGCCAAATGAAATCAAAGTACTTGATATTGGAGTTTGCTCCTTTGCATCAGGCTCTGCAACATGTGATGGAACGGTAGTCGCAGGTAGTGTAACAAATGATAATGACGTAGTTGTATTTCTTACAGCTCTTGCAAATCCTGATACTGGAAGAGCAAACGTTCAAAGATGCTTGGTAACCTCAGAGTGGGTTGGTGCCAGTAACATCCCTCAATTTACTAGGAGTGAAACTGGAAATTCCTGTAAAGTTAGTTATGCAGTGGTAGAGTTTACGGGTTCTAACTGGGATGTACAAAGAAACGAGCATACTTTTAGTTCCTCAAGCACACAAACGGAAACAATAGCAGATGTAGGAGATATTTCAAGAGCATTTTTCCATACACAACAACGAAATTCAGGAGGCAATTTATTTGATGGATTATGTCAATCAGGATCAGAAGTAGAACTAACAGCGTCTTCAACTTTGACCTTTAAACTTCCACGAACTACATCTGCATGGGGTGGAAATATGGTTGCAGTAACTTGGATAATTTCCAATAACGATACTGACATTGGAGAAAAAATGATAGTAAATCACTATAATCCAACTGACCAAATCAACATTTCAGGGTCTGAAGAAGAGAATTGGCAGCCAAACATTGTTTCTCTTACACATTCTACAACTGAATCAGCTCTAACAGGTCTAAGCACCCAAAGTGACGGATGTGGTGACTGGTTTCCTAGGAGTCATCTTTCTGCCATTTTGACTAGTTCATCAAGAGTTGATTTTTACCACTCTGACAGCGGTCAAGAACAAGAATATACATTTCAAGTAGTTGAATTTCCAAGATCAGAAAAAAAGGCCGATGCAGTTTCAACGTTAAGTGTAACTCCAATCTCTGGTGCACAAATTGATCTAACCTGGAGTACACCTGCCGATAACGGCTCACCAATCACAGGATACCAAATAGAGCGCGAGTCTCCAGTAGGTGGAGGATTTTCAATCATTGTAGCAGACACTGGTTCTACTGCAACTACATATCCTGATACAGGTCTTGCAGCTGCAACTGAATACAACTACCGAATATCTGCAATTAATGGAGGAGGAATTGCCTCACCATCAAATGAGGATAACTCCACAACCTTTGATGTTCCAGATGCAGCAACTGATCTAGATGCAACTCCGCTATCTGACACACAAATTGATCTAACCTGGAGTACACCTGCAGATAACGGCTCCCCAATCACAGGATACCAAATAGAGCGCGAGTCTCCAGTAGGTGGAGGATTTTCAATCATTGTAGCTGATACTAATTCTACTACAACTACATACTCAGATACCGGTCTTTCATCTGAAACTCAATACAACTATAGAGTAGCTGCAATTAATGGCGTAGGGATAGGTGCTGCATCAAATGAAGATAATGCTACAACCTTTGATGTTGCAGATGCAACAACTGGTCTAACCACAACTCCAATCTCTGACACACAAATTGATCTAACTTGGAGTACACCTGCCGATAACGGCTCACCAATCACAGGATACCAAATAGAGCGCGAGTCTCCAGTAGGTGGAGGATTTTCAATCATTGTATCTGATACTAATTCTACTACAACTACATACTCAGATACCGGTCTTTCATCTGAAACTCAATACAACTATCGAGTATCTGCAATCAATGCCATAGGAGTAGGAATTTCCTCAAATGAATCTGATGCCACAACATTTGATGTTGCAGATGCAGCAACTGGTCTAACCACAACTCCAATCTCTGACACACAAATTGATCTAACTTGGAGTACACCTGCAGATAACGGCTCCCCAATCACAGGATACCAAATAGAGCGCGAGTCTCCAGTAGGTGGAGGATTTTCAATCATTGTAGCTGATACTAATTCTACTGCAACTACCTATTCAGAGACAGGACTAGCAGCTGGAACTCAATACAACTACAGAATATCTGCAATCAATGCCATAGGAGTAGGAATTTCCTCAAATGAATCTGATTCCACAACCTTTGATGTTCCAGATGCGCCAATTAATTTAACCGCAAAAATCATTGGTAAACAAATCGATCTTGCTTGGAATGCCCCAGAAAAAGATAACGGTTCACCAATCACAGGATACCAAATAGAGCGAGAATCCCCAGTAGGTAGCGGATTTACAATCATTATAGCTGACACTGGTTCTACTGCCAATACATATTCAAACACAGGTCTTTCAGCTGGAACCGAATACAACTATAGAGTATCTGCAATTAATGCCATCGGCTTAGGAATTCCATCAAATCATGTTAATTCCTCGACTGATAAAAATGGAAGTGGCAACGAATGGAACACAAGACCCACATTTGGATTAAACCATGAAAATTTAGAAAATACCATTGTTGATTCAGGATTTACCTTCAATGATAAGTCATTTTCAATTACTGATAACCATCACACTCCATTTGATCAACAAATGATTGAAATTGGTGCTGTAAACACATTTTCAGCAACTGTCTTTGCAAACAAAGATCTTAAAGTACAAGAATTTCTTTTTGGTATTCCAGAAACAGGAATGGGGCATTTGTCAGAAATGAGGGTAGAAGTGTGGTTTGATCAATCTGATGAAATTATTGATACTGTAATTGTTCAAGATACTGAAGTTATTGATAGGACCAGCCTAAAAATTACTCACCAAAAATCTAAATGTACTTCAGAAGATATTGAAGAAAAATGTGACACAACTTTCATGTCAGCAGTGTTTTTAGAACCACTCAAAGATGATGTGATGGCCATAAAAGCAATAGATTTCAAACTTCGAGATCAGACCACCTACCTAAATGATGGGTTTGATATATCGGGTGATTCTCTTAATCCAATGTTCACAAAGATGATTCCATCACTAAAAAAAGGTGAAGGGTTGATCAAGGTTACCCAAAATGAAAAGTACAGTGATTATTGGACTACTGCAGATGGCAGAATATTTGAAATGAACAGCTTTGGTTCATTCCAACACATAAACTATTCATTTGAAAGATTCCAAGATAAGGGAGAACCAAAAACTAGACTTCATTCAGGGTTTGGCGGAATTATCACCTATGAAAAAGAAAGAGCATTAAATGTATTTAATGCAACTACTCTGATATCTGAATTACCTGATAGTTTCTCCCATGACATTTCAATTGGCGAGAGAATCACTGAGGAAATGATTCAGGAAATGATAATTCAAGAACACATTGCACAAAAGAAATTGGATGAAATAAACAATCCACAACCTAGATGAAACTAACCCTCATTTTTTGATCCGTTCATTAGATGTGCCGGGGGCGGGTTTTGTTAAATTAGTTTGATGCCCCCACCGTTTTGTTGCCCAAAAAAGGGTTCAAACCCAGCAGGTCTCATTCCTAGAATTTGAAATTATTTTTTGGAAGGATGAAAATAAAAAAATTGAATTTAGGAAATTTATGCTCTAGACACAAATACCTTACCAACTTCCATCATTGGAAGTCTAAAGCCATTTTCTCCGAACTGAATCCATGCACCTCTAAAGCCTAGGGCGTATTGTTCGTCAACTAGAGTTGGGGCATAACTTCCTACAAGGATTATTTTGAATTGCTGTCCTCCCTCAAGTGTTCCCACTCCTCGAAGAATCAGTTGTCCATCCTGGGCTTGGCCTTTCAAGTCAATTTTGGCTTCTCTTTCGTCCACCTTTATCTTTCCTTGAGCTTCGACTTGCCAGATTCCATCGTCTCCTCGTACTGCAGTTCCTTCGATGTGAATTTCTGTCGGAAGTGCATAACCTCCAACTAGAGACCATCCTTCCGTCCCTCCTCTAAATTTTACTTTAGATTCTTTATCCAGTACATCAGTTGGTTTTACATCTGTAACTTGGGGGAAAAGATCAGTTGTATTTACATCAGAGATGCTTCGAGAATCAGTTACTCGCACATCAGTTTCTGCAAATCCAGGAGATAATGCAGGAACTATTGCAAATGTTGCAATTAGTATTGTCAGTGCGGGCAAAAGTATCTTTTTCTCAAATTTTGAGTTCATGTGGATTGTTGAGTGAAAAATTTGGATATAAGGAACAGGGATAAAAAATCAGTAAAACTTCTCCGAAAGTTTTATTTTCTATAAAAACAATGTTGGAAATTTTTTTGATTTTATGTAACATGGGTTTGTTACACTTTGTGAAATTCAGATAAATAATTTCAAAACATCCAAAGAAACTACATTTTTAGTTAGCACTAGGATAAAAATTGCTTTCATTTTAAATACAAAAATCATATGTTAGTATATTATGTCAAGAAGAATAACAATAATGATTGATGAGGGTATAGATAGAAAACTCCGTCTAATTCAAGCAAAACAAATTGCAAAAACTAGTAGTTCTGTATCCTATTCTCAAGTACTCAATGATACCTTGCGAAAACAACTAAAATAGAATTTTTTAATTCTCACATTTCCCAAAAAATAATTTCAAATCCCAATTGCGGTATTGAAGTTTTAGTTTGAAGCCCTCAAAGCGTTTTGAGGGAGTATCATTAGATTAGTTATGTACCCTAACAAATTGGGCTGGTTTTGTGCCTAAATTTTGGATAGGAGTTTCATAGAATCAGTTCGATACCCTAAGAATGCCGGGGGCGGGTTTCGAACCCGCGACCTCCAGATTATGAGTATTGCCTTCTTTGGAAGACCTGTTAGATTTTACCAAGCGAACTGGCACTCTAACCAGGCTGAGCTACCCCGGCATGGTTTATGCCAAATGATTTGGGAAATTAAATGATTCTGTTCCTAAATTTGGGGATTTGAGGGATAATTCTATTATTATTGTGCTATTTTTTTCCA
>Ga0224508_10000665_pt1 | contig 33065 bp, 31 predicted proteins | sample SF_Jan12_sed_USG_4_FD_170157 | JGI IMG/M metagenome (GOLD analysis project Ga0224508, IMG submission 170157) | Sediment microbial communities from San Francisco Bay, California, United States - SF_Jan12_sed_USGS_21 | ecosystem: Environmental > Aquatic > Marine > Sediment | place: USA...
GCCAGGGTTCCGGCGCCGTCATATCGCACTTGAATAAGAGAGTCATATACACTGATCCAAGACTTTCGAACTGGTTAGTGTAGATTAAACTGTTTTCCCCGGACACTGTACGGCCGGACGTGACTCCCGCCGTACCGGAGATGGGCACGAGTAGCCAACCGTCATTGCACTCGAATCCCGAGGCGAACTAGCTGGAATACGAATCACGGCGCCAAGCTCGGGCTCATTAGCGGAATTCGATAATCAGAGATGATGACGGTCGTGCTTCCAATTCACTACTGACACGACGGATGGGACTCTCGTTAATCGAACAAATGGCGCCTGCTCGCTATAAAGCCGCAGTGCCGGTGTTGCAATCGGCGTGTGGTGAGAAATCCGTCTTAAGGCTTATCTCGCAGGCTGACTTGCGTACCAGGAAGCGACACTTTCTATGAGAGTGTCACTATAAGGTAAGCTCATATTATGCATCATGGAGCTTTCGCGCTTACCATCGCGGTACGCCCTCAGGGCCATTAAGAGATAATCTTTGTTTTGCCCGCCAATTTTTGGAACCGCCATCGCGGGATTTTCGACAGCGGGATCATGACAACGGTCGCATTTCTTGGCGAGTTCCTGCGCAGATATCGGCTTATCCTGTGCTGCTTTGGGTTTCTGCACCGCGTAGAACGCGGCTATATCCTCGATTTGCTTATCGCTGCTACCGACGAGCATGACATCAACGTGGCGAGTCGTCCGATCGCGGTAGGCCTTGATCGCGCTAACCAAGTATTGCGCGTCCTGGCCGGCAAGGCTTGGCGTCGCCGCATCGTGGCTAACCCCCCCAGCGCCATGGCAACCACCGCACCTGGCGGTTAGCGGTTCGCCGGCGACCGCATCACCGAAAGCGGGTGGGTCGCGTTGTATTGGGGTCTGAGATGCGTAATACAGTGCCATGTTTTGCATATCGAGGTTGCTCAGTCCACGCAACGTGGCCTCCATTGTTGAAATACTGCGCGACCCGTCCAAATAGGCCCGCACGGCCGCAACAAAATAAAGTGGTTGCTGGCCCGCCAAACTGGGGGTACCGGGAACTTTGCTGTGGCCACCTTCGCCATGGCAGCTGGCGCAGACCGCGGCCCTAGCCTTACCCTTTTCAAACGGAGATAGGGCAGTCTCTTGCGTCTCCTTCATAGTGGTGTCCTTAACTGGCGGTAGGCTGGCGTAGTAGCCGACGACGTTTCGGATGTCCGCATCACTCATGGCTTCGGTCAGATCCCTGAGTGCGGCATGAGTCCGTGTTCCCTCTTGGTAGTCATGCAATGACGCCAGCAGATATTCGCTTACTTGTGCCGCCAAATGCGGGATACCGGGAGCAGCGCCCCTGCCATCCAAGCCATGGCATCCGACGCAATTAGCCTCTGCGATGGTTCTGCCAGCACTGATATCAGGCGCCACTGCTTCCTGTTTATCCGTACAACCGGTCAAAACCACCGACACTAGTACGCCTAATAAGAGATATCTCATAGACAACCTCGAGGATTAACACACCAGTCGATAATTACGCGCTCGCAGGCAAGTTTCGATGCGGCAAAAAACATCTTAATCATAATTGAACACCGAATGAGTATCTAGTCTCAGTCTCCTGCAATGCAAAGCGCCCCTGGCCTGGGCGATTCGACGGCCTTTTTCCAAAGAAATCCCATGCACATCGCCTCGACACGGCGTTCGTTTTCGCTGGGATAACAAATCTCTCCATGTCGCGATGCCAAACGGGCCTCGGCGGGGCGGCTCCGAGTACCCTACTCAAGGTCCTCCCCGCATCAAGCCCTGTAGACGACGGCTTACTCAAACAGCATGTCCCAAGAAACCAAATAGAACTAACGTTAATAGCACCAATCCCACAATAATCAGAGTTGCCCCCAATATCTTGGAAGCAAGCGTCATCGGCTGCGACGGGGCATCCACTAGATATTTCTCAAGCTCGCCACTATCCAGAAAACGCCTGTATTCTACGGTATGCTCGCGCCTGTATTCTTCCAATGGCAAAACCCCTGTGAACATAACAATATCTTGCGGAAACTTGTCCGGCCTGAAGTGACAATTAAAGAAGTGTACCGTGAAGAGGAACACAGCGGCCAAGAACGCTTCTTCTCCGTGAACGATGGTCGCCACATTGAACACCCATCCAGGGAGAAGCGCGGCCGTCTGCTCCGGGAACCACAGCATTACACCGGAACAACCGATAATTGCCATACCCCAGAACGGGGCCCAGTAGTCGAATTTCTCCCAATAGCTCCAGCGGTCGAAAATGGGGCGCGGCCCTGTGCCGAAGAACCATTTAAACATGGCCGCTATATCCCTGAAATCCTGCAGATTAGGTATGAGCGAATTCGGCCCGAACCACCTGAATGTTTTCCTGTTTCGAGTTATGAGGACGGCAAAATAAATCAGATGCCCGAAGAATAAAACAATGAATGTAGCCGCCGCAATTCTATGTATTATGGCAGCTGTTTGCGGCCCTCCAAGCCACTTCATGACTGTAGGCGCCCAGAAACTGTCCGCGTAAAGGACCGCGGTGCCCGTCAAAACCAGCGTCATCACGGCGAGCGCTAGCAGAAGGTGGGCGAGCCTCCACATTGGGGCCCAGCGTCTGACGTATTTCTCTTCGCCTGACGGCAGTTCGTCCATTTGAACATGTAATTTGTTCTTACCTTGCTTGCGGTCTTTGTACTCCCGGCGGAACCACAGTGCCGTGTGCGTCCAGAAGAAAGCGAACACTGATGCTAAAAGTACAATCATAAACTTCGAGGCGATCCACATGCCGGGATAGCGATCGAAGTCACGGGTATTACCGTGGGGATGGAACGTGAGAAATCCTTCTGTCGCCTCCTCGTGGCATTTCTGGCAGGTCTCGAGACGGTTAGCCTGGTGTACTTTCGACGTTTCGTCATCCACCCGTTGGATTTGGTGATGTCCGTGGCAGTCATAGCACTTTGCCGTGTAGGCATAGCCCAGAGTGCTCACTTGGCCGTGATAGGTCCCGGTATAAGTTTTCAGTTCTTTGCTATGACAGTTTCCGCAATTCTGAGTAATTACTAGCTTGATCGACTCGATTTTCGGGGACTCGATGTCATGCGTAGTATGACAGTCTATGCAGACAGCCGCTTTCGGATTGGCGTTCTGCGTAAATTCCTTGCCGTGTACCGATGTTAGATATTCGTCCCTTTGCGTAGAATGGCACTTTCCACACACGTCGGGAATCGTCAGTCGGAACTCCGCGCGGCCTTTGCTGCCGACGGGATAAACATAGTGGGCGTTGTGGCAATTGTAACAGGTTGCATTCGTCCTGGACTGGTCTTCTATATTAGGCCGGGCATGTATTGACCTCATATAGCTGTCGATTTGCTTCACCACCATGCCTAGTCTTGCGTATTGCGCCGCTTTACCCTCGCTTTGAGCGGCGTCCCACAAGTCCCGGTGGCAGCGAACGCAACTGACCTTTCTGTCCACGTTTTTCTGGTGCGGAATCTTAGTGATGTCCTTGTGACACTCCACGCAAGACCGCTTTCCATGCACGCTTCGTGCGAACTCATCCGGGATCACATGCAGCTGGCGCATTTGTCCATCACCCGCGGGGACAGCAAACCCTTTAATCCCGTGACAGCCTAGACACATTGCGTTGCTGGGAGCCGCCTGGGCCTTGGCTTCCGCTACCCAATCCCCCGGCACTTCTGCCAACAGAATAACACTTGCGAAAACCCACCCTGAAAATCTAAGAGCATGCATTGTCTTCAAACGCCTCCCTTGACGCATCGCCACCCTGTCGATAGTTTCGAACAGGACGATGCCACCACTCAATTTTACTCTAGGGGAAATCCATGTGGATGTTAAGTCCCTTCACGTCCAAGAGTATTGATATAGGTCAATATTTGAGCATGAAGATAACAAAGCCCAGTTGCATCTTAGGCTCGAGAACAAGCGGTCCTAAATAATGGCGAAGTGTCTGAAAGATATTCCCGCGTGCTGAGCCCGCGGCGAACTCAGGCGTGCGTCTGCATAATGATATTGATGGCGGGCAGCGGATAATCGCTGCCGTCAAGCAACCGGTGGTGCAAGTCCTTACGCTTGACGAGTTCGGTGAATAGCCCCGGGAGACGATTAAACTGGGTGATGGCCGAGAGATCGCCGAACAACACGTCCTGGTAACGCCGGATGGATTGCGGGTTTTCGCCCAAAGGAACTGTCCCAGTCCTACTTCTGCATCGTGGTGTTAAATCTGTAGCGTATCGAAAGCCCTACCACATAAAGATCATAAGAAGGACTCGTCTCACCCAGTGTTAAGACGTTGGGAATCGTGTCCGGCTGCACGCCGTCGAGCTGCCAGTCGTCAGTGTCGTAATCTTCGTACCACACCGTCCCCTTGAGCGACAAGTTCTCTTTCAGTCGGTAATCGACGTACACCTTTAAGCTGTTCAACCTCGTTTCGAGGTCCGGGAATGATGGATCCGGAACGACTGTGCTGACAGTAATCTCGCCCCGTGATCTGACGTATGCGTAGTCTGCGCCGATATCTATTTTGTTCTTGACGATCGTATGCCTGAAACCGATACCCGTAGCATTAAACGTGTCGTCTTCGTCCTGAAGCCAGTTGGGCGTCGAAAAGAAGGTGGAACTTCCTGCTTGCTTCGAGCTGATCTGCTGGCGGTTCCAAAAGACGTAGAGACTGGTTTTTTCGGAAAGCTGCATCGAGGCGTCCAGATTAACGCTGAGTTCATCGCTGCTGAGCAAGCCGATCACGGATCTGTCGTAATCGTTTTTCGCGTGCTCGACCCCTGCACCGATAGATACTGTCTCTCGTGGAGTTGCCATGACTTGCATGCCGAACATGACGCGCTCCCGATCCGCCATGTTGTAAATTCTCATTAACGGATTTTGTGGCGGAAAGATTTCCGGTACCGCCATATAGTTAGAAATGCTGCGGTCAGAGAGCTCAGCTTTCATAAGCAGCGAGAAGTTGTCCTGCGCCTGGGAGCTGATCTTGGTCCACAAAGTCCTGTCCTCTGTCTCCTCCACCTCCTGAAACGTGCGCTCGGTCTCCTCATGATCGAAGCCGACAGACACTCTTGTGCGCTTGGCAAGGTGGTAATCCGCACTAAGGTTGAGCTCGTCTGTCGTAAAGCTATAAGGCAGGTTCGTCCGCAACGCTGCTAAGACGCTGTCCGTATTGACCCACGCGTACGTCGCCTGTGGTGTTTTGTTGTCGCGGTCATCGTGTCTTAAGGCCGCGTTAAACTGCCAACGATCGGTCAATGCCGAGTTGATTCTGATATTCGCATTCGTCGTATCCACACGGCCATCCAGCGAGCCACGCGGCAGCGTTGGGACTACTATGGCAGGATTCACCGTCGGCGCGAGAAAATTCTCGTCTTGCTCTCCGCGGCCAACCGCGAGGTCAGCAGTGAGCCGGGTTTTTTTGTTTATCTCATAGCCGACGGAGGTCAGTAGCTGATGAAAGTCGTTATCTGGTGGCAGCGCAAGCTGGCCGGCATCAGCGCCAAAGAGTGAGGTGAAGGGATTATCAAACGTCAACGATTCGTCGCTGTTTTTAAACTGTGAACCGTAGTACGCGAACCGCGCCTGCAGGCGGTGCCCGGTGTAGGTTGCGGATGCGTCGAACTCGTCGGTCGTGTAGTCGACTGGTTGCAAAAACTGCGTGGCATCAAACTGGAACGCGCCGGCGATTCTTTGTGTGCCCTCTTTGGTCTCGTGACGGGCGTTTATGGAGGACTGCCATTTGCGCGCCGGGATGAATCTTATGCCGAGGCCCAGGCGCTCGCGTTGAGTTTCGATGTCTACCTGGCGCAGGCTACCGGGCAGGGCGGTCATGCCGGTAGTCGTAGGTGCCCGTACCCAGCCCGGTGGAAGGTTCAAAACGTCTTCACCCGTGCCGATAAAGGGTGTGACGGCAGAGTCCGAGATGAAGTGCGGTATCTCGTCGTAGTTTAGAAAGAGGTCGTACTTGCCTTGGCGGCCGCCTTCCACTTCAACGGATCGCGAATCGAGTCCAAGGTTGCGCGCGTCGAGATCAAAGTAGTGTGCTTCCGTTCCGCGATAGCGGTAATGCGCATCGCCAATAAAATATGCGCCGTCCTCATTCAGCCCGGTGTACTCCCCGAACTTGAACGAGTCGTCATCAACATGCCCGATCCCGCCCTCTGCATAGCCGCTATGGCCTTCCTCGAAAGTGCAAAATTTGCATTTCCACTTGAATGTGTCCACGGGAAGCGTCAATTCTGGGGCGTTGTTGTCGGCGGCGGTCGCGCAGGGCGCCACGCCTAAGAGCACTATCAGCAGCATCGATTTGGTGGGCGTTTTCATCTCAGTAGACTCCCTCGTATTCGCGCTGTCAGCAGCAGCGCCACCGAATGCTTAGCCGTGGCACGGCGTGCCCAAAACCTATCTCATCAATTTCACACCCGAAGGATGATTAGACCCGTGCACCTGTGAATGACAGTTGGTGCAGGCGCCTGAGAGCAGGAACGCCGAGGGCGTACCGCCCGGTAGGCCGGCGCCGGTCAAGCCCGCGCTCGGATGCCCGGCCTGAGAATGGCACGCTTGGCAAAGCCAAGGCGGTCGCTTGATTAGCAAGGCTGGATGGATGGACCCATGCGGGGCATGACAGAGCGCACAGTCCTCGGGGACCGGTGCGTGTTCCCACAAGAATGGCCCACGCTTTTCCGGATGGCAGCCGTAACAGGTTTGATTAAGGCTGGGCCTTGCAAGCAACGATGCTGTGAATGCGCCGTGGGTATTATGGCATTCGCTGCACGCCATTTCCCCGAAGCGCACGGGATGGACCGAGGGTCTATAGAACTCGGCGCGCTCGCGCTTGTGGCAATTGTAACAAACCTCAGGCTGCTCGTTCTTGGCCAATACCCGATCGCGCGGGGCGTGGATATCGTGGCAACTCGTGCAGGTGACGTCGACCTGGTCATGGCTGCTTCCCTTCCAACCGATGCGACCATCGGTTGCATGACAGCCGAGACAGATCTCGTTCTGCTGCTCGAACGACACGGCAGACTTAGGGCCGAAGTTGAGGATTGGCGCCCGCTTCTGGCCCTTGCGCAGCATCATCTTGCCATGTTCACCGATCGGTCCATGACAGGTTTCGCACTGCAGTTTGGCAAAGGGCGTGCGCTTATCGGCCGGCACCGCGTGCTTGGTCTTGAAGATCGAGAAGACCGGAAATTCGGACTCCTCGTCGTGGCACTTCAGGCAGGTATCGGCTCCTCGGCGCGAGTACTTGGCGGCGGTCTCATCCGTATCCTTGCCTTCTTTCGCGTCCTGAGCGAATGCCGGCACGCCCAGAGACAGCGTTAGGAGAAGCCCCAAACGACAAGTGATTAGCCAGCGGTTTTTGTTCATATTCATTGGCTACAGACTATCGGGGCGGCCCGAGTGCTGTCGTCAAGCCTTTACACCCGCACCTTAAGCCCCTGCGCCGACAAACAGACACCGGCGGCGATGTCGCCGGTGTCTGCCGAAGATTGTGCGCGCGTCAAGGGTTACGGGATCTCTTCCCCGAAACCGTCTTCATGTACCAGCTCGACCGATGCGATCTTTCCAGGTCCGTGACATACGGCACAGGACTCGACTACGCTGTTCAATGCATTCTGGGTTGCCGTAAAGAACGCCCCGTTAAGCTCCATGTGCGACTGCGCCACCTCGCTGTCGTGGCACGACGAGCACACCGCCGCCGTCGGCGTGATGTTCTCATCGTCATTCGGGTCGGTCGCCGCACCTGTGGAAGCATTTGTCGTGACGGTGCTCGCCAGGATGCCGTTCTGCGTCGGCAGCTCCCATGTGCCTTCTAGCTTATATGTTCCGGACAAGTGACAGCTCTCGCATTCGGCCAGGACACCGGGGAAGCGCACATGGCTGAAGTCGTGCTCGCAATCATTCGGGGGCGCGACCGGGTTGAACCAGTCACACGGCGAGCCGGGGAATCCCCAAACGACCAGGCCCTGGTTGCGGAAGCCATGAGCGATCGTACCATCGAAGTTCTCGACCGATGCTGCGTGTACGCCATGGATCAAGCGCTTGAAGTCGATCGCTTCCTCGGCCTTACCATCGGCAGTGCCGACACCCCCGGCGGGACGCCGGCCGATGTCGGTCGCATTGGGATTGTGGCACATAACACACAGCCTGGGTTCGTCATTGCGATTGCCGCCATGCAGGCTCAAGAGATCATGGCAATTTTGGCACTTGGCGATATCCACCACATCCCGGCGCGCAACCAGACTGGTGCCGCTGATAAGCCAGTCTTTCACCACGCTCTTGACCGGAACCTCGTCGTCAAAGCTGGTATCGCCATCAAAGTCGGCGGCCACATGGCCTTCGAAGCCAACCCGACCCGTGCCCGCTGCGGACGCCGGCAGAGGCGTCTGCTTGGTGAGGGTGTAGACACCCGAAGCGACCGTACACGTCCAGTCCGCGATCGGCGTGCCGTCGCACGCATCTATCGGGTTGATGGATAGGGGTAGCGCCGCAGTGGTCTGAAAATTTGGAAAACCAGTGTTAGTTGCGCCCTCCGTATTATTGAAGTCGGCCAGGACGATGTTGGGATCGAGCGGACTGACGGTATTTGGACCCCAGCCGATGATCACGGCCAAACGTGTGCCTCCGCCCGTAAATGGGTCATTGGCCACGATATCGTATGGTGCATCACTGTTCGTGGGATCAGTCACCGAGATTTGGATCACCGGTGTGGCACCGCCCGTCACGTCGACGATGTTGAATTCAAATTTGGCCGCTTCGGCCCTTTCGGGAATGATGTGCGTCTTGTCGACGGCGCCGGGCAAGCCCGGCCCGGAGCCTGCGTCGTGACATGTCAGACACTCGGCATCCGATCGCGGTCCGCCCGAATGCGGCACCATGCGATTGGGATCCGGGTCGGGCGGTACAACAAAACTAATGTTGTCATGGCACGAGCCGCAGGCCGCTTGGGTCGGCGTTTGAAAGTCGTTGGCCTGCGGCGTCTCGTTGTCTTCCGGATCGTGGCATTTGGCGCAGCTTGCGACAACAGTGCTCTTAGCGGCGCTTCTCACATCCGCAGGAAAATGGACGTCGGAGAAGTCATGCGGGGTGTTGCGATATCCCCAAATGACATACGGTATTTCATCGCCGTTATTGGCCGTCTGATCCGGTCCCAAGTTGACACTCGGCAACTCTGCACCGTAGTGGATCTTGTGGATCATTTCCTTGAAATCCACCGTGCGGCCGCTGTTCGGGTCTGTGCTCCCCGGGTTGTGGCAGGTGATGCAGTACTTCGTGTCCACCCGGCCACCCCCGTGCACGGCGAGCTTGCCGTGGCAGTTGTTGCAGTTGGCCGTCTTGACGATGTCGCGGTTGAAATCCGGATCGTTCGGGTCGGCCGGCGGTGCCCCCGTGTTGGGTATAAAGTCATAGGTCTTGTTGGTCGCTGGCAGATTACGCGCCTCAAGGCCGACGCGGTGGGTGAGATTCGGGACATACGATAGATCCAGATTGTTGCCGGCGGCATCCTTACAGCCGGCGCCACTGGTGACCAGATTGTTCGGACAGCTGGCCCCATTATTGGCCACGATGTCATCCCGGATGTCGAAGGTGCAGGTATACTGGCCGATACTGGCGTTGATCAGCGTTAGCGTGGCGCAGTTGCGCCGACTTCCCTGCACCGCGCCGTTCAGCAGCGCTGGTGTCCCGCCCGGACCCGTCCCCGGATCAGTGGCTTTGGGTATTGCGCCGGAGAGGACATAGTTTTGCCACTGGCTGGCCGTCGCGCCCGGCGGAATCAGCTTGGCTATGGTGTACCGCAGGTTTGAGGCGCTGAGGTCGGTGAGGGGCGTGCCGTCTTGGTCCGTAACCGTCAAAGTCACCACCGGTGGGCTCTGCATCGATACACCTTGTATCGTTATGTTGAGCGCATCGATCGGGACAGCGGACCCTCCAGGCGGTCCGGCCGGGCCTTGCGCACCGGGCGCGCCGTCGTCGCCATCGCTGCCACAACCGCTTAGCCCGAAGAGCAACACGGCGGCGACCAAGAACCTGATGGGATTAGGAAGACTACTGGTTATGTGATTCACGTCACTCTCCTTGCCCCCCGGCGAACCACGGAGGAGTATAATATTTTGCCATCCATACTGAGTTGCACTTCCCTAAGATATGTATAGGTGAAAATGCCATTTGATTCCAATACAGGTCATTGATCTGAATCAATAAGCTGCCGAGGTAATTGATCCAGATCAAAGGAACTGCTATCCGCGCTCGACTCCAACCCGTTACCCGAAAACGTGCTCCCAAGTTAGTGAGCCCGAACAATTTCTGCCTTGATTTTGACCTAGGTCAAGGCTATTTAGCTGGTATGTTTATAATAGGGTCTGTATTTGCGATGCACACTTCGCCCATCCGAGCTGTGGCGCTTAAGCATTCGGTGATCATCTAGGAGATGAAGCAATGAGAAAAAGCCCTATTAGATATGCGTTATTGCTCTGCGGCCTGGTATACAGCACAGCGGCAATATGCGCTAGCGAATTGGTCCAACAGTGCGTCGCCTGCCATGGTGAGGATGGTGTGAGTATCGTTCCCAGTGCACCGGTGATCGCTGGCTACTCCAAGCAATACATAATCGATTCAATGATTAACTACAAACTTGACGAGCGTCCTTCGGCTACCATGGGCCTTTTTGCCAAAAACCTGAAAGATGATGAAATCGAAACGATAGCGGAATTTTTCGCTATGAAGACGTTTGTTCCTCGTAAACAAGAATTCGATGCGGAGAAAGCAAAGCTAGGCGAAAAGATTCATGCCCGCCACTGTTACAAATGTCACGAAGATGGTGGCAGCTCGCCCGACGACGATGCAGGCATACTGGCCGGACAGTGGGCGCCGTATTTGCAGCTCACGTTCGAGCAGTACCAATCAGGCAAGCGCCCGATGCCAGAGAACATGAAGCGTAAAATGGAGAAACTAAGTCAGGCGGATATTAAAGCGCTACTTGATTACTACGCCAGTTTGCAATAACGCCGTTCGATGCTCATCGCCTGGCGCTGGTCAAGCCCATGAAGGCGTCGACTCGAGGAAGTGCCGCAATTCGCCGCCCTCGATGTAGGAAATAAGGTTTGGGAAAACCGGCTGGTCCCAGGCGGTGCAGCCGATCAGCGTCAAGTTTTTTAGATAAAGGGTACGCATGTCGAGCGTCATCACGGCGAGCGTGAGCAGAAGGTGGGCGAGCCTCCACATTGGGGCCCAGCGTCTGACGTATCTCTCTTCTGCTAACGGCAGTTCGTCCATTTGAACATGTAGTTTGTTCTTACCTTGCTTGCGGTCTTTGTACTCCCGGCGGAACCACAGCGCCGTGTGCGTCCAGAAGAAAGCCAACACTGATGCCAAAAGTTCAATACGATGTTTGGGTAACCACTGGCTGTAAACATCGTTGCTTTCATGTTTTACCCCCTCTCAGGGCCGCCCCCCAGCCGCTTTAGCCACAAATCCAAAGATCCTAAACATGACAAACCCGATCCGGCTTGCCAGCCCTTGGTTTAGCGAAAACGATAGACAACGCCGGCCGAGAATAAATCGACATCTCCGTCACTGACATCGCTAAAACATTCCCATTCGACGCGCACGCCCCAATTTTCGAAGGTATATTCGCCGCCGACACCGAACGTCAGATCTGTGCCCTCATCGACGGTGCGACTAAGAAAATCGATGCTCCAATCGAAGAAACCGGCCTTAGCAAAAACCGAACCGTTATCACCGATAGGCAATATGCCGACAACCCCGTAGGCCAAGCCCCACTGCTCGAGCGCATTCGGGAGACCGAGGGAATCGAACTCGCCGAGATCGACAAGGGCGGCTTCTACGGCTACGTTCTTGGTAAACCGGTAGCCGCCAAATACTTTAAGGCTACTGCCTGTTTGATCTAACACGTCATCGTCTGAGCTGCCGAGGCTACCGCCGACATACCACTCGCCCTCTTGGGCACCTGCAAGTGGGGCGGTCGTGACAACGATGAGTAGAATAATCGCGGCGGAAAGAGAGTGTCTGATATTCATCTGTCGTTGCTCCTTTCTGTCTCGTCGAGTCGTTTCAATCAAAACTTGTACATCATGCCAAGCGACCCAAGATCAACATCGCCGTCACCGACATCAAGAAACCGTTCCCACTCAAGTCGCGCGCTCCACCTTCTAGTGAAATGAATATGCGTCCCAACTCCGTACGTGAGGTCGATACCGTCGTCGGTCATACTGTCAAACTCGTCGCAGACTGTAGATCCCAAAATGTTCCAGCACTGGAATTCTTCAACCGTTACCGACCAGATAAAGAACCCACCCTTGGCAAAAAGCTCAAAGTGATTACCGGCCGGCAACGTACCGCGGACCTCCCATGCAGTGCCTTGTCTGGTGAACGCTTCGGCACCAAACTCGCCAAGCTGGACCACGGCGACTTCTAGTGCCAAACGTTTGTTGAGTCGGTAGCCGCCAAACACTTTAAAGCCGTTCTCCCCCTCGCCGAGACCCTTGTTATCAGAACTGCCGGAACCACCGCCGACATACCAGCCGTTATCCTGCGCATGTACAGGCGGAGTAGTGGCCCCAAGTAAGAAGACTGCAACTATCAAAAGCCAATGCGCGTTTTTCATGGTTCACCTCCCATCGTCTGTATTGTCCGACGATCGACACGATGCGCTTGGGGATTTCGTGCTGACAACGCACATTTAAGCCAGTTGGCAAAGCGAATTCCTATACAATCTGAAGAATGCTGGTAGATTTCGAAATCTACCTGCTTTCATTGAATTGTTAGGAATAGGGGATTGAGAGTACTTATCAGCTGGCAAAGCGCGCCAAAATCACGCGGTGTCAGCGGATTGTGGGTTCGACGCAGGTGACGCCTTAGATCTCCGGTACTCGGTTGGCGTGACACCGTGAATTTCTTTGAATGCCTTGTTGAACGGTCGTAACGTGCGATAGCCGACATCCATGGCAATTGTCAGCACCGGCAGGCGGCGACTGTCTGCGTGTACCAGCCGTTTGGCAGCTTCCGCGATGCGGTACTGATTGAGGAAGTCATTGAAGTTCCTATAGCCGAGGAAGGCATTAATAAGCTGCCTGAGTTTGTATTCGTGCTGGCCTAGTTTCTCGGCCAGCTTGCATATGGTTAGATCTCCCTCGATGAATACGTGCTCCTCTTCCATTAGTCGCTGCAAATCTTTAATGTCTTTAGACCTGTCATCATTCGAAACATCAGAAACGCGGCTTTTACGGGCGACAGCGGGCAAAAACCCGGCATGAAGAGTTAACAATCGTACGTTAAAGATGAACACGATGATGAAGATGATGGCGGCGTTAAGCGTTTGCACGCTGATTGGTGCCGGTCTGCCTGATCCGGCGATAACGAGCGTGCCGGCGGCAATAACGATCATGTAGATCCCTGTTGTTGCCAGCATTTCAAAACGAAACCGTCGCCGACCTTCCACCAGATCTGTACGCCAGTCCTTTATTGTGTAAAACAGACCTAAAAAAACAAACGTCAATACGAGCGACTGTGGAATTAGCACTTTCACATGATCGGCGAGCCCCCGATCTGTCGCTTGGACACCAGTATTGTTGACCTCCTTTAGCAACTCCATTCCAACATCGATAGCTACGACGATGAACAGGATGAATACGTGGTGCGACCGGAAACGGAATGAGTCTTCAAATAAGGATTTCGCTAGAAGCCAAAAGAGCACGGGGGCGGCGCCAGCGCCCGCAACCAACGGGTAACTCCACGCACCCCATTGCCAATATCTAACGGCGGGGGTGGCAAGAAGATAACAGATGATGGATAGCGCGAAAGGCGCAGCAAGTATGCCGCCAAGTTTGTCGCGATGATCCTTCAATAAAAGTACGGCAATCAAAGCAAGCTGGGTGATGGCTGCGAATCGCAAAATGAGGTCTACAGTATGCATTGCGTGCTCTCTGGTTGAATTCCATAGCGCATCGAACACACGACGCGATAGCAGCGGCATTCCATGCCTGTATGAGCGATCCAAAGACAGGAGGGAAGACCCCCCAGAAAGCAGCAAGGACTGCCAATGGCGAATTGTTGGCGGTTAGTTTTTGGCGTGGGCAAAACAAGGGGCTTAGCAGTATCGCAAGCCGACTGCACGTCCATCACCTGCCATCGTCGACATTACACCACCGCATCTGGGCAGGGGCAAGAAATCTGTCAAATAAACAAGGACTTTTCGCGTGTCTCTGGAACAGTAGACTCGGGCAAAGGTGCGACAGTCTTGGCTAGTAATCCCCAGAGCCGCGGACGAGTCCGCCCGCGTCTTCTGCCGCGATGCGGCCATCTGGCTCGGTCTGAGTTAAAAGCAGAGTGGTGATACTGAAATAGGTGCCAGTCTTAGCGTCGTCATAGAAGGTCGCTACTACATCCTCGATACCGTCGCCGTTAAAATCACTGGCTGCGAGGACATTCACGCCATAACGCCAGCCTTCATCCTCGACGGCAAGGGCATGGGGTGTTGTTTCGATTGAGGAAAACTTGAAGTCCGAGAAAGTGAAGCCCTGCTTCGGGGATTTGGCCCGAGGGTAAAGCGAAGAGCGTAGTGTCGCGAGGTTGAGGTGTTTCAGAATCTGATCACCAAGTGCTTGGTGTTTAAAGTACGACACTCGTGGGCTTTGCGCATACCTTAGAATACTAAGCACTAGACAGGTCTGATACCCAGAGAAAACACGGTCGACCCGTGCTTCCTCGAGCGAAAGACCCTGCTCAAGCAGTTCTAAGAGTTCGGCGCACGTTTTTATTCGATAGCTCTCTCCTTGTTCGTGCAACGTCGTCGGCTTGCGGTGCTTTGTAATCTCCTGTCGATAGTTACCGAAGGCCTTGCGAGTTTTGACATCGAAAAATTTGACGATACTTGCAAACCCAGGACTATCAGGTGTTGATTTATCGCCGGCGCAGTTCGCAGCACCTATGGTTAGAGAGGCTATGATAATAAGTTGCCACAGAATTCGCTTACACATGCTCATCAGTCCATGATCTTTTCTACAGTGTAGCTTCCTTGTTTGGCCGTGCAGAGCTTTCGTCGCCGAGCCACTTTACTTCACTGGCATTCCGGTGTTAGATACTGTCACGTCGTTCGCATCGAGTGATCCGTATGTCGTCCGTGATCCTACATCATTATCCTCAGTCACCGGTGTCGGAGAAGGTGCGTGTGGTTTTGGGGATCAAACAACTGGATTGGCGTTCGGTTGAAATCCCGCGTCTCCCGCCCAAGCCCGCTCTGATGCCGCTGACCGGCGGCTATCGTCGCACACCGGTCATGCAGATCGGTGCAGATGTCTATTGCGATAGCCAGTGTATTATCCGTGAACTCGAGCGGCGTTTCCCTGAGCCAACGTTATATCCGGGTGGTGGTGCTGGCATGGTATGGGGGGTGAGTCGCTGGACGGATGGGCCGCTGTTTACGCTAGCGGTTTCGTTAGTGTTCGGCGCGCAAGCGGATGAGCTGCCGCAAGAATTCGCCGATGACAGAGGCCGACTTTACTTTGGTCCTGATTACGACCTGCAGGCCATGAAGCGGCAACTGCCGCAAATATTGACGCAACTGCGCGCGCAACTGGGTTGGATAGAGCAACGTCTTGTTACTGGCCGGACATTTATTCTCGGTAACGAACCCAGTCTTCCCGATGCGCTTTGTTATCATCTCGTTTGGTTTATCCGTGGACGCTATGCGGGCGGCCCTGAGTTTCTGAGTCAGTTCCCTAATCTGGTGGCATGGGAAAAACGCGTAAGCGATATTGGCCACGGACAGCCAAGCGACATGACGGCCGACGAGGCATTGGCCATCGCTAAGGCCGCGACCTCAGAAACCGAAACGCGCGCAGATCCCGGCGACCCCGAGGGCTTGGCCCCCGGCCTATCGGTGGCGGTAGTGCCATCAGGGATAGGCAGTGATCCGGCCGTGACTGGGGAGATCGTTAGTCTAAGTGCGGATGAGATTGCCATTCGTCGCAGTCACGACCGCGTTGGCGATGTCATCGTGCACTTTCCGCGTGTCGGCTACCAAGTGTCGTTGACCAGCGCGTAGGTTTCATCATGCCCGACGCCAACGCGACAAGCGTGCTTGTTGTCTATGATCGTCCCGAAGAATTTAGGGATATATTGGAAGCTCGTTTTCCTGATATCGTTTTTAGTTATGCGACAAGCCCCGGCGATGTAGAAGGGGCGTTGGCTGCGGCTGATCCCGAGGTTGTTTTCTCGATCAAGCATCCAGGCTTCCCTGGTCCCGCCCACAGACCGATCATCTTGCATCCCAGTGTGAAATGGTTACAGGTAGGCGGTTCGGGCTATGAGGACTTTCTTGGCTGGGACGCAACGCGTATTACGTTGACCAACTGTGCCGGCGTATTGAGTCGTTTTCTGGCCGAAACCGTCACCGCTGCACTGCTGATGCTTAATGGCAATTTTCTCACCTATTTTAAGCAACAGCAGGAACGGGTTTGGCGGCAACATGGTTTTCAACCGTTGTGTAATCAAACGCTACTTATAGTAGGTGTCGGCGCGGTGGGTGGTTGTGTGGCCGACAACGCTAAGGCCCTAGGTATGCGAGTCTTAGGGACGCGTCGTTCAAAGATTTCGCATCCATCCGTGGATGAAATGCATGTCCCTGAGGTATTACCCGACCTCTTGGGGAGGGCCGATGTAGTAAGTCTACACGTTCGCCTGAACGAGGAAACGACGCATTTGATAGATAGGCAGGCGATCACCAAGATGAAGCCGGGCGCGATATTAATCAACACCGCACGCGGGCCGGTGGTGGCAGAGTCGGCATTGATCGACGGGCTGCGTTCAGGCCATTTGCGTGCTGCCTATCTTGACGTCTTCAATAGCGAGCCGTTGCCCGCCGACAGCCCGTTATGGCACATTGACAATTTATTCATTACGCCGCACATGGCTGATTCCGTAAGCGACTGGCCAAGACGCTTTGCTATGTTCTTTACGGACAATCTCGATCGGTGGTTAGCCGACCAACCCTTGTTGAACGTTGTCGAAGGTTGACAGGTTGTTTTGATGGAACAAGTGCTTCCCAAAAAGGCGCTACCCGTTTGGCGCATCTATCGCGCGATGGAAGAGAGCAAGCGTAAACACTTCAGCTATCTGGAACAGCTGGAAACGAAATATAAGCATGGTGGCTCTCGTACCGTAGCCGAGAGCATTTATCTAGAAGGCCTGCTGAAGCAACATGGTAAGCAGGTCACCAAATTTCGTGAAGCCATTAAGCAACTACAGCGTGATGATGATGAGGCCCACCAGGCATTGATCGAACACATTACGATGCTTAATGCGCAGCATAACGACCCGAGTTACTGACCCACCGTTAGTTTGGGGACTCGGTGATATTGCTGGGCGGCAGTTGTAGATAGTACCCCTGCATTTCTAGTTGCCGGCGCACCTGCTCGGGATCGGCCCGCGCCAATGTACGATTTGGAGTCAGTTCAAGCGTCATCACCAAATCGAGCCGCCCTAGCAGGCGTAGAAGATCTTGTGGTACCCGCGAAAAGTTTCCCGCTTCTTGCACATAGAGATAGGTATCGGCCTTTTTGTTCGATTTATAGATTGCGCATTGCATGATGAGTGAAATTATACAGCGAGCTATTCAGTTTGATGTTTGGCAAAGGAAGGACTCTGCAGGCCCACATTAGACCAATCTGTGCGCATGATTATCGGCGCCAATGATATCGCCATGAGGCTGCCCATGAGCATGACCGGCATGGGTCCCAATGCATCCGCCGTAATACCACTGATGGGCGCAGCGGCAAAGGCGCCAGATATGTACAGGCACTGACAAAGCGTGAATTGCGTCGCGCCAATCGAACGGCGGCACGTGGACATGGCGAGCGCAAATACGGCGACACCGACACCGCCACCGGCAAAGTTCTCGATGCCATTAAGCAGGGCTGCCGATGCGAAGTTAAGTGGTCCTGCGCTGGCGACGCCGAATAGCCCTAGGAAGACACCTTGTAGCACGACAAAAGAGGCGAACGTTCGCTGTAGGCCGAAACGGCGATAGCTCAATCCAGCCACAATCGCGCCTAGGATAGTGGCAATGCCGCCGATAACTCCATCCATGAGTCCAATCTGTTCGCGCGAGAAACCTAGGTCCACCAGCAGTGGTTTAACCAATGCGCCGCCAAAGGTCTCACCAAACTTCGCGTAGAAAAGAAACAACCAAAAGCCTAGCCCAAGTTTTTTAAATGCATCGCTTAGATCTGCCATCTGGCTAGGTTTCTTATCTCGGGTCGGGTCCGGCACATACAGACTGTGTTCATGGGTAAATAATAGAAACGTCATTGCCAAGGCGATGCAGGCGGTCATAATGAAAAAATCCCCACGCCAACCGATCACACCTGCTAGCGCCAGAAGTACGCCACCACCAAACAGATTGCCAAGCTTAAAGCCAGAGATTTGTGCGGCATTGCCCGCGCCCAGCTCCTTTTTGTCCAACACATCGACCGCCAAACCGTCAACGCCAATATCTTGAGTCGCCGCAAATAGATTGAGCACCAGAAATAGTATGGCGATGACGAAAAGGTCGTGTTCCTTTACGAGGAGCGCCAGTGCCAGTGTAATGACCACCATGCCAATCTGGGCTGGAACGATCCAGGTCTTGCGTCGCCCGAAGGAGAGTACAAAATACCGATCGGCGAGTGGCGCCCACAGGAACTTGAGCAACCAGGGCAGGCTCAGTAGGGCAGAAAATCCCACCAATGTGAAGCTGCCGCCGCTTTCGCGAATCATTACCGGCAGTGCAACCGCGAGAAATCCACCTGGGAGGCCCTGACAGAAGTATAGGCTGAGGAGGAGATTGGTCTTTTTCATGATTGACGATGCCAATGATGCCTGTTTTGCGGCCGCAGCAGCAATTGGCATACGGTATACGAAATACCTTGCGTGGTTACTAGCGTTGGTAGTTTCGGTCAAAACAGCGCTAAGAAAGCTATACTTTATGCGGGTGCACCTACGGAACCCCTTGAACTCGAGACAAAACGATGGATTGTCGCGGCTACTGGCTGGTTATGTTGGCGCTTGCTACGATGTTGACGGTACCGCCCGCATGGGCGGCACCACTTGATGTTGCCGCCAAGGAAAATAATGTTGCCACCGTAAAACGGCTCATCGCTGACGGCGCTAAGGTCAACCAAAAAGGCAAGGATGGCCTCACTGCCCTGCACTGGGCCGCCTATAATGGCAACGCCATCTTGGCTGAGCTATTGATTGCCAAAGGGGCGAAACTCGATCTGCAGGCCAATAACGGTTACACACCATTGCACTGGGCGGCGGTAAGGGGCAATAAGGCCGTGGCCGAGCTACTAATCCGCAACGGCAGTGACGTTAATGCGAGAGACGCATTCGGTAATACGCCACTGAGTTGGGCACGGCTAACCGGCCATAATGAGGTCGCGCAGCTGCTGCAAAGCAGTGGTGCGCAGTAGCGTTTCCTGCCCGGATCTGGCGTGAGCGACAATGTCCGTGGTGAAAGAACTTGCCTTAGATGCCGGTCAGGTAGTTAGTGTAGCGTCACGTCTTCTCTGCACACAAAATAAGCAATAACCTGCAATCCACTCTCGTTGGCCGCGCCGCCCACATGTCTACACCTTATACTGGACAGCATCCCCACGGGGCCATCCTCGACACCATCGATGGTTTCATACGGGTACAGGGCGATTCAGGGGTGGTGATCGTCAAACGCAACTATGGTGGTGAGGGGGTTAGCAAGAACGCGGTCGCCGACAATCCCGGGAAATACCTCAAAGCGATCACCGTCATGTTCAAGCGCAACGGCTATGATCCCGAGACGCGCGATTGGTTTTGGGTGAAATATAGGCCCGATGGGTCGTTGGACAAGAACCCAGCCGGCATGATGTTGGCCGGTAAAGTGGCGAAGGGCAAACCCAAGGGTTGTATTGCCTGCCATACGGCGGCGCCTGGTGGCGACTTCGTTTTCAATTCTAACGCCGACCGTTACCAGTAAAGACGACACGGTTAGTTCGCAACGCGGGTTGCGACCGCTCGGGTGTCTTCTCGAACTGAGCGGTCAATTTACTTGGTAGACGCAAACCCGGTGCATCACCTCACCAAGCTAGCCAAAAGTCATCGTGGGTTCACCAAGCACGTCAAGCTTGGGTTCGATGCCGAGCCCAGGCCGGTCTGGGGCGCGCATGCGGCCGTCGGCGAGTTTCGGCCCATGATCAGCCACGGCGATGTGCGCCAACTCCGTGCAATCCCAAACACCCAATGCGGTTTCTTCACGGGTCGAATGTCCAAGGTGGGCAATGCCGGCATTAGCGATCTGGCTGCCGCCGGTGTCTTGAATCCAAAGACCGATCCCCAGCGATGTACACAGATCTCTGATCTGACGGGCCTTGCTGAGTCCACCGACCCGGGTGATTTTTAGGTTAATCACATCCGCGGCAAGATGCTGGTGTACACGCGTGACGTCATTCACATCCATAATGATTTCATCGGGGATCAGCGGTTGCTCGATGTGCTTGCGAACCGACACACATTTCTCGAAGGTGGCGCAAGGTTGTTCAAAGTAGATATCTACCCCTTTGAGTGCTTGGGCTACGCGAATCGCTTCATGCGTCAGCCAACCACAGTTGGCATCTGCCGCCAATACCTCTTTGGCCTGAAGTTGCGAGGCGACATGCGAAAAGCGCGCGATGTCCATCTCAGGGTCGCCACCGGCTTTAGCCGAATGTTGCAAATAGCCCTGAGTGCGAAAGCGCGCGACGTTGGCGGCCATATCTTCCGGTGTGCCGGAAGGTACAGAGCTCGTCAGAATTAGTTCTTCCGTGAGTTTACCGCCCATCAGTTTGTAAACTGGGGTATCGGTGGCCTTGCCTAGGATATCCCAACAGGCGGCATCGATCGCTGCCTTCACATAGCCATGACCGCGAAGCGTTGCATCCATAATTTGGTAAATGTGTTCGACCTGACCTGGGTCTTGGCCCAGCAAACTCGGTGCGAGTTCGGCGATACCGGCCCTGACACCGCGTGCAAAGGCCTCGGTGTAGTAGGGGCCAAAGGGGCAGGCCTCGCCCCAGCCGGTGATACCGCTATCGGTATGGATGGCAACAATGGTGCTATCGAGAGATTTAAAGGATCGGCCGCCAGAGATGTAATAGGTGTCACCACAGGGCAGGTCGATCTGGTAGACAACGATCTTGCTAATTTTCATGTTGCCTTACTCGTAAACTGCAATTGGCTTCCCGAGCACGTCATTCTTGGGTTCGACGCCAAGGCCTGACGCATCGCTGACACGTAGGTAGCTGTTTTCGCCCACCGGCCCATTGTCAGCATTCGACACCGTCACATATTTATTTAGATTGGTGGTATTCATCAGAAACTTAGGCAGTGTACTGACGGCAAGATGCGCCAATGCCGCGGTTGTGATATCGCTGCCCCAAACATCTTCGACGGTCATCGGCACACCGATGGAGATACAGACATCACGCGCTAGCCTGGCCTTACTCAAACCACCAAACTTACTGATTTTGATCGATGCGACGTCGAAAGCATCATCGTGATGCGCACGCAGTATGTCGCGTACGCTTTGCATACTTTCATCGAGCTTGATGGGCTGTGAGGCGTGGCGGGCGACGGCTACACAATCCTCATAGCGCTCGCAGGGCTGTTCGATGTAGTAGTCGAGACCTCGTGTTGCTGCCGCAACCTGCAGTGCTTCATCATGGCGCCAACCTGTATTAGCGTCGGCGATCATGAGTTCTCCTGGCAGTAGCGCATCAACGACCGTGCATATACGTTCGATTTCATCGGCCGTGTAGCCACCAGATTTGAGTTGGAATTGTCGGTAACCGTCTTCTCGATATTCCCGAATCGCTTCAACCATCGCCTCGGATGTGTCTTGAGAAACGGCACGATACATGGGCATAGCATCCACTTGTCTGCCGCCCAGCAGCGTGTGTAGCGGCAAGTTCGCGGTTTTACCGAGCACATCCCAGCAGGCGATGTCGATCGCCGATTTAACGTAGTTATGGCCGCACAGACACGCATCCATTACGGTATTGATATATCCAACCTTGGTCGGGTCGAGTCCAATAAGCTGTGGACCGAGTTCGGCCAAACCTGCGCGCACACCACCCGGGTATGAGGGCAGATAGACTGGCAGTGGGCACACTTCACCAACGCCATAGACATCGCTATCGGTATCGATGCGTACGACCGTGCTATCAGCGATCGTTACTGACTTTCCCTTTGCCCAGTCATAGCTGCCCCCTACATAAGGCAGATCCAACTGATAAACGCTGATGCGGCTGATGCGCATGCGCAAGTCCTAGCCTGGTATGAGTACGAAATTGCCGACGTGGCGTTTCTTTAGGAACTCGGTTTGCGCCTGACGTATGTCTGCCAACGGAAAAGTCTTGGCGAGCAGCGGGCGAACTTCACCACGTTCGATGTAGCCGACAAGGTTCTGAAATATTCCCTGCGGCATGACGGTGGCGCCCCAAAGCTCTAAATCTCTTAGGTAAAGAGTACGGAGGTCGAGCTCGACGATGGGGCCCGCGATAGCTCCGGCGGCCACGTAGCGGCCACCCCGGTTCAACAGTTCTATGAGGATCGGAAACCGCTTACCGCCAACGATATCAGCCACCACATCGACTTCACCGCTAGCTGCCACCGCCCGCACTGCCGCTTCGAGATCAGTTGTGTCGCGTGCAATCACGCTGTCCGCACCGAGTTCACGAATCTCATCGACCTTGGTGGCGCCGGCCACCGCGATCACCTCGGCGCCCCGACGTTTGGCCAATTGAATCAGGGCTGAACCAACCCCGCCGGAGGCGCCCGTAATAAGTACGGTTTCACCCTCACCCAGTCGCGCCCGGGTCAGCATGTACTCAGCTGTCGAGTAAGAACAGGGGAAGGTGGCAAGCTCCGGATCTGTGAGGGTCGATTCGATACGATACACGTTGACTACGGGTATGGCGACATACTCGGCATAACCACCGTCGCGCTCGCTGCCGACGTAGCCGGCGAGATTGCGGTTCTCTGGTTCCTTGGGGTCGCGCACCCATGCCTCAACCAGTACGCGTTCGCCGATGCGGTCCTGGGCCACATCCTCCCCGACGGCGACAATGCGGCCGACGATATCGGCACCTTGGACGCGGGGGAAGGACACTGAGCCACCGCCCCAGGTCGCTGCGCCGGCCGTGATCGTCCCACCCTCTGCCGTTGTGCCGTCAGAGACGTTCTTGCTATACCACGCCGTACGCGTATTGATATCGGTATTGTTCATCCCACAGGCACCGACTCTAATGAGTACTTCGTCTGCTTTGGGTTTGGGCACGGGCACATCGTCCCGATACTGCAATTTGTCTAGGCCCCCATGGCCGGTTAGATAGGCGGCGTGCATGGTGGCGGGAATCGGTGAATCCATGGCGGGGTCGAGACCTAACTATTAGTAATTCTTCAGTTATACACGCACACGCGCACTTTGTGCATCATAGACTGGTTCGGGTAATACGCGGGCAGGGCGCGACCTATATAAACGGCACATTGCACGGCAACCCCATCGCGGCTGCCGCCGGTTTGGCGACGTTGGCGGAACTCAAACGACCAGGCTTCTACAAGGCACTGCATGAGAAGGCGGATGAGTTCTGTAAGGCCTGTCAGGGCGTGCTCGATCGACATCGATTGCCGGCAATAGCGGCCGGTGAGGCGTCTTTCTGGCAGATCCTATTCACCAAGACGGCACCGACTAGCTATGCGGACGTGATGGTGTCTGATGTGGCCGCAGCACGGACACTGGATCTCGCCTCACTCAAACAAGGGTTGTACGTCCTGCCCAATGTCAGGCGATTTGTGTCAGCCGTGCATACGAGTGATGACCTTGAGGATACGGTGCGGGCCTTGGATAATGCTTGTCGCACGACAAACACCTAGCTTGTAATCAGACGACAGGAAGGTGCCAGGCCTACCGTTGCGGAAGCCATAGATTTCCGGATCTTAGTTGGCCCCGCCGGTGAAATTATTAGGGAACAAGGAAACCTAATAACTAGCCGCTTAGGTCTTGATACTCAGTCGCATTTTCGAGTCGGCGGGCGCGTTAGGTGGCCTTTGGCGCCGTCTCGCATTGCGTGCATCGCGAGCTTTTAACCCCGCCGCCAATGGCCCGGAATCCACACCCAACCGTGACGCTTGCGTTTCCAGTGCCCCGCCACCCAGTGCGCATGTGCGTAGGGACGCCTTATATAGTAGCCATCGACCCATACCCAGCGGGCCCTCCAGGCCCAGCGCCCTCCGATCCACACGTGGTGAGCCGATGGAGCGGTCGGGCGCACGACCACCATAGGCGGCGGCGGTTTGTGGACGACGATCTCTGTGTGAACGGGATATTGGCGGTGGGTATATCGCGGCTGGTGGCAAGCTGCGAGCAACAGCGTGCCCGCCATTAACAATAGCACCCCCCATTTTTCCACAACCTCATACCTCGGTTTTCTGGTTACCTACAGAGAAGAAACGCGCGAGCCCAGTGTCGGTTGACATCGACAACGCACTGGCCCCAGTCTTGGTTGGCACGTGGCTTGGCGCTAGTTTCAGCGGTTGTGGCATTATTATCGGTATCTGCGCGGGGACCCGCGCCGAACGGCTGACGGCGGAGGTAATATGGTGGAAAAACTCGGATATGCGTTGCTGATAATCGTTGCCGTAGTGTGGCTACTCGGCATGCTGGCCGGCATGTTTATAGCCTGGCCCTACGGGATTGTCGGGCTCATCGCCTTTGTCGGCATTGGTCTGTTGTTTATCAAGGTCCTACGGGAGCGTTTGGCGAGTAAAGAAGACAGTCACTACAGCAAGAACGTGGAGAGATAACAGATGGTGTTAATCACGACTCAAGATGAGCTAGCAGATTACCAGATTACAAAAACACTAGGGCTTGTTCGCGGAAACACGATTCGCGCCCGTCATATCGGCAAGGACATTTTGGCCGGTCTTCGCACCCTAGTTGGCGGTGAGATTACCGAGTACACGAAGATGCTAGCGGAGTCGCGCGAACAGGCGATCGACAGGATGGTGGCAGAAGCGGAGCGGCTCGGTGCTGACGCCATTGTTTGTATGCGCTTCACGACGTCACCAGTGATGCAGGGCTCGGCCGAATTATTGGCTTACGGCACCGCGGTAGAGACCCGCCGGAAGTAGTCGCGTCTAGGCGCGCACTAGGGGTGAGAGATGATGGAGAAAAAAACACAATTCAACGTCTGGTACGCGATCATCGCTATGGTAGTAATCTTGATGATCCAGAACTGGTGGGCCGCCAGCCGACAAGTTGAGCTTATTCCTTATAATCAGTTCGAGGAATTGTTGGAGGCCGGACAAATTGAAGAGATCTATGTTCGTCAAGATCAATTAGAAGGTAAGCTGAGAAAGCCGTCGCCGGAAGGACGTGAGTTTTTTCGAACCACACGCGTCGACCCACAACTGGTGGAACGCTTCCGCGAGTTTGACGTGAAGTTCACCGGCGTGGTTGAAAGTACCGTCCTCCGGGATCTGCTCTCATGGATTCTGCCGGTACTGTTCTTTTTCGGTTTGTGGATGTTCCTTCTACGCCGTCTTGGTCAGAAGGGTGGTTTCGGCGGATTGATGAGCGTTGGCAAAAGCAAGGCCAAGGTATATGTCGAGAAAGATACTAAGGTAACGTTCGAAGACGTCGCCGGTGTTGACGAAGCCAAGGAGGAGCTCAAGGAAATCGTCACGTTTCTCAAGCAGCCGAAGGAATATGGACGTCTCGGTGCCCGCATACCCAAAGGCGTGTTACTCGTGGGCCCGCCGGGTACCGGTAAAACACTACTGGCGCGCGCGGTTGCCGGTGAGGCCGGCGTGACTTTCTTTTCCATTAGTGGGTCCGAATTTGTGGAAATGTTCGTTGGTGTCGGTGCCGCGCGCGTGCGCGACCTTTTCGATCAGGCAAGCAAGGCCGCGCCCTGCATCATTTTTATCGACGAACTTGACGCACTCGGCCGTGCGCGCGGCATCGGCCCGATGGCCGGCGGCCACGACGAGAAAGAGCAAACCCTGAACCAACTGTTGAGCGAGCTCGATGGGTTCGATCCACAAAGAGGAATCGTGTTGCTCGCGGCGACGAATCGACCGGAGATTCTTGACCCGGCGCTATTGCGCGCTGGACGCTTCGATCGGCAGATTCTGGTTGACCGGCCAGATAAGGCCGGTCGTATCGCCATCCTCCAGGTTCATATGAAAGCGGTGCAGATCGGTGATAATGTTCAAGCCGAGCAGATTGCGGCTTTGACACCGGGTTTCTCGGGCGCCGATCTAGCTAATTTGATAAACGAAGCGGCCCTGCTCGCCACACGCCGCGGTGCCGACGCGGTGAACATGGATGATTTTAATAACGCCATCGAACGCATTGTAGCTGGGCTGGAGAAAAAGAATCGGCTGCTCAACCCGCGCGAGAGAAAAACTGTGGCCTACCACGAGATGGGCCATGCGCTGGTGGCCATGGCGCTCCCAGGTATGGATCCGGTACACAAGATTTCGATTATACCGCGCGGAATCGGGGCGCTTGGCTACACGATACAACGTCCCACCGAAGATCGGTTCTTGATGACGCGTCAGGAATTGGAGAACAAGATGGCAGTGTTATTGGGTGGGCGCGCTGCCGAGATGCTGGTGTTCGAGGAAATTTCTACCGGCGCGGCTGACGATCTTGATAAAGCCACGGATATCGCACGCAATATGGTTACGCGATTTGGCATGTCGGAAGAGCTAGGCCAGATGACTTATGAAGAGCAGCGCGAAGGATTTCTGGGTCAGGCGCAGGGCCTGACTGCACGTAACTATAGCGAGGAAACGGCGAGAGAGATCGATTGTGCGGTGCGCGAACTGACTGATAGCGCGCGTGAGCGAGCCATGCAGATTCTCAGCACTTATCGCCAGCAACTCGATCAGGGCGCGAAACTCTTGCTCGACAAGGAAACGTTGGTTGCGTCCGAGCTGCCGCGATTGGAACCGAAGTCTGCGCGCAGAGAGTCGGAAACCGTGACCGGCGGATAGTACTCAGGGGTCGGAGTCGCGGCGCTCGAGCTCGACGATCAAACGTGCGCCGGCCGATCCAGACGCTATGCCGGTCAGCGTTATGAACCCGCCGGAAAAGCCGAGATCATAGGCGACAACCGCGCCTAACATAAATAGAATAAAGAAGGCACCAATTCCCACCACTGGGTAGAGTAATTTATTCCCCATACGCGTACGTCGAGTTGGTCGGTGTCGGTCGAATTATGTTGTCGCTAGCCACTATTTAGAATAATAATCGCTTTCTTGCGAGTTTGGACAGAAAATCGATGGCCTCACTCGAAAAATTGATCAATTTCCAGGGGTTGGCCATGTCTGGAGAAGTGGTTCATGCGGTCTGACGAGTCTTTTGGAGAACTACGTTCGGCGATACGCCAGTTGTGCCAGCGGTTCCCCGGTGAATACTGGCGCGCCCTGGATCAGAAACGTGAATACCCTGAAGCGTTTGTACAAGCGCTGACCGAAGCGGGCTGGCTAGCGGCGTTGATCCCCGATGACTACGGTGGTTCTGGGCTTGGGGTCACGGAGGCATCGGTGATCCTGGAGGAAATCAATCGATGCGGTGGCAACGCCGGTGCCTGTCATGCACAGATGTACATTATGGGTACGGTGCTGCGCCATGGGTCGGACGAACAGAAGCGCAAGTACCTGCCGCAGCTCGCGAAGGGTGAACTACGGCTTCAGGCCTTTGGGGTCACCGAGCCCGGCACTGGTTCAGACACCACCAAGCTCAAGACCACAGCGGTACGCCAAGGCGATCGGTATATCGTGAACGGTCAAAAGGTATTCACATCTCGTGTGCAACACTCTGACATCATGTTGTTACTGGCGCGGACGACACCGATTGACCAGGTCAACAAGAAAGCGGAGGGCCTGTCTGTATTCCTGGTAGACCTGCGTGAAGTGGATGACGATGCGCTTACGGTTAGGCCGATTGATACCATGATGAATCACGAGACCAATGAATTATTCTTTGATGACTTGGAGATTCCGGCTGAGAATCTTATCGGGGAGGAGGGCAGGGGGTTTCGTTACATTCTCGACGGCATGAACGCGGAACGAATACTAATCGCGGCCGAATGCGTTGGTGACGGCTACTGGTTTGTAGAGCGCGCATGCGGTTATGCCAAGGAGCGGGTAGTTTTTAGTCGACCGATCGGTATGAACCAAGGTGTGCAATTTCCCTTGGCGCGCGCATATATCAACGTGGAAGCGGCCAATCTCATGCGCTTTCGGGCGGCCGAGTTATTTGATGCTGGTCAAGCATGTGGTGCAGAGGCGAATATGGCGAAGCTCTTGGCAGCAGACGCTTCTTGGGAGGCAGCCAATGCGGCTATTCAGACGCACGGCGGTTTCGGGTTTGCCGCCGAATATGACATCGAACGTAAGTTCCGCGAGACACGGTTATATCAGGTGGCACCCATCTCTACGAATTTGATTCTTTCCTACATCGCTGAGCACGTATTAGGTTTGCCGAGATCTTATTAGGAACGAGACTGCCAGCGACTGCCACGTAAGCCAAAATCCGATGCCAAGGGATCACGGCCAAGCAAATGCCGTCGAACCCAATCAAGTGCAACCTGCGAAGTCAGTATCTTAATCCAATCGCGGTTACCCCAGAGTTGATAGGTGCGTGCACGTACGTTGGCCGGGCCTAGCCCATCGGCGGCGAGTGCGATGACTACCGTACCCACCGGCTTTTCTTTGGTTCCGCCATCCGGGCCGGCGATGCCAGTGGTGGCTATGCCAAGGTTGGCCTGACTAAGGTTACGTACACCGAGCGCCATCTCGCATGCCGTCTCTTCGCTTACGGCACCGAAGCGGGAGAGTGTTTTAGGGCTTACTGATAACGTTTTCTGTTTTAGTTCATTGCTGTAGGCGATCACGCCACCGAGGTAATACTCACTGCTCCCGGCCACGTTGGTTATGCGGTTTCCGATGAGTCCACCACTACACGATTCTGCCGTAGCTAGGGTTTGTTTATGGAGCTTCAACAGCTCGCCAACAACCTTTTCCATGCTCACATCGCCCTCGGCGACCACTGCGTCGCCGAGACGCGTCCGTACGATCTCGGACAACGCCTCGAGTTTATGTTCGGCCTCACTCTGTTTACCGGTTACCGCGATACGCACGGAGACTTGGGGAAAGCTTGCACGAAACGAAAGGCGCGCCTCGTCTGGGTCGATAGCGCCCACCAGTGCTTCATCCAGCGCCGATTCACTCATCCCGAATGTCTGAAACGTGCGTGAGGCAATGCTTCGATCGTCTTCTGACTGACTCAGGACCCAGGGGATAACATGCGTGTCGAGCATCACCTTCATCTCGCGCGGTACACCGGGCAACACAACGGCAATGGGTCGACGCTGTCCCTGGGGTACGGTCAAACGGTAGCCGGGCGCAGTGCCAAGTTCGTTAGGAATTATGTCTGCGCCTACTGGAAACTTAGCTTGTTTTAGGTTGTTCTCGGGCATTGGGCGTTTGAGTACCTCGAAGAATCGTCTAACGCGCTCGGCTTGTTTCTCGTCGACGTAAAGTTCTACCTCCGCCACATGAGCGAGTGTTTCGGTGGTGCGGTCATCGGCGGTTGGGCCAAGCCCACCGGTGGAAATGACAATATCTGCCCGCGCTAATGAGTGATGCCAAGCCCACTCAATCTGATCGGGATAGTCGCCGACGGTAACGACGGACTGGGCTTCGATGCCTATGGTGCCGAGGCGATCAGCGATATACGCAGCGTTAGTGTCGACGGTACGGCCTTGTACCAATTCATCGCCAGTGGAAATGACTGCGACGCGTTGTTGCCGCCGACGCTTGGCTTTCACGATAGGTCGTCCTAAATGGCTTGTAGCGAGGGTTGGTATTATCGCTGTTTCTGCCGAAGATCCACAGCACCAAGTGCCTACTTGATCTTGGATACGCCGGTCAGTTCTTCCACGCTGACGATAAACCGACGATGCACCAGGGTAACCCGGTTCTCACCAATCACGGGGATGAATCGCGATGCGACATTCAAGTAGTCCAGTAGTCGACCACGCTCCTCTGGCATCAGAAAACGAATCCATCCTGAAACGATGGTGCCACCGATCAAGGCAATCTCTACTCGCTGTTCACGGGCCACCTCGCTTTCGATTCCCTCTGATTGTTCTTCGCCAGTCGCGAGCTCAATGCTGATAATGCAGGTCTTATTCAACAAGGTTTCATAGCGACCGGCGAGCGGCAGAAACTCTTCGGTGTCGTCGTTCAGGCGGTCGACAAGACGACCAGGGGTACCGTCAGCACGGGCGCCCGGCGCATAGAGCCCGCCCTCTAATTTTCGACCATCGTTTAGCAACACACGCACCGGCACTACCCGTCGTGGTGTTCGGAACATCTTCATTGGTGATCTGTTGCACCCAATCCCGTATTGCTTTAGCAGTCCAACACGTGGACAGGATAGGTTGAATCGTCAACCATTGGCAAGTGCTTAATGGTTGTGGAGTTTAGCCCCTACTGCATCTCGCAATTGCTGACAGCAGCTTGGCGTTTGCCACGAAAGTTCCGATAGCGAATTTCCGCGAACCACAATGCCAGGCGCTGTTCCATGGCGTGGGCAACGAGTTGGTCCGACGCGTCGGGAGATAGATTGGTAGATCGTCTGAAGGAGCGCCTTCCCAAACGCGTTGTCGAGTTCGTCGGGATCGACTGTATGACCTTCTATCTCAAAGACAACACTTAGTTCGTCTTGACCACAGGTAGCCGACGCTGCTATCTCGGTACGATCAAAAAATCTAACCCCTTCCGGTATATCGTTGTCAAGCGAGAAATCGAGCAAGCTGGTGTGAGTATCGAGAAACTCACTGACATAATTGTGATAGCTTTCATCCTCAAGCTCCTCGGTAGGCATGGCTGCGCGTTCGAGTTGTTCAACGTGTTCCTCCATCACTGCTTTGTAGTGCACGATCAAACGTGGATCTGCGGCTTGGTTTTTGCTTTCGTCGTCCAAGAAAGTAAGCATCTCCTGACCAAGTGCAAGTTTGTCTTTGTTGTCGACTGTCTTACGTAGACTGTCTAACATTTTATTGAGCTTAAAGCGCATTGCGTCGTTATGTAACGCAACTCGCATCTCTTCGAGTTGGGGCAGTTTATAAGGAAGCTCCGACTCGTTTAGATTTTTTGCGGCCTCGATCGCTCGCTGTACCTGAGATAACTTCACCCGGATATCGTCGTGCTCGTTGATAGCGTCAATAGCTTTGTTGAGTGTTTGTGTGCGATCACGGACATCTACCTGGGGTGCTGCTGGACGTGAGGTTGCATAGTGCCACACCCGTGCCAGCAGATATGTGGCCCCGACGGAGATAAACAGCACTAGTAAGTCAGGCAGTATATCCAAGCTTTCTCCTGCGCGTTTTGCCGCTAACGAGCCCTGCTTTCCCTGCCAGGAGGGCAACCGATGGCTCGATGACTCAGTACCAAACGCACGTTCCGTGCCAATCGGGTCTTCGCAAAAAGTATCTGTTTTTCAGCGCCTTACCTACTGCGAAGTGGTGACGGGTTCGGTCCGTGAGCAAATTACGGCCATGCACCCAGGATCAAATGAGGGCTTGCGAACCCAGCCTGACATTGCCCGAGGTCCGCGCCGGACTGGATCGCTTACCTCGACCGCTCATCCGAGGATTTTAGGCGATCGTCTGAAGCGCCTATCGGATAGCCCAACCCCTATGTAGCTTTATAGATAGACCACTAGGGACGAGTTTCATGGAGGAAACCTACTGCTATGTAGGGAAGCAAGTGTCCGCCGGTGTGACGCATTGCTCCGATCCTCTCCCAGTTAGATTAGCAAAAAATAATTGGTGACGTAGGTAGCATGGACGAGTCGCTTTTAGGGGCGAATCTTGGGAATCTTTGATAAGGCCTGCCCGCAGTGTACGGCCTATAGCGCGGCCGGCGCAATTCGCTGTGCCTGTGGGTTTATCTTTAACACAGACGACGTGCACGGTTCGGGTCCATCGCCGCAAGAGATAGCCGAAGAGGAAAGACTGTTTCAAGAATACCTAGCGGCACGGGTTGCACAAGCGATCGAGCAAGCCACCGTTGCGGCACATGCAGCCGATGTCGAGATGGATAATGAGCGTCGGGCCATCGAGGCGATACGTGCACAAGAGGCGGTCGAAAAAGCGAAGGCCGACTTAGCGGCACAGCAGGCGAAAGCGGCCAAAGCGGCGGAGGCGGCCCGAAAGGCAGAACTGATCGTCGGTGCGGTACCCATCGAGACCAAGAAACCCGCAAGCGGCTTGCCCGTAGCCAGATTCGGCGTAGCCGAAGTTATCGAGGACGACCGGTTGTATAAGGAATACCTGACGGCGCGGCAGGTCCAAGCGGCTGAGAAGAAGAAAATACCGATCAAGAACCCGGCCGCAGGCCTCAAACCTACCGCGACGACCAATGAGCAAATTTGGCCTCGGGCACGTGAGAAGGGCAAATGGGAAATCAAATCGGGGGTAGGCAAGGACGGTAACGGCATCCGGATTCAGTTACCACCGACCGCCACTGAAGCCAAGCGATATCCCGAGTGGAGGCGAAACGGAGACACGCAACCGCTGCCCAAGAACGAGATCATGGCGCTATATTCACTTCAGTCGAGCTCTGAGAAACCGCTACCAAAGAAAAGCAGTGCCAAGATTAGCCGTCCGGTTACGATCAGCCGGAGTCGACCTCGACCTCCCAGTGTCGTCATACCAGCGATGAAAGTTGGTCTGAGTGTTGCGGCGAGAACGACAGCAAAGGGCACAAAAGTCATCGGTAAAGCTATTGCGAAACTGGTTTCGAAAACGATTCAGGCCGCCCAGCACCACGCACGCAAAGAAGCGATTCCCACGCTCCACGCCGAGATCGATGTTCATCCTCGGTCGCGCCACGCCCATGGCGCTAAGGTGAAGCGTACAAGCGCACGTTCTAGCGCGAGG
>Ga0224508_10000667_pt1 | contig 33049 bp, 31 predicted proteins | sample SF_Jan12_sed_USG_4_FD_170157 | JGI IMG/M metagenome (GOLD analysis project Ga0224508, IMG submission 170157) | Sediment microbial communities from San Francisco Bay, California, United States - SF_Jan12_sed_USGS_21 | ecosystem: Environmental > Aquatic > Marine > Sediment | place: USA...
TGGGGGCCCCGTATGCGCTCCCGTATTCTTTTGCGCTTTGCCGCCAGAACGTGGACAGGATAGTACTCGTCGACGATGATCAGCTGCGACAGGCGATGGGTTTCCTCTTCGGTACGATGCATCTGGCGGTTGAACCGGCTTGCGCCGCTACGACCGCGGCGGTGCTGGGACCACTACGTGACGAACTCAAAGACCGCAATGTGGTGCTGGTGATGTGCGGCAGCAATATCGACTGGAATACTTATGCGGCCCAGGTCCGATTTGACAATGCAGACATTGATTGACCGGTTAAAGGCTATCGTGGGCGATACCGGCTGGACCACGGACCCGGCGGAACTCGAGCCACACCTGACCGAGTGGCGCGAAATCCTGAGAGGCGCGACGCCCATAATGGTGTCACCAGCTTCGACGGGCGAGGTGGCTGATGTCGTCAGAAGCTGCAACGACGCCGGTGTTGGCGTCGTTCCGCAGGGCGGCAACACCGGCTTGTGCGGCGGCGCTGTTCCGGATACGTCCGGTGACCAGGTCCTGTTGTCGCTGTCACGCATGAACACGATTCGTGCGATCGATCCGGGCGACTTTTCGATGCAGGTTGAGGCTGGATGCATTCTTGCTGATATTCAACGCGCGGCCGAGGATGCTGGCCGCCATTTTCCGCTGAGCCTCGCTGCCGAAGGAAGCTGTCAGATAGGCGGCAACCTGTCCACGAACGCCGGCGGCATCAACGTAATTCGTTACGGAACCGCGCGGCAACAGGTGCTCGGGCTCGAGGTTGTGCTTGCCGATGGCACAATCCTCAGCGGTTTGCGAACACTGCGCAAGGACACAGCCGGCTACGACCTGAAACAGCTGTTTATCGGCAGCGAAGGCACCCTGGGCATTATCACGGCAGCTGCGCTGCGCCTTTTTCCACTCCCGGGTGATCCGGTTACGGCGCTCGTCGGGCTGGCATCGGCGCAATGTGCTGTCGAGTTGCTGGGACTGCTCCGTGACACGATGGCCGGCCATTTGCAGGCTTTTGAGCTTATCTCTGCAAGGTCAATGCAGATTGTCTGCGACCATATCCCCGGTGTTACCGCACCGTTCGGAGATACGCATGCCTGGTATGTACTACTCGATACCGCCGGGGTATCCGGCAACGACGTCATTGAAAGCGCGCTCAACGCTGCCATGAATCGCGGGGTAGCCGAAGATGTGATTATTGCAATGAACTCCAGCAAAGCTGAGACGCTCTGGCGCATCCGGCACTCAATTTCGGAGGCACAGAAGTTCGAGGGTGTGAGCCTCAAGCACGATGTGTCGGTGCCAATCGGTCGCATTGGCGAGTTTATTGAGAAATGCCAACAGGTGCTGCCGCGCGTAATTGCAGGGATCAGACCGGTTGTTTTTGGCCATGTTGGCGATGGCAACCTGCATTACAACGTGTCTCAGCCGGTCGGCATGGAGCCTGGGCAGTTTGCCGCGGATGGCCAGGCTGTCACGACTGCTATTTACGAGCTTGTCGGCGAAATGGGCGGCAGCATCAGCGCCGAACATGGCATCGGCGTATTAAAAAAGGAGCAACTCATTCGCTATCGGAGCGCTGCGGAAATAGCCCTGATGAGGACTCTGAAAACGGCGCTGGATCCCCGTAACACGCTGAATCCCGGGAAGGTAATCTGACGACTAGTTCCGCGTGCGATCTTGACCAAACGGCTAGACTACGGCTGTTTGGGGATCATGCGTGTGATTTCGCCGGGGCAATATCCCGCTACGAGGTTTTATGAGCGCTGAGTCGGACAACATACGCCAGGAACTGGTCGCACAACTATCGAGCTTTGAGGAACGCCTCGAAAGCAAGATCGATGACGTTCGTATGCTCGCCGACATTCAGGATGCCGTCGGCCAGATCCTCGGCACCGACGGTACGAACGAGGCGCAGATTCGGCGTATTCTGCAGGAGCGTTACGACGGTGGCGACCTTCGCAAGGAGACGTTTCAGCTTGTCAAGTCGATGCTGGATCGGTTCGTCACGGAACAGGTGGCAACGAGCCCGGGATTCACAAATGACGGATTTGGCGATAGGGGCGCGGCAAATTCGAGCGACGCGTTGTTGCCAAAGCCCGCTACCCCGAACGCACTGACGAAGGACGACACACACAGCTCAACGATGGTCCTGCCTGTCGATACACCCCTGGGACCTGAAACCGCCGATGGTCGGGTGCAGGCTGGGTCGGTGTTGCGCGATCGCTTCCTGCTGCAACAGCGGGTTTCGACCGGCGGGATGGGCGTCGTTTACAAGGCGCTGGACCGCAGGCTCGCTGAAGGTGGAACTAATGATCACTGGGTCGCGATAAAGGTACTGTCGCCGCACCTGGCGGAAAATGCCGACGCATTGCGCGCGCTGCAACAGGAAGCGACTAAAGGGCGTTGCCTGACGCACCCCAACATCGTCCGCTTCATGGACCTCGACAAAGATGACGACCTCTACTTCATGGTTATGGAGTGGCTCGATGGCGCAACCCTTGCCGACATTCTCGATTCTCCGAATTCGGGCAACATCAACCAGGATCGCGCGTTAAAAATCGTGCGCCAGGTTGGTAAGGCCCTCGAGTACGCACATCGTTGCGGCATTGTTCATGCCGACGTAAAGCCTGGCAATATCATGATGATGCCGAACGGCGATGCGAAGTTGTTTGACTTCGGTGTCGCGCGTGTCGTGCAACAACAACTACAGCGACAACCTGACTTCGATCCTGGTGTGCTGGGCTTGATGACGCCGGCCTATTCGAGCATGCAGGTACTTACCGGCGAGAAACCAACCCCGGCCGACGACGTGTTCTCGCTGGCATGCCTGCTGTATCGGCTGATCGCAGGATATCGTGTATTCGGCCCTCGCAATGCTGCCGAGGCCGCCGAAGAAGGCATGAAGCCGCAGCGCCTGAGCACTCTCAGTGATTCGCAGTGGAAGGTCCTGAAGAAAGCGCTGTCGTATTCCAGGGTCACTCGATATCAATCGATGCAGGAGTTCATCGATGCTCTGAATATTGACAATATTGCGCCGGCGACGGTGAAAATTTCTGCCCCGGTGCGCGACGAGCTCGATGTGGATACCGGTTCCGGCGGTGCCGGCAAGTACGTGATCGCGTTGTTCGCCATCCTCGGGGCGGCCGGCGCCGCTGCGTGGCATTACGGCTACCTCGACGAGCTCAAGGCCGAATTGGGCATCTTGCAAAGCGACGATACGAGTATGCCTGCGCCGATTGGGGAAACCGAGCCGGCATCTGCACCGGAGTCTGCCCCTGTTTCCGGCGGCACACCTGCGGATGAGGCCGTGCCGACCGACGATGCTAACCCGGTCGACGACGCGGGCCGATTTGTAACCACGCCGGATGAGCGGGTAACCGAAACAGAGGTCATCGACCCCGTTGAACTCCCCGGGGAGGAAGTTGCGGCCGAGTCGCCACCGCTCGCCAACGAAGTGGAAGTGATCGATGACATTATTGAGAACATCGAGCCCATCGAACCTGCCGTGCCGCTTGTCGACTTTTCGAAACTGCCGCCACCGACTGCAGAGGTCGCACTGGCTATGAGTGGATCCAGGGTGCAGTCGATTAATGTACGCCTGCGAGAGGACCGGCAGCCGGCCACGATCGATCTTGTTCGCAGTAACACCGCCGTGCCGCTCACGCTACGGCTCGAAGAGGTGCGGCACAGTGGCAACCGATCACCCTGGGCGTCCGGGCAGTTCGCACTTTCTGCCAACGGCATCGTCGACTTTCCGGTCGGGCAGGACCGCGCACGCGTGACACTTTCCATGGCATCGGATCCGCTGCGGGAGGCCGATCAGCAGATTACCTTGCGGGTACGGGAGGCGGATAACTCGAGCACCGAGCTTGCGATCATCACCGCTGTGCTCGAAGATGACGATCAGCGCGCATTTGAGGCCATTCTGCCCGCCAATACCGTCGCATTCGCGACCAGCCAGGTGACCGTACGTGAGCAGGATCCCGCCGTGCAGATCGACGTTCTCCGCTTCAATCCCGATAACACGCCACTCGTAGTTGAGTACAAATTGCGCGATATCACCGCAACGCAAGGCGACGATTATTTTGCGCCAGGCGACTACTCCATCGAGTTCGGCCCCGGCCAACGCACCGCGCGCATACTGATTCCACTCGTGCAGGATTCGGACTATGAAGACAATGAAGCGTTTAGCGTTGAGTTGGTTTCCCCGGACGCAGGTTTGGGAAGCGATGTTTACCTGCGCATCGCGGTCATGATCCGCGACGACGACATGTAATTACAGGGCACGCCACCCGGCGCTTCGCTGTCCCCGCATTCATTGCTAGACTCGCGCTCTCGAGCCGGCATTTGCCTGCCGATCGGTTACAGCGAGGCCAACAAGATGGACGAGAAGGAACTGCGGCGCTACTCCCGGGTTGTGGTAGACGGTGACGAACAGGCGCCGAGCCGCGCCATGCTCCGCGCGGTCGGCTTTACCGACGACGATTTTCAACGTCCGCAGGTCGGCGTCGCCTCGACCTGGGCAATGACGACGCCCTGCAATATGCATATCAACGACCTCGCTGCAGAGGCGGCCAAGGGGGCGAATGAAGCCGGCGGCAAGGCCGTGATCTTCAATACGATCACGATTTCCGACGGCATCAGCATGGGTACGCCGGGAATGCGTTACTCGCTCGTTTCCCGGGAGATCATCGCGGATTCGATCGAGGCGGTCACGAGCGGCGAGGGTTTTGATGGGCTCGTCGCGATCGGCGGCTGCGACAAGAACATGCCGGGTTGCGTTATGGCGATGGCGCGCCTGAACCGGCCATCCGTATTCGTCTACGGCGGGACCATCAAACCGGGTGCCAAACGGCGCGACATCGTATCGGTATTCGAGGCCGTCGGCGCGCACTCGAGCGGCAAGATTGACGATGCTGAACTACTCGATGTGGAACGAACGGCGATTCCAGGGCCTGGGGCCTGTGGCGGCATGTACACGGCCAACACGATGGCATCGGCAATCGAGGCACTTGGCATGAGCCTCGCGAACAGCTCCGCGCAGGAAGCCGTGTCCGAAGAGAAAGTGAACGACTGCCATCGGGCCGGTGAGGCGGTTCTCAACCTGATACGCAAAGACATCAAGCCGCTGGACATCATGACGCGGGAAGCGTTCGAGAATGCCATAACGGTCGTGATTGCACTCGGTGGCTCGACCAATGCCGTCCTGCACCTGATTGCCATGGCGCGCGAGGCGAATGTCGAACTGTCTCTCGATGACTTCACACGTATCGGCGAGCGCACGCCAGTCCTCGCGGATTTGAAACCGAGCGGCAAGTACCTGATGTCGGAACTTGTTGAGATCGGCGGCATCCTGCCGCTGATGAAGCGGCTGTTGGATCGTGGCCTGTTGCATGGCGACTGCATGACCGTGACCGGCAGGACGCTGGCCGAGAACCTGGCGAATGTCGCTGACTATGCGGCCGGGCAGGAAATCGTTCGCGACGTCGATGATCCGATCAAGCCGGACAGCCATCTCTCGATCCTCTACGGAAATGTCGCTCCGGAGGGCGCAGTCGCCAAGATCACAGGTAAGGAGGGGCTGCGCTTTGAAGGCCAGGCAAAGGTCTTCCACTCGGAGGAAGCCGCACTGCAGGCCATTCTGGATGACAGGATCGTCAAGGGTGATGTAGTGGTCATTCGCTACGAGGGCCCGAAAGGGGCGCCCGGGATGCGCGAAATGCTGAGCCCGACCGGCGCAATAATGGGCAAGGGACTCGGGGCCGATGTCGCATTGATCACCGACGGCCGCTTCTCGGGTGGCAGCCACGGCTTCGTGGTTGGCCACATATCGCCTGAGGCGGCCGTTGGGGGCCCCATCGCACTGCTCGAGGATGGTGATGCGCTGGTAATTGATGCGCGAACCAGCGAGATCAGCGTGTCCGTCAGCGATGCTGAAATGATGCAGCGCCGCAAAGATTGGCGGCGACCTGCATCGTCGGTTGAAGGCGGTGCGCTGGCCAAATACCGCCATGAAGTTTCCTCCGCCTCCGAGGGCGCGGTCACGATTCCGCCCGCATGGGACACTTGACTGGCCCTTCCGAAATGGTCAAAACTTGACCTTTGCGGACAGGTTCGCTCTACTTCGACAATGCATTTTTCTGTCACCCACGTAATGTGCCAACGCGTCGAGCCGATCGATGCGAAAAAACATACAAAACACATGGCGCGCCAGAGGTGCGTGGGTGCGAGCGGCAATAGTACCGGCTAGTAATAAAGTCTGGACATTGTCAACGAACCCGCGAGGACACTCCTGGCGGGTTTTTTTTTGCCCGAGTAATGAGCAAAAGCATGACCGATACGCAAATCGAAGCAGACTTCAGTGCGAGTGACGCGCTGGGCGCGCCGCCGGAAATAGCCGGTTCCACGTGGGTGGTTATGAAATTCGGCGGTAGCAGCGTTTCGAGCGCCGCTAGCTGGTCGACCATTGCGCAACTGATCAGGAATCGAATCGACGCCGGCCTGAAGCCCGTGATCGTGCACTCGGCGCTCAAAGGAGTCTCCAACGGCCTCCAAAACGTCTTGCTTACCGCGGCATCTGGCGACGACGCCAGTGAGAGATTGCAGGCAATTCGCACCCAGCACTACGACCTTGCCGCGGCGCTGGAACTCGAGGGTCCGGAGCTACTCGATGAGACTCTGCACGAACTCGAGCAACTCGTTGCTGGCGTGCGGCTGATTCGGGAAGTCAGCGTCCGTGTCCGCGTGCGCATCATGGCACTCGGCGAGCTGATGGCAACACGGCTGGGCGCGAGTTACCTGGCGGGCGCCGGGCTCCCGGTCGAATGGCTCGACGCCCGCGACGTTCTCACAAGCGTCAGCACAAGTGGCGGCAGGCGCAAGCAGGACTACCTGTCCGCGGTCTGTGCCGCTGAACCCGATCCGGATTTCCAGAAACAGCTCAGAAAACACGACAAGGTTATCCTGACGCAGGGTTTCATCGCCCGTAACGAATGGGGTGAAACGGTCCTGCTTGGGCGCGGCGGTTCCGACACGTCGGCCGCCTACCTGGCAGGCCGGCTGCAGGCGCGGCGCCTCGAAATCTGGACCGACGTGCCGGGCATGTTCTCAGCCGACCCGCGCGTTGTGCCGTCGGCGCGACTGCTGCTTGCCCTGCATTACGACGAAGCCCAGGAGTTGGCGTCCGCTGGCAGTTCGGTCCTGCATCCCCGCTGCCTGTCTCCGCTGCGTGCGAGCAATATTCCACTGTTCATCCGTTGCACCACGGCGCCGGAGATTTCCGGCACTGTTGTTTCTTCCGTCACCGAGGAAGTCGAGCCGCTCGTTAAAGGAATCTGCCTGCGCAATGGCCTGACGTTAATATCCATGGACGGCGTCGGCATGTGGCATGAAGTAGGCTTCCTGGCGCGCGCCTTTAACGTGTTTAGCGAACACGGGGTCTCGATCGACCTGGTATCGACATCGGAGACCAACGTGACGGTGTCAATCGACACCGCCGACGGCATTCTTGCTGATGACACGCAGCGGGCATTATTAAGCGATCTGCAGCTACTCTGTCGCGTTCGTGCAATCAGCGACTGTTCTGCTGTCAGCCTGGTGGGCCGCAAGATCCGCACAATCCTGCCGCGACTTGCGCCGGCGCTGGAGGTGTTTGAGGAGGAGAAAATCCACCTGATGTCACAGTCAGCGAATGACCTCAACCTCAGTTTCGTGGTGACGCAAGGACAGGGGCCACGGCTCGTACGCAAACTGCATGCGTCGATTATTCGCAAGACCGGGGGCAGCCCGACGTTTGGCCAGAGCTGGGAAAAGCTGTTTCATGGTGATCAGCCGGCCGTGCACGCCCATGACACCTGGTGGATGCAGAAACGGCCTGAACTTCTCGAACTCGCGACCCGGCAATTGAATGCCTATGTTTACGATCGTGACAGCGTAAAACGCGCGGCCAGGAACCTGCTTGACCTGCAAAGCGTCGGCCGGGTGCTGTACGCGGTCAAGGCCAACTTCAATGCCGAGTTGCTAACGGCGCTTGCCGAGGAGGGCGTCGATTTCGAGTGTGTCTCGCCGGGTGAAGTCGAGTGGCTCGAACAGGTTTTGCCCGGCATCGATCTTGAGCGAATTCTTTTTACGCCGAATTTTGCGCCGCGCGAAGAGTATGAATGGGCACTCGCCAAGGGGCTGCAGGTCACCCTGGATAACCTGTATCCGCTCGAAGCGTGGCCGGAAATCTTCGCAGGCAAAGCCCTGTTCATACGCGTCGATCCCGGCCAGGGTCGAGGCCACCACGAACACGTCAAGACCGCCGGCGTACATTCGAAATTCGGTATCCCGCGCTTCGAAATCGACGATTTGCAACGTCTCCTCGATGCTGCAGGAGCGGACGTTATTGGCATCCACGCCCACAGTGGCAGCGGCATACTCGATCCCGATAACTGGCGATCGGTTGCCGTCGAGCTGGTGCGAGTCGCACAACGCTTTCCGCGGGTCAAATCAATAGACCTCGGTGGTGGTATCGGCATCCCCGAGAAACCGGGCGAGAAAGCGTTTGATCTCGAAAAACTGGACCGGACATTGAACGAGATACGCGATTCATATCCCCAGTACGATTTATGGCTCGAGCCGGGCCGCTACCTGGTCGCCCAGGCTGGTGTGCTCCTCACGCGGGTCACGCAGACCAAGGGTAAGGGTGATATGCGGTATATCGGCGTGGGCACAGGCATGAATTCCCTGATTCGGCCAGCGCTATACGGTTCGTATCATGAGATCGTCAACCTGACGCGGGCCGCGGATGCGCCGACCGACACCGTGACGGTCGTTGGTCCAATCTGCGAAACCGGGGACCGGCTGGGTTCGGACCGCCTGTTGCCTCGCTCCGAGGAAAATGATGTGATCCTGATTGCGAACGCCGGCGCATACGGCTACGTCATGAGCTCGCAGTACAATCGGCGTGAGGCGGCCGAAGAGATCGTCATCTGAAGGGGGACACACATGAAGCTCTATTGGTCGCCGCAGACGCGGGCGTCACGCGCAGTCTGGATGCTGGAGGAGGCGGGTGTCGAGTACACCATCGAAGAGGTGGCCATCCGCGATCCTGAGCGCCACGACGGTGATGAGTTTCGTGCCGCAAGCCCGATGGGCAAAGTACCCGCACTGGCCGATGGTGATGTCCTACTGTCGGAATCCGCAGCGATCTGCATTTACGTTGCCGACCGTTATGCGCCCGGCACTCTCGCCCCCGGGCTGGATGATTCCCGCCGTGGCAAATACCTCTATTGGACCCTGTACACACCCGCAGTGATTGAACCCGCCATGGCCGAGAAGTTCAGCGGCGCTGAACCCAACCGCGTGAGCAGCGGCTGGGGTGACTTCGACCTGATGATCGAAACGCTCGAGAACGGCTTGCACGGCAGGCAGTGGATTTTTGGCGAACAGTTTACGGCGGCCGACGTCATGCTCGGCTCCAGCGCATCCTTCATGCGGCAATTCGGTATGCTGCCGGACTCCGAGGTACTGAATGCTTATGCCGATCGTTGCGAACAGCGGCCGGCGTTTGCGAAAGCCCGGCAACTCGAACCTGCACCACAGTAACGGATTTAAATAAGAATAAAAAAAAGGAGACCCGCGATGACAAGGTTGTTGCTACTGGCCTGCCTGCTGGCTTTCGGCGGCTGCGTGACTACGCAAAAGCAGCGCAGTGAAATCACGACTGATTCCAGCCGGCCACTGTCCGCCGGACTGCAGGCTTACGACGTTCTGCACTATACGTTGCGTAACGAAATCCTGGTCGACGACAAGGCGATCGCGGGCTCGGCCGGCATCCGGTTCCGCGCATCGCGGGACATGTCCGTACTCGAACTGGATTTTGACGGTCTCTTCGCCATCGATGGTGTGGAGGATAGTACTGGAGCGCTCCAATACGTCCAGGAGGAGGCCAAGCTGCTCGTTACCTTGCGATCTACTATCGCCAGCGGCGCGATTGGCGAAGTTACGGTTCATTATCACGGCCAGCCGCTCGAAGCCAAGCGTGCGCCCTGGGACGGCGGCTTTGTCTGGAGCGAGACACCCTCCGGCAAGCCGTGGATCGCGACCGCGATGCAGGGTGAGGGCTGCGACATCTGGTGGCCCTGCAAGGACCATCCGTCGGGTGAGCCTCTAAGCATGGACATGTACTTCACGGTCCCGGCAGAACTGACCGCTGCCGCTAACGGCGTACTTGTCGAAGTATCCAGCGGTGACGACGGCCGACGTACGTTTCACTGGCGCACCGAGGTACCAACGAATACCTACGGTGTTGCCCTTAACGTGGCGCCCTATGTACTTATTGAAGGCTCCTATACGTCCTCGAACGGCACAGAAATACCACTGCGATTCTGGGCGATTGAAGATCACGAACAGGAGGCGCGCGAATTGTTCGATCGTGAGTTCGCGGCCACGATCGAGTTTTTTGAACGCAAGGTCGGTCCGTATCCATGGGGCCAGGAGAAACTTGGCGTTGCTGAGACCCCGCACCTGGGCATGGAGCACCAGACGATCAATGCATATGGCAACGAATTTCGCCGCGGTGACTTTGGCTATGACTGGCTGTTTCATCACGAACTCGCGCACGAGTGGTTCGGCAATGTCATGACCCACGTGACTGTGTCGGATATGTGGCTTCACGAGGGATTTGGCGCATTCATGCAACCCGAGTATGCGCGCGAACTTTTGGGAGACGCGGCGTTTCACGCGGCGATGTATCAAACGTATCAGCGCATCAATGCCTGCAACGCAATTGCGCCACGAGAGGAGTTTTCCGCGGACGAATTGTACTTCGATGACCCTGAGGGTAATGGTCCGGCCGGCGATATCTATTCGAAGGGCACCTGGCTGCTGCACTCGCTGCGGTTTGTCATCGGTGAAGAGGCGTTTTGGCGAGCCGTGAGGCGCCTCGTGTATGACACGACAGCGCCGGCCGAACTGGCCGCGCCGATCCAGGCGCGACTTCGGTCCACGGATGACTTTGTAAACTTCGCATCAGACGAAGCCGGAACAGACCTCGCATGGTTTTTCGAAGTCTACGCGCGCCGGGGACCGTTGCCGGTATTGGGTATTACGGAGACCGAGGAAGGTTTAGAGCTCGAATGGCGGAACATCGACGATCTCACTTTCCCCATGCCGGTGCCGGTCCGGGTCAATGGCGAGATGCGGCGGATCGAATTCTCGGCCAACACCGCTTTGCTGGAAGATGTGCAACAGGCCGACGTGCAAATCGACCCCTATATGCAGATATTGAGGAAACTCTCGATTGTCCCGACCTGTGAAGAACGACGTGAAGAGGAGCCTGTTCCGCGCAGGTAAGCTACGTTGCGTGCCTGCTCTCAAGAGTAGCGACAACTTCCGCAAGCCTTATGTCCTGGTAAGTGAGCAGGACAAGCAGGTGGTATAGAAGATCGGCAGCCTCATTGATCGTTTCATCACGATCGCCAGCCAGCGCTGCCAGCGCGAGTTCGACGCCTTCTTCGCCGACTTTCTGGGCGATTCGTTGCGCTCCTGCGGCAAACAGTTTCGCGGTGTTGCTGTCAGCGGACGGCGACTTCTTGCGTTGCCGAATCACGTCCTCGAGGGTCTGCAGGAATTCATTGCCGGTTGTGCTCAATGGTCTGTCCTCATAAACGGATGTGGACAGAGTTGCTGTCCAGGAATGCCTTGAGATCGCCGATATTGATTTCGGCGCCGTGAAAAACACTGGCCGCCAGCGCGCCATCTACGTCTGCAGCCGCGAAAACGTCCAGGAAATGCTGCATTGCGCCGGCACCGCCCGATGCGATCAGCGGCACCTTGCTGTTGTCGCGCATGAGACGCAGCTGGGCATTGTCATAGCCCTGGCGCACACCGTCCTGGTTCATGCAATTGAGGACGATCTCACCGGCGCCCCGGTCCTGCGCCTCTCGTATCCAGTCGACCGTCAGGCGCTTGGCCGCTGCGGTCTTGTCAGGATCGCCCGTGTACTGGTACACGTGATAGCCACCATCCTGCTCACGACTGTCAACGCCAAGCACGACGCACTGCGATCCGAACCGGCGCGCGAGTTCGGTCAGCAAACCGGGGTTTTCAAGCGCCGGGGAATTGACTGAAATCTTGTCAGCGCCCTTGTTCAAAACATCTTCAGCAGCGGCGACACTGCGCAGGCCGCCGGCAACACAGAATGGAATATCGATAACCGCCGCGACGCGACTCACCCAACTGCGGTCGACACTGCGGCCATCGGGGCTGGCCGTGATGTCGTAGAAAACCAGCTCATCGGCGCCTTCGTCACAGTAGCGCGCGGCGAGTTCGATGATGTCGCCTACCACACGATGGTCGCGGAACTGCACGCCCTTGACGACCCGGCCATCGCGAACATCGAGACAGGGAATTATGCGTTTTGCAGGAACGTCGCCACCTCCGCCGCAGTGATCTTGCCGTCAAGCAGAGCGCGACCCGAAATCGCTGCCGGAATACCAAGCTCGCGGAGCGCTTCCAGGTCACCGATATGACGGACACCGCCCGATGCCTGCAATTGCAGCTCCGGGTAGCGCTCCATGATGCCCGCATACAGGTCGAGGTTTGGCCCTGCCATCGCACCGTCACGGCTGACGTCCGTGCATAGCACGTGCCTGAGCCCGGCACTCAAGTAGTCTTCAATGCACTCGTAGACCGACGTCTCGCTGGCACGCGTCCAGCCGTGCGTTGTGATTTTCGGGATCCCGTTTGCATCGATATTCACATCCAGGGCGAGCACGACGTTGTCTGCCCCGAGCTGCACGAGCCAGGATTTGACCGCATCGGATTCGGACACAGCGAGGCTGCCGATGACACAGCGGCTGGCACCTGCGGCAAGCCAGTCTGTGGCTGTCTCGCGACTGCGGATTCCGCCGCCGATCTGCACCGTCATTCCGGACTGTGCGGCAATAGTAGAAATAATCTCACGATTTTCCTGGGTCCCGGACCGCGCACCGTCGAGGTCAACGATATGCAAATCGGTCGCCTGCAACCCTGCAAATTCCCGGGCCACCGCAACAGGGTCATCGCTGTATTCGGTCGACTTCTCGAAGTCACCCTGGTAAAGACGCACGCACTTACCGCCCTGCAGGTCGATTGCCGGAATCACTTTCACTCGGCCATCTCGAGAAAATTCTGCAACAGCCTTGAACCATTTGCCGAGGAGCGCTCGGGATGAAACTGCGCCGCCGTAAAATTTCTATGACCAACAATCGCTGAAAACGGCTCGGCATGACTCGCCTCAGCGAGCGTGTAATCGGCGACGGGCAGGGCATAGCTGTGCAGGAAATAGAAGTAATCGCCGTCATCCAGTCCGGCCAGCAGCGGGTGTTCCCGGTGCACGGTGATCGGGCACCATCCCATGTTGGGTACGGGACAGGTTACGTCGGCCGGCAGTTTCACTGCCGTACCCGGTATAACGCCCAGGCATTCAACACCTTCTTCTTCCGATGCCTCGGCCAGCAGCTGCATACCGAGACAGATGCCCAGCACCGGCTGCGTCAGATTGCGAATAACGTCGAGGAGCCCATGTTCACGCAGGCGGTCCATGGCATCTCGAGCGGCACCTACTCCGGGCAGGATCACGCGCTCGGCATTGCGGATCGCGTCAATATCGGTCGTCAAGATCGCCGCTTGCTGCAGACGATCGAAGGCATACAACAGCGACGCAATATTGGCCCCACCACTATCGATAATTGCGATGGTGCCGCCTGTCATCTCAGCTCAACAATCCTTTCGTGGACGGCATATCGCGGCCATCGCGGCGCATAGCCTGGCGCAGGCTCCGGCCGACGGACTTGAAGCAGGCTTCGACCATGTGGTGCGCGTTCTCGCCGTACACTTCAATATGCAATGCCGCTCCCAGTGCATCGGACAGGGTACGGAAGAAATGCTCGACCATTTCCGTCGCGAGTTCGCCAACTGCGTCGCGCGGAAACTCACCCTTGAACACAAACCGGCCACGACCCGACAGGTCCAGCGACACGCGCGCTTCGCTTTCATCCATCGGCACGACAAAGCCGTACCGATCAATGCCCCGCTTGTTGCCCAGCGCCTTGCGCAACGCCGTGCCCAGGCAGATCGCCGTGTCCTCGACCGTATGGTGGTCATCGACATTGAGATCCCCCTCACAGTTCATTGCGAGACTGAAACCGCCGTGCTTCGCGATCTGTTCCAGCATGTGATCGTAAAAACCGATACCTGTTGCAATCCGAACCGGCTCCTGGGTGTCGAGATTCACGCCTGCGGCAATACGCGTTTCGTTCGTCGTGCGTTCGACGGTGGCCGTTCTGTCGGCATGGCAAAGCAGGTCGACAATACCGTCCCAGGTTGATTCACGACCGCCTTCCGGATCGATCAAAAGCCCGCGTACGCCGATGCGTTCCGCGAGTTCGAGGTCCGTCTCACGATCGCCGATGACGGCCGACGTTTCGAGGTCGATATCTGTTTCAGCCAGGTAACGGGTCAGCAATCCCGCACGCGGCTTGCGGCACTCACAGCCCGCATCGGCAGGTGGGGGCAAATGTATATTTCGTCGAACGTGATGCCTTGTGACTCGAACAGGGCCAATACATGCTCATGGCACTCGTGAAATTGCTCCTCCGGAAACGCGGCCGTTCCGAGGCCGTCCTGGTTGCTTACCATGACAAAGCAAAAGCCGCTTTGTGCCAGTTCGAGAAGCGCAGGGACGACGCCGGCTACAAGCCGGACCTTGTGCAACGCATCGACCTGGTTGTCTTCGGGCTCTTCGATCAACGTGCCATCGCGATCAATAAACAAGACACTGCTGGGCATATCAGTTTCCTTCCGCAGCCGCGAAGATTTTGAGTAGATGATCATTCTCCGCGCGTGTGCCAACGCTGATGCGGACATAATCGGCCAGCTCGCCACCGAAGTACCGCAGCAAAACCTTGTCACCGTTACTTCGCCGCATCAGCGATTCCACATTGTCGACCTCGACCAGGAAAAAATTCGCGGCACTTGGATAGATGCGGCGCACGATCCCAAAAGCTCCGACCGCGGTGATCAACCGCTCGCGCTCGGCGACGATTGCATCCACCCACTGCTCAGCCTCCCGCAGATTCTCCGCCTCCAACGCGTCTTCTACGCACTCGACAACCGGCGTCGCGAGCGCATAGGGAGCCTGAATCGCGTTGATCATTGCTATAACGTCGCCTGGACCAATAACTGCGCCACAGCGCGCACCTGCATGAGCCAGGGCTTTTGACAAAGTCCGGAGGATAATCAGGTTGTCGAATCGCTCGACAAGATCAATGGCCGATCCCTGGTCCGAAAACTCGACATAGGCTTCGTCAAGGACGATTGCCGAATCGTCGCCGCGGCGTTCGAGCAATTCCACAAGCATGTCCGCTGGAACCGCAGTTCCGGTCGGGTTATTCGGCGAGCAGACAAAGATAATGCGCGTGTTTTTGTCGCAGGCATCGAGCAGTGCGTCGATATCGATCGCAAAATCGTTGTCCGGCGACAGTTTAACCTCGCGCAGTTCTGCCCCCTGGATCTCTGCATAATGGCGGTACATGGAAAACGTGGGCGATGTCGTAACGATGTTATCCACGCCCGCACGGCAGAATGCGCGCACCAGGAGATCGATGGCTTCGCTGCTGCCGCGAGTGACGAGTAACTGCTTCGCTGCGCAGCCGTATCGATCTGCGAGGGTGCGCTGCAGTCGCTGCGGTCGAATCTCCGGGTAACGATTCAACGGTCGGCGGAACCGATCACCTGTCGCCGTCCACGGCGCTTCGTTCGCATTCAGGCGTATGGTGTTTTCGACCTGCACTGCGGCCTCATAGGGTTTGAGCCCCCGGATATCGGGTCGTGCGAGGCGAACGATACTCACGCGTCTTTCCCCAGGCGCAGCTCGACCGCCGCGGCGTGGGCATCCAGCCCTTCGAGCATCGCCAGCCGGACGACGGCGTCGCCGACTCTTTCCAGGCCGTCGCGGGTGAGCTCCTGCACAGTCATCTGGCGCAGAAACTGGTCGACACCAAGACCGCTGTAGGATCTCGCAAAACCATAGGTCGGGAGTACGTGGTTGGTGCCACTGCAGTAATCCCCAACGGACTCCGGCGTCCAGGCACCAACAAACACGGAGCCGGCGTTGCGAATGGCCGGCAATGCTTCACGCGCTGCCGCAAATTGCAGAATGAGATGCTCCGGCGCATAGCGATTACTGAGTTCGATTGCTGCTTCGATACTCTCAACAATGATGCTTCGCGAGTTCCGCAGTGCCTCGCGCGCAATATCAGCACGTGGCAGGCGTACAAGCTGCCGCTCAATCTCGTCGCTTACATCGCGGGCCAGTGACTCACTCGGTGTCAGCAGCATCACCTGCGAGTCGACGCCGTGTTCGGCCTGGGCCAGGAGGTCGCTGGCAACGAAAATCGGCGCCGCATCCGCGTCGGCGATCACGAGTACTTCTGACGGCCCGGCCGGCATGTCGATGGCGGCTCCCGCAGGGTCACTGCTGACGAGCGTTTTCGCGCTGGTCACCCACACGTTTCCGGGACCGAAGACCTTGTTTACCTGTGGCACCGTTTCGGTTCCGTATGCCATTGCCGCAATCGCCTGGGCCCCGCCAATCTTGTACAAATCGGTAACCCCGGCGCGGGAGGCCGCCACCAGGACTGCAGGATCCGCCGTTCCATCCGGGCGGGGCGGGGTGCAGAGAATACGCGTCGGACAGCCGGCGAGCGCTGCTGGCACAGCCAGCATGATGGCTGCCGACGGCAACGGTGCGGTTCCTGCAGGGACGTAGAGTCCCACCGCATCGATGGCGTGGCTGACGCGCTCGCAACGCACGCCGGGCATGGTCTCGATCGATATTGCGGTCGGCAGTTGTTGTTCATGGAAGCAACGAACATTGGCGATGGCGAGATCTATGGCTTCAATCTCGCGAGGACCGAGCGACGCGAACGCAGCGTCAAGTTCGGCATCCGTTACACGCAATGTTTCGCTGCGCACCCGATCGAATCGCTCGGTCAGCTCGACGATCGTGGCGTCACCACCGTCCCGAACGGCCGCAATAATGTCGCTGACCTTGCCACGAATCTCCGCATCATCCCTGACCGCCGGCCGTTGCAACAAGGCTGTCCGGCTATCGGTATCGAGCGAATTCCAGTTAAACCTTGGCAGGCTCATGGTCAGGCCAGCATCTTCTCGACCGGCAGGACGAGCAGGGAGCTGGCCCCGGCTGCCTTCAGGTTCTCGAGAGTCTCCCAGAACACATTCTCGCGACAGACGGCGTGGATGGCGACCTTGTCGTTAGCGCCCTCGAGGGGAATGACCGTGGGCGCTTCGGATCCGGGCAGCAAATCACGGATTTCATCGAGCGCCGAGCGCGGGGCATGCAGCATGATGTACTTGCTTTCCCGCACCTGCAGAACACCGTCGAGCCGCTGCAGAATCTTCTCGACAAGCGCCTGCTTTTCGGGCGTGAGTTCGGCGCAGGTCTGGATGACCACGGCTTCACTCTCAAGCAGCACGTCGAGCTCGCGCAGGCCGTTGGCGTCGAGCGTCGAACCCGTCGATACCAGGTCGCAGATAAAGTCGGCCCTGCCGAGCTTGGGCGCAATTTCAACGGCGCCGGAGAAATAGACAATCTCCGCGGTCACGCTATTGCTCTTCAGGTAATCACTAAGGATTCCAACATAACTTGTTGCAATCTTTGTATTATTTAGCGAACTCAATCCATCGTAAGGCGTATCCGAGGGCGCCGCCAGTGACAAGCGGCAGTGGCCGAAGTCCAGCTCAAAGACCTGCTTGTAGAGGGCCTTGTCGCCATTGCCCTGCATGGCGTGGCGCTTCTCTTCGACGATGTTCAGCCCGACAATGCCCAGGTCGCAGACGTCGTCGCTAACGAGGCCCGGAATATCGTCGTCGCGTACCAGCAACAGGTCGATCGGCATATTCTCGCCATAACAAAACAGCTGGTCCTTGCTTTGCGTGAATTTCAGACCGCAACGTTCGAGCAGATCCAGCGAGTGATCCGTCAAACGACCGGTTTTCTGCAACGCAATCTTGATGCGCTGCTCAGAGGTATCCATGGCTTGTCCCTAATGTGAGGTGGGGCTGTTGTGGCTGGCGCTGCGGTCAATCGCCTTGCGATAGCCGCCGAACCCATCCGTCAGGAAGCGTGCGACACGGCCGATCGTAGTGACGCTGACGCCGGTCAGGTCGTGAATCTTGCGATAGGTGAGGCCTTGTTCCAGCAGTTCGACCACCTGCCAGCGGTCCACGAGCGCCTGCAGTTCAGCCGGCGTGCACAGGTCGAGGAAAAAATTCCGGCACTCGGCAGCCGACTGCAGGCTGATGACGGCGGAGAACAGCGCGTCTTCTGCCGCCTGCTGCCGGGTTTCACTGTCCTGGCGGTTGGGTTTCATGTTTGTGCTCGTGTATTAATGCGTTATTACACTAATACATTGGAACAAAAAGCTCAATAGGCGCTGCACATATTCAGCAAAAAATGCTGCAGGCGTTGGGGCATAAGGTTTCCAGTGAAATCATAATTCGTGAAATGCAGCTTGACGGCGGCACGCCAGCGCACATAGACTGCGCTCAACTCATCGAGACCGGCTGAGGGAAAGGCCCATTGAAGCCGGGGCAACCATCAGGACTAACCATCCTGAAAAGGTGCCAACTCCTGCGGTGACTCCACGAGATCACCGAAAGATGAGTGTCGTAGCAACACGCGGTTTGTGATGAACCGCCTGCAGGGCACGGCACTTACCCCAGCGGGTTCCGCAGGGTTCCGATGAGCAGTTTTATACCATTGGACCGACAAGCGGAGACCCAAATGACATCCAAAGCAAATACGGCAACACTCGCTGTTCGTGCGGCTATCGAATCCGATTCGCAGTACGGCGCCGTGGTGCCGCCGCTGCATCTTTCGTCGAACTTCGCATTCACCGGACTCGGTGAGAAACGTGAGTACGACTACACGCGCTCGGGTAATCCCACCCGCGATGCGCTGGCCGACGTGCTGGCTACCCTCGAAGGAGGTGCCGGTGCGGTTGTGACCTCATCCGGCATGGCGGCATTAACGCTGATGTGTCATTTGCTGGAACCCGGGGACGTTCTTGTCGCGCCACACGATTGCTACGGCGGCACCTATCGGCTGTTCGAGACCCTGGCGCGGAAAGGGCACTTTGAGATTCGCTTCGTCGACCAGACCAACCTCGCAGCCGTGCGGGACGCCTGCGCTGACGCGCCAAAGATCGTGCTTACGGAAACCCCGTCGAACCCGTTGCTGCGCATCGTCGACATCGCAGCGATCGCTGCAATTGCATCAGGCTGCGGGGCGTTGTTTGCGGTCGACAATACGTTCCTGTCACCGGCGTTGCAGCAACCGATCTCGCTCGGTGCCGATCTCGTGATCCATTCGACGACGAAATACATCAACGGCCACAGCGATGTGGTAGGCGGCACTGTTGTTGCAGCGGATCCGGAACTGGCGGAGACGCTCAGCTGGTGGGCGAATTGCCTGGGCCTTACCGGTGCGCCGTTCGATAGCTTCCTGACCCTGCGCGGCGTACGCACGCTGCAAACCCGCATGCGCCAGCACGAGGAAAACGCCAGTGTGCTCGCCAATGTCCTCAACGAACACGCGGGTGTCAGCCGCGTGCATTATCCCGGGCTCGAATCACACCCGGGTCACGCGATCGCGACGCGTCAGCAAAGTGGCTTCGGCGGCATGATCAGTTTCGAGATCGAGGGCGGAGAGCCTGCCGTGCGCGCGTTCGTGGGCGCATTGCAGTATTTCTCGCTGGCGGAGTCGCTCGGCGGCGTCGAGAGCCTGGTGTGTCACCCGGCAACGATGACCCACGCGCCAGTGTGCGCCAAAGCGCTGCATGAGGCCGGCATCAGCCGGAACCTGGTTCGCTTGTCGGTAGGACTGGAAAGCGCCGAAGACCTCGTGGCAGACGTTCTGCGGGCGCTGCAAGCGGCTGACGTTGCTGCGCGGCAGCCGGGAGTTGCGGCCGCCTGAAAGAATTAGGCCATCGCTGCCAGAATCCGGTCCGTCATGTCGCTGGTCGACAGGACGGAATCGCCTGCAGCGGCGATATCCGTTGTTCGCGCGCCGGCGCTGATCGCCGTTGCGATCGCTGCCTCGACGGCGTCGGCCTCATCGCTGAGCCCGAGGCTGTGGCGCAACAACATCGCCGCGCTCGCAACTGCGCCGCAAGGATTGGCAATTGCTTGCCCGGCAATGTCCGGTGCGGAGCCGTGGATCGGCTCGTAAAGGCCGCGAGTTGACTCTCCCAGTGAGGCCGACGGCAGCATGCCGAGCGAGCCGGCGAGCATCGACGCTTCGTCGGTCAGGATGTCGCCGAACATGTTCTCCGTAACGATGACATCGAAGTCGCGCGGCCGGCTCAGCAAATGCATCGCGGCTGCGTCGACGAGTAGGGTCTCCAGTTCGAGTTGCGGAAATTCACTGGCGACGATCCTGTCAGTCACGTCGCGCCAGAGCCGGGAGGTTTCGAGGACATTGGCCTTGTCGACCGAGCAGAGCTTGCTACGCCGCGCGGTCGCGAGCCGTCCCGCCACCCGGACGATGCGTTCGACCTCGTGCACGTGGTAAGTACAAAGGTCGCTCGCAGAATCTTCATCGCGGGTCTTGTCACCGAAATAGATACCGCCCGTCAGCTCGCGGACGACAACCAGGTCGACGCCATCGAGGATCTCGGCTTTGAGTGGCGACGCCGGAATGAGTTCTTCAATAACGGCCACCGGGCGCAGATTGGCGTAAACGCCCAGTAACGCGCGCAGTCTCAACAAACCCTGTTCGGGCCGGATCGTCGCAGCGGGGTCAGACCATTTGGGGCCGCCGACTGCACCGAGAAACACGGCAGCACTGTTTTCACAGCTCGCGACTGTAGCCGGCGGGAGCGGATCGCCGGTGGCATCGATAGCGGCGCCACCGATGAGCTGTGTGTCGAACGCGAACGAATGCCCGAAGTCGGAGGCAATCTGCTGTAAGACGCGCCGGGCAGCTGCGGTGACCTCAGGGCCTATGCCATCACCCGGTAACAGGGTGATCAGGGCATCCACGATCGCGATCCTTCGAACTTTTCGATGCTGTCCAGCTGTGTGCGCAAAAATCCAAGCTGGTCGATGCCTTCAACCAGGCAGTGACGGGCAAAGCCGTCAATCGGGAACGTCAGCACCTTGCCGTCCGGCAATGTCAGTGTCGATGCGACAACATCGATTTTGAGTTCGACACCGGGGTTTGCGAGCAGCCACTCGTGCGTGTCGTTATCCACAACGATCGGTAACAGGCCGTTCTTGAGCGAATTATTGCGGAATATATCGGCGATTTCCGTGCTGATGACGGCGCGAATGCCAAAGTCGAGCATGGCCCATGGCGCGTGTTCTCGCGATGAGCCGCAGCCGAAGTTCTTGCCCGCCACCAGTATTTCGCAGCCGGCGGCAGCGGCTGCGTTCAATGGAAACGCGGGGTCCGGGTTGCCGTCGGCATCGAAGCGCAGATCAAAAAAGAGTGCCTTGCCAAAACCTTCGCGTGATGTCGACGTCAGAAACCGCGCCGGTATGATCTGGTCGGTATCGATGTCCCTCGTGGGCAGAACAACCGTGCGGGACTGGATGTGTTTGACAGCGTCGATCATCGGGGCGTCCTTTTACAGGAATTGCCGGGGGTCCGCGACGCGGCCAGCGACAGCCGATGCGGCAGCAGTCATGGGACTCGCAAGTACCGTGCGGGCGCCAATTCCCTGTCGACCCTCGAAGTTGCGATTACTGGTGCTGACGCAGAGTTGTCCGCTGGGTACGGTATCGCCATTCATGCCAAGGCACATCGAGCAACCCGATTCCCGCCATTCGGCGCCTGCCTCGACAAACACTCGATCAAGGCCCAGTGCTTCGGCCTCTTTCTTGATCTGCTGCGAGCCAGGGACAACGAGCATCCTGACGCCGGCGGCGACGCGGTTACCTTCGACCACAGCCGCAGCCTGCTGCAAGTCGGACAAGCGAGAATTCGTGCAGCTGCCAATGAACACCACATCGACGCTGGTCTCGGTCAGCGGTTTTCCCGGAGTGACCTGCATGTAGTCGAGCGCCTTGCGAAAACTGGCATCATCGTTAGCGTCCGGAACCGGCTCATCCACCGCGATGACCATGCCCGGGTTGGTACCAAACGTGACCATTGGCCGCAAGCGGTCCGCAGCGATCGTTACGGACTTGTCGAAGCCGGCCCCGTCATCGCTGGTCAGCGCACGCCAGCGCAGGACCGCAGCATCCCAGTCGCCGCCCTGCGGCGCCCGTTGCCGGCCCTCGAGATAAGCAAACGTGGTGTCATCCGGCGCGATCATCCCGGCCCGGGCTCCTGCCTCGATGGACATGTTGCAAATCGTCATGCGGGCTTCCATGTCCATCGAGCGAATCGCCTCACCGCGGTACTCGATAACATGACCGGTGCCGCCGTCAACACCGATCTCCCCGATGATAGCGAGAATGAGATCCTTGGAACTGACGCCGGATGGCAGGTGGCCCAAAACGTCTATTGCGAGCGTTTTTGGTTTGCGTTGCAGCAGGCACTGGGTTGCCAGCACGTGTCCGACTTCAGTCGTTCCTATGCCAAAGGCAAGGGCGCCGAATGCCCCGTGCGTACTGGTATGGCTGTCGCCACAGACGATCGTTTTGCCGGGCTGCGTCGCGCCGAGCTCCGGGCCAATCACGTGCACAATGCCGCGGTGCTCACTGTCGAAGCCGAGCAGATCCACACCAAACTGCTTGCAGTTCGCTTCCATCTGCCGGATCTGGCGTGCCGCGCTGTCGCCAACGACCTCGAGATCCATGAACGTCGACACTGGTGTTGTCGGCGTCGAGTGGTCCATCGTCGCCAGCGTCAGGTCGGGCCTTCGCACCGGCAGTCCCAGTTGCGCAAGCAAGCTGAATGCCTGCGGCGTCGTCACTTCGTGAATCAGGTGCAGGTCGATGTAGAGCACCGCCGGTGTGTCAGCAGATTCTGCGACGACAACGTGATCTGCCCAGACTTTCTCAAACAGCGTTTGCGCGTTGCCCACCCCTGTGTCGCTCCGTCAGATGGTCGCACGTGATGCGCTGGCAGACGGGTCCGCTTCACCACCGGACCCAATGCGCTGGCGCCGCCGCAGTATGCGGTTGATCACCTCGAGGCACGCGCGACTGCCGGCCTCGACGATATCAACGCTGGCGCCGCAACCGCGATAGCTGTTGCCATCATGCTCGACAGTGACCGTGACTTCACCCTGGGCGTCCTCACCCATTGTGGCGCTGTGCAACTCGAAGTTTGTCAACGTCAGCTCGACACCGGTGAGCTGTTCGAGACCACGGAATGCGGCCGCAACAGGTCCATCGCCTTCGGCGGAGACAGTAACCTCGTCGCCGTCCTCACCGCTGAGGATAACCGTCGCAACGGCAGGTACATCGGAGCGGGTCTGGACCTCGAGCCGCTTCATCGTCCACGGCCCCGTCGACGCGTTATCGGCATTCATGATGATTGCTTCGATGTCACCGTCGTATACATCTTTCTTTTTGTCGGCGAGCTTTTTGAATTCCTGGAATGCACGGTTGGTTTCAAATTCATCGAGATCGAAACCAAGCTCCCGGACCCGATCCCGGAACGCATGCCGGCCACTGTGTTTGCCGAGGACCAGGTTGGACCGGCTGAGCCCCACATCGCCTGGCCGCATGATTTCGTAGGTTGAGCTGTGTTGCAGCATCCCATGCTGGTGAATGCCGGCCTCATGGGCGAACGCGTTCTCACCAACGATGGCCTTGTTGCGCGGCACGTGCATGCCCGTAATGCTCGACACCAGCCGCGATGTTGGATAGAGGCGAGTAGTATCGACGCCGGTTTCGAGGTCGAAGAATTCGGCGCGTGTCTTGATCGCCATGACAACTTCCTCGAGGCTGCAATTGCCGGCACGCTCACCGATGCCGTTGATGGTGCATTCGATCTGCCGTGCGCCTGCATGCACTGCCGCAAGGCTGTTGGCAACGGCCATGCCGAGATCGTTGTGGCAATGCACACTCAGCGTGATGTCGCCAATGCGTTGCACGTGCTGCCTGAGGTAGCGAAACAATTCGTCAAACTCGGCCGGCACCGTGTAGCCGACAGTATCGGGTATGTTGACGGTCGTGGCACCTGCGTCGATAGCCGCGCTGACGACTTCCGCGAGATAAGCCAGTTCGGTCCTCGATGCGTCTTCGGGTGAAAATTCGACGTCGTCACAAAGTTCTCGCGCCATTGTTATCGCGCCGACCGCACTATTGATGATCTCTTCCTTGGCCATCTTCAGCTTGTGCTCGCGATGAATCTGGCTGGTGGCAACGAAAACATGAATCCGGTGCCGGCTGGCACCCTTTACGGCAGCATGGACTTTTTCGATATCTGCCGGGTTGCAGCGGGCGAGGCCGCAAATAACCGGGCCGTAATCCTCGTCCGCGATCGCCTTGACCGAGTCGAAATCGCCGGGGGACGCAGCCGGGAAACCGGCCTCAATGATATCGACTTGCAACTCGGCAAGCGCCTTCGCAACCCGGAGTTTCTCGCGCAACGTCATGCTGCAGCCCGGGGCCTGTTCCCCGTCTCTGAGTGTGGTATCGAAAATGCGAATTCGCTTGTCTGCCATCGTTACGATCCTTGCGGTCGAATGCGTTAGTCCCCTGCGTCCGCCAGCCTAACCCTCGAGCCAGTCCATGCGGCTGCGCAAGTCGGATCCCACCGTCTCAATAGGATGTTCGAGATCATCCTGCATCTTGCGTTTGAAGTGCGGCATGCCGGCTTCATTCTCGGCGATCCAGTTTTTCGCAAACGTGCCGTCCTGGATTTCAGTCAAAATGTCTTTCATCGCGGCGCGGGATCGATCGTCGACGACCCGCGGGCCGCTGATCAGGTCGCCCCATGCGGCGGTGTCGCTGATGAACTTGTGCATTTTCTTCAGACCGCCCTCATGCAGGAGATCGACAATCAGCTTCAACTCGTGCATCACCTCATAATAGGCGACCTCGGGCTGGTAGCCGGCCTCGACCAGTGTCTCGAATCCCGCGACAATCAGTTCAGTCGCGCCGCCACACAGCACCGCCTGCTCACCAAACAGATCCGTTTCGGTCTCTTCGGCGAAGGTTGTCTCAATAACGCCGGCTCGTGCGCCACCAATACCCGCCGCATAGGCCAATGCCAGCTTGAGCGCATCACCTGTGGCGTCCTGGTGAATCGCGACCAGGCAGGGCACACCGTGACCTTCTTCGTACTGCCGCCGAACCAGGCCACCTGGACCCTTGGGCGCAATCAGAACGGTGTTTAGATCGGCACGCGGCTCGATCAGCCTGAAATGCACGGCAAAGCCATGCGCGAACAGCAGGGTGGCGCCCTCGGCAATATCCGGCAGTACCGACTCGTAAAGCCGCTTTTGCACCATGTCCGGGGTCAGAAAGGCGATGATGGTCGCACATTTAACGGCCTCGGCCGGCTCCTTGACCGTTAGTCCATCAGCCTCCGCCCTGGCCCAGCTCGCGCCATCCCGGCGCAGGCCGACGACGACGTCAAAGCCGCTATCCCTGAGGTTAAGCGCGTGAGCGCGCCCCTGGCTGCCATAGCCCAGGATGGTCACTTGCCTGTCGCTGAGGCAGCTCGTGTCGACATCAGCTTCCGAATACATCTGCATTTTCGTTTTTCCCCGGCGTTACGCCTTTCTTGAATGGGTCGACCATTCGTCTGTCAATCTACAAATCAAAAAAAACCCCACGATCCTTCTGGATGCGGGGCTTGCGATTCCTTTGCCTGGATGCGCGCTACCCGCCCTGACTCCCAAGAAGAAGCAGGCTGAGAGCGGCGAGCACGAGGTCGCGGCTCTCGGGTTCGGTACGGCGCTGAATTTGCAAGGCATTCATAGCGGCGCATGATCTTGCAACGGGATACCGATGTCAACCGTTGGAAATTCAGTTACTTGTGTTACCAATTGCCGATGCAGTGACATGTCGTCGCTGGCATAGTCGGCATGTCAGTTGCACATAATCTGCTTGCCTATGCGGGCTGGCGATATGCGAGGCATGTGTTATTCTTTGTCGCGAGAAGTAGGGGGCCTTAGAAAAATTAAAGGAATAAGAGGCGGGGTAACCGAAGCGATCGAGCTACGGGGAGCCGAAATACCAGAGAGATATCCAGGTCCATAAAAATTCATCGCCGCGGCGTAGGTGGAGAGGGCCGTGAGCGCGTGCAGAATCGCATCCGCGAGTACTGTATATCCTGTGTATGTACTGAAGCAGTGCGTGCAACCCTCTCCATGAATATTCATAACAATTAGACCTTAGAATAAGGAGCGTCCATGAAACGGTGCACAAGCAGCAGTCGGCGGATAGGCACTGCATTATTTGCAGCTTCGCTTATCGTAGTATCCGGCAGCGTTTTCGCCCAGTCCGTCGACCAGGTCCTGCAAGCTCAGGATCGTCGCCTGGATCTGGCTCAGCAATCACAAGAACGCATCAACAATATTGTTGAGGGTACGCGGTCACTCGAGGATCAATATCGTGCGATCAATAAAGAGATCGACGGCCTCAAGGTCTATAACCGCCTGATGGTGGCTCAAACCAGCGGCCAGGAAGCGGTACTCGAAGACATCTCCTTATCTATAGACCAGGTTGATGTCATCAATCGCCAGATCTTCCCGCTCATGGAGCGCATGATCGATGGTCTCGAGCAGTCAGTGCAACTCGATGTGCCGTTCCTCAAGAATGAACGTACTGAGCGCGTCCAAAACCTCAAAGACATCATGCAGCGCGGCGACGTCAGCGTGGCTGAGAAGTTTCGCAAGGTCATGGAGGCTTACCAGATCGAGAATGACTACGGAACGTCGGTCGACTTCTACAAGGAGACGATCGAGCTGGTCGAAGGCCGCCCGCAGGAATTCAACGTGTTGCGTGTTGGCCGCGTCGGACTGTATCTGCAGTCGGACGACGGCGAGATTACTGGCCGCTACTCGATGGAAGAGGGCAAGTGGGTCGAGGATGACTCGGCACGCAGTGAGATTCGCAAAGGCCTGCGTATGGCCAGGCAGTTGATTGCGCCGGAGTTGATCCTGATTCCGGTCCCTGCAGCGACATCAGCGGAGGCTTCATAAATGAAACGCATAACAATCATAATGGCGGCCGGTCTGTTCTCGCTGGGTCTCGGCACGGCAAGCGCGCAGCAAGATGCTGCCAGCATGGCGGAATTGCTCAATCTGATCGAACAGGGTCAGGCCCGGGACTCTCAGGAAGCCCGCCAGCGCGAATCGCAGTTCACACAGCAACGCAACCAGCAACAACAGCTGTTGAACCGAGCCCGCGCCGAAAGGACGCGGCAGGAAAATGAAAGCGCCCGGCTGGAGAATCTTTTTGAAGATAACCAGACGAGGATTGTCACGGCACGCGCGGCCCTGGACGAGCGCCTCGGCGCTTTGAAAGAGTTGTTTGGCGTGTTGCAGACGGTTTCCGGCGATACGCAGGCGCGCTTCAACAACTCCCTGACGAATATCCACTTCCCGGATCGCGAGCAGTTCCTCGTCGCCCTTGGCAGCAAAATGGCAGGTGCCAATACCCTGGCATCGATCGAGGATATCGAAAAACTCTGGTTTGAGCTGCAACGGGAGATTAGCGAGTCCGGCAAAGTCGTCCGGTTCACGGACATGGTCACGTTGGCAAACGGTGACCAGCAGGAAATCGAGATCGTTCGCGTTGGTACGTTCAACCTTGCCTTCGACGGCGGCTACCTGACTTACAGCCCTACAACCGGCGCAATCAACGAGTTGCAACGGCAGCCGGAACAGGGTCGCTTCACGGGATCTGCGGGCGATATGATCGACGCAGACTCCGGTGTCGTCACGTTCGGCCTCGACGTCACCAAGGGCGGCATCCTTGCCCTGCTGGTTGAATCCCCTACCATCAAGGACCGGATCAACCAGGGCGGCATCGTTGGTTACTGCATCATTGGTCTCGGCATTATCGGCCTGCTGATCGCGATCTGGCGCTTTATCGGACTCTCCACCGATAGCCGCAAGGTCTCAGCGCAGCTCAAGCGCGACACTGCCAGCACCGACAATCCGCTCGGCAGGGTTCTTGCCGCCTACCAGAGTAATCAGAATGCTGACACCGAGACGATCGAGCTCAAACTCAGCGAAGCGGCACTCAAGGAAATGCCGGGGCTGACCAAGGGTCTGTTGTTCATCAAGGTGATTTCGGTGGTGGCGCCCCTGATGGGGCTGCTCGGTACGGTGACCGGCATGATCAAAACCTTCCAGGTGATCACGCTCTACGGTGCCGGCGATCCGAAGATGATGGCCGGCGGTATCTCGCAGGCGCTCATGACGACGGTACTTGGCCTCGTAGTGGCAATTCCGATGGTACTGCTGCACACCGTTGTCAGTGGGCAGAGCCGGAAAGTCATCAACGTTCTTCAGTCGCAGAGTGCAGGCCTCGTTGCCCAGCATTCTGAAAACCAATAGTGCCGACAGGGAGAATTTATGATTTGGCTAACTGACAGTTTTGAGGCCATACGTGACTTTATGGAACTCGGTGGCCCGGTACTGCGGTGGATAGCCGTCACAATCTTTCTGATGTGGGTTCTCATCATCGAGCGGTTGATGTACTTCCGCTCGACGATGAAGTCCATGGCGACGGAGATACGTGACAACTGGGAATCGCGGCCCGAACGACGCTCCTGGGCCGCGCACCAGATTCGCGAATTGATGATCTCGCGATTCAGCATGGCGACCAATAAGGGCATCCCGGTTATTCAGACGTTAGTCGCGCTTTGCCCCTTGCTCGGACTGCTGGGCACGGTTACCGGCATGATCAGTGTGTTTCAGGTCATGGCGGTGTCCGGTTCCGGCAACGTGCGGGCAATGGCCGCTGGCGTTTCCCAGGCTACGGTACCCACAATGGCAGGCATGGTAGGGGCACTATCCGGTGTTCTCTTTGTCACAATACTATCCCGTCGCGCAGCATCAGAAGTCCAGTTTCTCGAGGACTCGCTGACGATGGACCACTAAGGAATCAACCATGAGTGATCATCATCGATTTGACGACCTGGGTGGGCAGGAAGAGGAAAATGAAATCAACCTGACGCCGATGCTCGACGTCGTGTTCATCATGCTCATTTTCTTCATCGTGACAGCATCGTTTATTAAAGAAGCCGGCATCGACATCAACCGGCCGGATGCACCCGTGACGGAATCACAGCCCGAAAAAGCTAACATCCTGGTTGTGATCAGTGCCAACAACGAGATCCTTATCGATCGCCGTGTTATCGACCCGCGGGCCGTGCGAGCAAACATTGAACGCCTGCACGCCGAGAATCCGGAAGGTTCGGTTGTGATTCAACCGAGTAAGCGCTCGACGAACAAGGCACTGGTTACCGTCATGGATGCATCGCGTCAGGCCGGTGTGTATAGCATTTCGATTGCAGACAATCCTAATTAGGCTAGCGTCGATAACGCCCTTTACAGACACAGGAATACACGATGAGTAAGAAGAAAAGCAGTTTCGCCGCTGATGACGAAGAAAATGAAATCAACCTGACGCCGATGCTCGACGTCGTGTTTATCATGCTTATCTTCTTCATTGTGACCGCGTCGTTCATCAAGGAGGCAGGCATCGACGTCAATCGACCCGAAGCGGCAACCAGGGATGCTATGGCGGACGCAACGATCCTGATCGCCATCAGTCCCGGGGACGAAATCTGGATTGACAAAAAGATGGTGGATCCGCGCGCTGTGCGGGGCAATATTGAACGATTGCATGCCGAAAACCCGAAAGGTTCGATCGTCATTCAGGCCGATGAAAATTCGACGAATGAGGCACTCACGATTGTTATGGAAGCTGCGAAGAAAGCGGGCGTCACCAACGTTGCAATTTCGGCGGCGGAAGACTAGAGCGAATAAAGTAGCGCAAGCTACTGAGGAGATCTGAAACATGTTAGGCCGTTATGCGTTTTCAATCGTGACCGGTGTTGTTATCACGCTGAGCCTGTTATTCATCATGCACCTTCTGATCGAATACGGTGAATCCGCGGTAACCAAGGAACGAACCAGGCACAACCTCGATTTTGTCCGCGTAAAGCGAAACGAGGCCCTCAATACCGAAGATTACACTCCCGAGAAGCCACCCAAGCCGCCGGAGACCCCACCTGAGACTCCACCTCAGGATATGGATAATATCGATCCGGACGCCCCGACCATCAATATTGCGGCGCCAACTGTTGATACCGCGACTGATATAGGCGGCCCTGGAGGCATGAATATCGCCGAAGGTGACTACCTGCCGATCGTTCGTGTCGCCCCAGTGTACCCCGCAAGGGCTCTCTCTCGGGGGCTGGAGGGCTATGTTGACATGTCTTTCACGGTAACGACCGCAGGTACGGTACGCGACCCGATCGTCATCTTCTCGACGAGCAGTCTGTTCGAACGTGCGGCAACGAGGGCGGTATTGAAGTTCAAGTACAAGCCACGAGTTGTTGACGGAGTACCCGTCGACGTGCCCAACGTCAAGACGCGTATTACATTCAAGATAGAGGAATAACGGGACCCTGGCGGGATCCGAAGATCGAAGAGGAATTAGTCCGATATGCACAGCAAACTTCGAATGACACTAACCGTAGCTACAACATTGCTTGCCAGCCTGCTTGTGCTGAACCCGGCGATGGCGCAAAGCGAAGATCAAGAGCGCGCCGAGAGGGATGCGCAGAAGACCAAGCAGGCACAGGCCGTTAGCAAAGAAGTCTACGACAGGATCACGAAAGCCCAGGACCAGGTGGACGCCAAGAATTATTCTGGTGCCCTGAAGTTGCTCAACAACCTCTACAACCCCGAGAAGCTGACTGAGTACGAGCAGGCAAACGTCCTGAACTACATCGGTTTCGTCTACTACAACATGGACGACACCGTGAATGCGATTCGCACCTATGAAAAAATGGTGGCGATTCCGAGTCTCGAACCGCAACTCCTGAAGCAGACCACCTACACACTGGCGCAGTTGCAAACGATGGAGGAGCAATATGCAAAGGCGCTGACCACCCTGGACCGGTGGTTCACGCTGGAGACGAATCCGGCGCCGGAACCGTTCATATTGAAGGCACAAAATCTTTACCAGATACAGCGCTACGCCGAGATGATCCAGCCGATTGAGCAAGCGATGGAAGTTGCCAAAAAACGTGAAAAACCGGTGAAGGAAGACTGGTACGTGTTGCTCAACTTCGCGTACTTCCAGCAAGAAAACTATGGCAAAGTTCGCGACATCCAGAAGATACTGCTCGTTACCTGGCCCAAGAAACGCTACTGGTTTTCACTGGCAGGTGCGTTCACAGAGCTGGGTGAGGACAACAACCTGATCAACGCCTATGCCGCCGCCAATACGCAACGGATGCTCGAGAAGGAATCCGAATTTGTCACGATGGCGCAGCTTTTTATGCAGCGTGAAGTTCCGTATGCGGCAGCCAGGCTGCTCGAGACAGAAATGGCCTCGGGCCGGGTGACCAAGACCGCCAAGAACTACCGGCTCCTTTCCCAGGCATTTATGCTGGCGATGGAAGATGAAAAAGCAATTCCGGCGCTGCAGGAGGCTGCCAGGCTAAGTACCGACGGTGAACTGGACGTTCGCCTGGGGAATGCCTATCTGAATATCGGCAAATATACCGAGTGCGCCGCGTCGGTTCGGGCGGGTATTCGCAAGGGCGCCCTTAAGAGTCCCGACAACGCCCAGATTTCACTGGGCATGTGCCTTTACAACCTGCGCCAGTACAAGCAGTCGATCGAGGCTTTCCAGGTCGCAGCGCGCACGGCTCGGTCACGCCGTACCGCTAACCAGTGGATCAACGTCATTCGCGCCGATATCGAGCGCAATACCCAGATTCGGCTGGCAGAAGAGGCCGCGCGAAAGAAACGGCAGGAAATCGAAGATCGTCGCAAGCAAAGCGGCAGGGCTTGACACGTCCGAAGTAATACTTCCAGACGATCGAAAACCAGGGGCGTTGACGGGAAACCGTCAACGCCCTTAAGATTTCGCGGTGCCCAACTCTGAGCCTGATATAGAATGCCGAAAATAATCTTCATCACACCTGACGGTACCCGCCACGAGACGGAGGTCGAGAACGGTTACTCCGTTATGGAAGGTGCCATCAACAACAACATCGACGGCATCGTTGCTGAATGCGGCGGGGCCTGCGCCTGCGCGACCTGCCACAGCTACATCGATGAGAACTGGATCGAACGCCTGCCCCCAATGGACGATATGGAAGACAGCATGCTCGATGCAGCCTACGAGCGCAAAGATACCAGCCGCCTGACCTGCCAGATCGAAGTGAACGAAGGCCTTGACGGCCTGGTCGTGCATGTGGCGGAAAACGACTACTAGCGACAACAACCAACACCCGGCGAACACGCCGAAGGAGAGCAGAAATGTCGATTCAAGCCGGTGAACAGATGCCCGCGGGCAGCTTCGGGGTAATGACAGCAGAGGGACCTGGCGCGCTCTCAACGGACGAGCTCTTTTCAGGCAAGAAAGTGGTACTGGTATCCGTACCGGGCGCGTTTACGCCGACTTGTTCGAAGGGCCATTTGCCCGGGTTTATCAACCAGGCGGATGAGATCTCCGGCAAGGGTGTTGATACGATTGCCTGTATGGCGGTCAACGACGTCTTTGTGATGCATGCCTGGGGCGAAGATCGCGGCGTCGGCGACAAGGTCGTCATGCTCGCCGACGGTAACGGCGACTACGCGAAAGCCCTCGGCCTCGAAATGGATGCAACCGGCTTTGGCATGGGCATGCGCGGCCAGCGGTTTGCTATCGTCGTCGACGACGGTGTCGCGAAGCATGTCGCCGTTGAGGCCCCCGGCCAGTTCGAAGTTTCGAAAGCGCAGGCTATCCTAGAGCATCTGTAAGTTCGGGAACGACGTTAAACAGGTCGCCGACCAGCCCAATATCGGCAACCTCGAAAATCGGGGCTTCCTCGTCCTTGTTGATTGCAACGATC
>Ga0224508_10000668_pt1 | contig 33044 bp, 32 predicted proteins | sample SF_Jan12_sed_USG_4_FD_170157 | JGI IMG/M metagenome (GOLD analysis project Ga0224508, IMG submission 170157) | Sediment microbial communities from San Francisco Bay, California, United States - SF_Jan12_sed_USGS_21 | ecosystem: Environmental > Aquatic > Marine > Sediment | place: USA...
GGCCAACTCCGTTGGTTAGGAGTGTTCGCGACTACCTATAAGGGACGCACGCTCTTTTTCCCTGGCTATAACCTGAGTCTGCTCGCCTACTGTCATGGCCACGCCGTGGATAGTTCTCGGCAATTCAAAATAGACCACATCACACTAGAGCCTGACCTGCGAAAGTGGCATCTAACCGGAACGCGGAGGCGTCATCAATATGGGCCAATAACACGCGACCTGGGAAATGGACGTTACTTGTGGTTTGGGATGAGCATCTCGGGCGTTGAAGTATTCCGTTTACTAAAGGAACACACCATCGTTGAAGCGGAGACGCCAGATAGCGATGTCCAACGTCGGGGCGACATTTTCATGCAGGCGCGTAGAGGCGCCAGGGACTTCCTTGTGACACCCCCACCGAATAGATGCGCACCGGATACCAATTGCTTACTGCATTTCGCTGTAATTGTTGGCAAAACTAACTTCCAAAGTTACCGCGAGCACGATCTGGCATTGCCTCATGGCTCGCCCCTATTGTTAGACCCGATACCATCGCCGCACGAATATCACGTTAAGGTCCATCGTGAACAGATGGGCAGTGACGTGTACCTACAGGTGTCTTGTGCGTGGTCTCCCGGTCGACTTGCCCATCCGGTTGTGTTCGCGTGGTAGTTTAGAGATATCGCCACGGATCGCCACTGGAAGCGTCGAGGAATACGGACCGCTGAAGTGGAGCAAGGTGAGATATGGAAGCCAACGAAGCACTTGAACTGTTACGAAGCGGCCAAGACGGTATCAGCGAATGGAATCAGCGCAAACAGGCAGACGATGATATACCTAACCTGGCTGATCGTGATTTGTCTGAAATCGATCTGAGGAACGCGGACCTCGCAGGAGTGCGGCTCACAAATGCCGTTCTGCGAGACGCAAACCTAGAACATGCAAATCTTTCTAAGGCAGATTTAGAAGGCGCTAATCTAAGCGGAGTTAGACTCGGGCGAACCAACTTCTCTGGGGCGCAACTTATTTCTGTAAACCTTTCCAGGTCGATCAACTCAAATCCCGGAGCACTCAACTTTTCCAAATCGAATCTCCGTAAGGGCGACTTGTCGAATGGAAATTTGCAGGGTGCAGATTTTTCGGAAGCAGAACTATATGAGACAAAGTTCTGTAAATCCGAACTGCGAGGCGCAAACTTTTTGCAGGCTAAACTTGGAGGGACAGACTTTTCGGATGCGGACCTTCGAGAAGCCAATCTTTCAAAGACTGAGGTCGCGGCTCTCCCATCAGGAAGTTACTTTTCCAGATCTGATCTGCGCAAAGCCAACCTTTCCGAAGGCAGATTTTGGGGAGCGCAATTTGTTAAGGCCGATCTGTCAGAAGCTCACCTCAATGCAGCCGATTTCGCAGGAGGTAGATCAGGCGGCGGATTGGGAGTGGGCGCACGCGACATTCCCGCGGCCAAGCTCTGCGACGCTAATCTTTGCAACACCAACTTATTCGGTGCCAATTTGAAGGGAGTGGACCTGCGGGGCGCGGATCTCTCGGGAGCTAACCTGAGACAAGCTAACCTTGCGGAAGCGGATCTGCGTGGTGTAGGGGTTGGCGGATTTAAGCGTTTCATATATCCCTTCTCCCGTGTCCCATTCATTCTCAACGATACTCATATCCGAAACACGAGATTTTCGTCACGTGTAGCTGACCCCTGGTCAGTACTGCGGAGAAATTACACTGGTACGCAGTTCGCCTTCCACTTACTCTTTTTGTTTATCTTTCTCCTACCTTACACGATGCGTACGCTGTTCTGGACAGGTGTTAGCCGAATGGAAGCGAGCGTAGTACAGACGGCGATTACTGCAATCAGAGAGGCGTCTGATGATCTCAAGCAGTCTCCGGATTCAAAGGCTCGGGTGTGGGCCGACAAAGCCGTTAAGTTTAGCATTAGATTTGAACCTGCCATGTCTGAGAGCCTCCGCAGTTGGTTCGTTACGCAAAAGCACGATGAGATTCTGCAGTCGGTCAATGATTTGTTAGAGGAGGCCACAAAGCTGGCTGGATCCAAAGATGTAAGGACAGACGAGTGGAGCCAAGATGCCCAGCGGCTACAGGTGCTCTATCGACCGTGGTTGAACGCAGAGTTTCGACAGTGGAGGGTCTGGGAGCTTCTTTTAGGGCTCGACAAGGGACTATGGTACTTTGGTCTAGTGATGGTACTGTTGATCTACAACATGGGGCGGGGCTTACTAACTTACTTTGTGGGTTCGTTGCGGGACGAAGAGGAACGTTCGGGCGATTCACCTGCTTGGCAACATTACCGTGGATGGTATCGAGCTCATCAAGTTGTCACACTGTTGCTAATCTTTGTTGGAGCGTCTTTTCTATTTCACGCTTGGCATTGGCTAACCGCCCCCGTCCTGTTGCCTGGGTGAGTCGTACGATGCAAGAGGTCCAAAAGCTCGCCAGAAGTCGACTTCTCGATTGGAACACCAGGCCATGTTAAAAGCTGACAATATCGACGAGGAGATGGCCAAACTGTTGGCAAGCGGCGTATTAGAGATGGCAGTTGTGCCCAGAGGAACGCCGCCGACCTTGATCCGGCGCCCGAAAGGTTGGATCAGTGTTCCGGTCCGCCCTTACGAGGTGCGGTTAACGTGTCCAATTGGTCGAGTACGTCTTTTAGGGCCGGTATGGCCTCCCGCTTCAACTCAAGGGAAACCTCTAGATGATTCTGAAGAACCAACGCTAGACCGGGAGCGCCCGCTGGCGTCACCATCGGGCGCAGACCCGTCAGACGTAGAGACTTGATCTCGTCGGACTGACGCCTATCAGTATCAAGGGTGGCCGGTCTCGTTCCTTTCAACGCCCCGAGTATCATCATTACCGTGGCCCCAATGATTCTCTTCGCGATCTCGATTCGGAAATTTTTCTCGTCATGTGATCGAAACTGCAAGACGACATTGCCTGCCATTGTTCTATCTACTGCCGTAACGTCGCGAAAAACAGGCGCGGTAAATTCAGTGGATTCCGTAGGCATTGTTGTCCCCCTCTGACCATAGGCTGTTTGTTTTCTCCCGACGTCGGGAGACGGCTCCCTTAAGAGACTTCGGGCTTGCTGGGGCGATCCAGTGCGCCTCCCGTTTCTTACTCTCCGCCAAACAAGACCCACAGCAGGAACCACAACAGCCTTCCGGGCAGGCGGTCTGCCGGCGGCGGTGGGTCTCGTCTCTGAGGCTTTTGAGATCGTGCCCATGGCGTGAAGTTGGGATCGTCGAGCGTGATTGTGTTCTTGTGTAACCTCGTCACCATCATGGACGAACGCCCGATGCGTAACCATTTCCTTGACCGCGCTGTACGGTGCGGTCTTCTTTCCCTGATCGTTACGCTTGCGTAACTACTTCTCCGGCTCCGCAGACACGAAGTTGGACGACGCGGTGTTGATGATCTGCTCGTCGTCGTCACCTTGCCGGATCTTGATGACCGGCCCATCTACCTCGATCACTTGGCATTTGAACATTTGTTGTTCATCTCCGCCCACGATCATGCGGATTCGATAAGTTTGGCCTACATTGAACATGGCGAAATCACCTCCTCGGCCTCCTGGATTGGACTGAAGGGACGGCACAACTACCGCGCCAGGGTGTACTTATAAGGCACCTCGATCATTGAACTCGCCACCATGACTTCGGGTGCTACCTGCGGCGCTGTGGGTGATAGCGGCGGCGGATCTCCTGCGTGCTCCGGGTGTGCAAGGACGACAGTGCTGTAGATGAGGAGGCCCCCACCGGCGATGACGTACTGGTTAAACTTCCTGTAGTTTCCGAACTTATCCATTGAAAAGGTTGGACCTCCCACATTGAGAATCTGCTTCCAAGGAGGATGTCTGCTTTGGCTAGCCTATCCGTGCCTTCGGATCGCCTTTTGACCCACGTGGAAAACCGCCGCCTTGTGGGTAGCCCTATGGGTACAACAAGCCTCTGAAAATAATTCTCTTATTTATCAAGAGCTTATTTGCCTAAATGGTGGAGGCGGCGGGAATCGAACCCGCGTCCGCAAGTCCTCCGCCGTCCGGTTCTACATGCGTAGTCTGTCTATGATTTAACCCGCCAGCCCCCAACAGACAGGAATGCTGACCGGCTTAGCCCGCTTGCGTCTAACGCAGCGCTAACAGGCACAACGCTACGCGGTTCTGCGTGCATCGACCCCTTGGCTCCCAGCCCACAGACAAACCGGGAAAGAGGCTAGCGGGGATTAAGCCGCTAGGGCGTAGTTGTCGTTGTTGGCAACTATCAGTGTGCAGCTGGATTTACGAGGAACTCTGCACCTCGGCATGCCCCGAAGGTTTCGCGACCCACGTCGAAGCCGTGTCGCCCCCGTATTCGTCATGGACAACCTGTGGTTATCCAGGTTCCCTCACTATGGTAGGGGCGATACTAGCTATAAGCAAGGGGGTCGATGGCCGACTAGCGGCTTATGCTTTTCAACGCTCGCTGCTGTTCGCGTTCAGTTTCTCGCTGCTTTATTGATGCACGCTTGTCGTATTGCCGCTTGCCTTTGGCGAGCGCAATTTCAAGCTTGGCGCGACCCTTCTTCCAATAAAGTGCCAGCGGCACTAGTGTATAGCCGCGGCGTTCCACGGCACCGATCAGTTTGCGAATCTCTTGTCGGTGCAAAAGCAACTTGCGGGTTCGTCGGGGATCTGGCTTCACGTGCGTCGAGGCGGATGACAATGGCGAGATATGGGCGCCGACGAGGAATACTTGCCCGTCTTTGATATTGACGTAGCCTTCTTTCAGTTGCGCATGACCAGCCCGAAGGCTCTTAACTTCCCAGCCCAGCAGCGAAATGCCGGTTTCGAATCGCTCCTCGATGAAATAATCGTGCCGCGCCTTCTTGTTGAGGGCGATGGTGTGTCCCGATGCCTTGTTGGTTTTGGACTTCATGGAAGTAGTCACGACTAAATCTCATACATTCAAACACAATTTGACCGCCAAAAGAATTCTTCGGACGCACGCGCAGTTGGAATGTTGTTTTGGCGTGCGTGCTAAACTGCTTGTAATCTAGATCGCATTGTTTTCCACAGATCCTAAGGTAGCAACCCCCCAACCTGTGACTAAACTAAGCCTGGGATGGCAAAGCGGAAGAAAAGAGTAGGTGAGAAGCCCGGCGACGTCGTGTGGTCATCTTCATGGACCTTCATTCTGGCCGCGAGTGGCGCCGCAATCGGGCTCAATAATGTTTGGCAGTTCCCAGTGCTGGTAAGCGAATACGGCGGCGGTGCCTTTGTTGTCTTCTATCTCTTGTGTGTACTCTTGATTGGTATGCCGCTACTCGTGGCGGAGGTAACGATTGGGCGTCTTGGACGTAAGTCACCGATCAACAGTATTCACGTGGTGGCAGAACAGGCCGGACGCCACCGCAACTGGCGACTAATCGGTTGGCTGGGTGTAATCGCTGCCTTTCTGATTCTCTCTTATTTGAGTGTGGTTGCCGGCTGGATCATGGCCTATGCGTTTCGTACCATGGTTGGCGTATTGGATGGGTTGACGGCGGATGGGCTTGCGAGCCTATTCAGGCGGTTTGTCAACGAACCAGAGAAACAGCTGTTTTGGCACAGCCTCTTCATGGTGTCGACGATAATGGTGGCCGCGCGCGGTCTGAAGTCCGGGGTTGAGCCGCTCGTAAGATACGCAATGCCGACGGTCTTTCTATTGCTGTTAGCGCTGTTGTTATACGCCATCGTAATTGGCGAGTTCAATCAAGCGGTATACCGACTACTGCATCCTGATTTTACCAAGCTTACACGCGCGGGCATGCTGGCGGCCTTGGGGCACGCGTTTTTCAGCTTAGGTTTAGGTGCGGGGGTATTACTGGCTTATGCTGCCTATCTGCAGAAGGAAGCCCGTATACCTAGGACGGCGTTGGCGGTGGCTGGTGTCGACACCGTGGTAGGCATAGTGGCCGGTCTTGTCATTATGTCCGTTCTGCTCGTTGGTGTAGCCGAGCCGGAGTCGAGGCTAGCGCTCGTGTTCGAGGCGTTACCGCTTAGTTTCGACCAACTTCCATGGGGTCGAGTAATGGCCAGTCTGTTCTTTCTCATGCTGGCACTGACAGTCTGGCTTTCCGGTGTTGCCCTGATGGAGCCGGTGGTCATGTGGATGGAAGAACGTTGGCATTTCACAAGATTAAAGGCGGCAATCGTAACTGGCGGGGGTGCGTGGTCATTAGGGATTGCTTCGGTTCTGTCTTTTAATTATTGGCGTTTTTCCTTCACCGTTTTGGGCGAAACCAAGAATCTTGGACCCTTCGATTTACTGCAAACTCTAACAGCTGACTTGCTGCTACCGATGAGTGGCATGCTGATTGCGTTGACTGCGGGTTGGATTTTGGGAGCGGATTCTTCCCGTACTGAACTCAAATTGCATTCGCCGTGCGCTTATGATTCATGGTTATGGTGTGTGCGTATTGTTACCCCGGTCCTAATACTTATCGTACTTCTCAATATTCAGAGTCTACTTCTGTGACTGCAATTAATAGGTCGGCCCTTGTTCCCTATAGCGCACGGGAAATGTCTGCGCTTGTAGTAGATATTGAGTCGTACCCAAGATTCTTGCCTTGGTGTGAAGGCGCTCGAATTCTGTCACAGAATGGCAGAGAAACAATTGCATGTCTGGACATCGCCTATCAAGGCATTCACAAGAGCTTCACGACACGCAACGAACGAAAGGGGGACGAAGTAATCGAGATGTACCTTGTGAAGGGACCGTTTAGTCACTTGCACGGAATTTGGGAGTTTCAAGAGCTTGAGGATGCCGCAAGTAAGATCTCACTTAGGTTAGAGTTCGCTTTTTCCAATAAGATGCTTGATGTTGCTGTCAGACCAGTATTCACAAAAGTTGCCAACGGGCTTGTCGCTAGTTTTACGAAAAGAGCGATAGATTTGTATGGCAGTCGTGAGTAAGAGTGGTAGAAACGTGACGATCGAGGTCGCTTATGCAGCCTCCACGGGCGAACAGGTGGTCGTTTTGTTTGACATTCTCGCTGGCAGTACGGTGGAACACGCGATTCGTGTCTCAGGCATACTAGATCGCTTTCCGCACATCGACCTCAGGGCCGATACAGTTGGGATCTTCGGCCAGCGTGCAAGCTTAGAAGATACGGTTTCCAATGGAGATCGGATTGAGATCTATCGACCGTTGGTCGTCGATCCCAAGCAGGCCCGTAGACGCCGTGCTGGCCAGACGCGCAAACGCAAAGATAAGCGGCGTTAGCTGCCGACGCAGGCCTACGTTTCCTTTTCGGTTTCGACTGTGCTTGGTGCAATGTCGCCGCGAATTTCCACTAGCGCGTCGTCCTTAAAAAAAACGCTTAATATACGTCGCTCTGACCCCTTGTTACGCGACAGGTGAAAATAGAAGTAATCCCAACGATCCTGGTGAAACGGATCTTCGATCAGCGGTGTACCTAGTATAGAGCGGACTTGTCGGCGGGACATGCCGATCTTAAGCTGGTCGATCATTTCTTGAGTTACCACGTTGCCTTGTTGGACCTCGGGTCGGTAAATACCCTTACATGCGGTGACAAGCCATACCGTGAGCAAAGCGCTCAAAATGCCAATCAGGGGTTTGGTCATTACATTACGGACAGCGGTGGTTTACACTCAGGCATCATAGCCCACACACGATTCTCCGTACACCAGCGTCCGCGAGGTGACGAGGTATGCCATGACAAGTAGCGCTGAACTTAAGCGGGCTGGCCTAAAGGCAACGCTGCCGCGACTAAAGATACTCGCGATTCTAGAGGACTCTAAAGATCCGCATCTGACGGCTGAGGATGTCTACAAGAGGTTGTTGAGCATAGGTGAGGAAGTCGGTCTTGCCACGGTTTACCGTGTGCTCACCCAATTCGAAACGGCCGGTCTCGTCATCCGTCATAACTTCGAAGGTGGTCGTTCTGTGTTTGAGATCAACCATGGCGGGCATCACGATCATATGGTTTGTGTTAGCTGCGGAAAGGTGTTTGAGTTCTGCGACAGTGCGATCGAACAACGCCAACGCAAAGTAGCGGAGAACGCTGGGTTCATGATGGAAGATCACGCGCTTTACTTGTACGGCGTGTGCGAGGGGATGAGAAGCCGGGGGAAATGTTCTAAGCAATGATGAGCTGACTTTAATCTTCCCGATTAAGCTCCAACAAAACCGCAGTCTCATCGCAGTTGTTGAATTTGTAGCATTTGACACAGACCCCCCACACCTTTTCTGGCAAGAAACCTTTCGATACCGTTCTGAAGCCGAGTTTATGGAAAAACCCTGGTGCGTAGGTCAATGCCATCAGCCGACTTAGCCCGATAGTTCGCGCTTCTGTCACGATTCGCTTGACCAGTAAATGGCCTAGGCCGCGGCCCTTAAAGTTCTCCGTCACAACAAGACTGCGTACCTCACCTAGGTTTTCCGTGAAGATTTCCAAGGCCCCGCAGACAGCGATCTTGCCCTCCAGTTCAGCCACGAAGAAATCACGCAGGTGTCGATAAAGATCGCTCATAGGCCGCGGTAGTAGTGCACCCTGACTTGCATAGACTTCTAGCATCTCGTGGATCTCTGGTACATCCGGGATCGTGGCCGGGCGTATATGTGGCGCTAGCTGCTCCGTCGGCCGGCGAGTATCAGGCTGAGACACAGTCGATACCTTGGGCACGAGCAAGCATTTCCTGGGCGTGTGCCATAGTCTGTTTGCTGATTTCTATGCCACCTATCATGCGTGCAATCTCCTCGATGCGCGCGTCCGCGGAAAGTTGTGTAACCTGCGTTAGGCTGGTAGCGTTTTGATTGGTCTTGCTCACGCACAGATGATGATTGCCAAGGGCTGCCACTTGGGCGAGATGCGTTATGCACAGCACCTGGCGCGCTTCGCCGAGCGTGCGCAGTTGTTGGCCAACTATTTCGGCAACACGCCCGCCGATGCCCACATCAACCTCATCGAAAATCAATGATGGAATACGCCCAGCCCCAGCCACCACCACCTGAAGGCCAAGGCTGATGCGCGATAATTCGCCGCCAGACGCAACCTTGGTAAGAGGGCGTAACGGATGTCCGGCGTTCGCACTTACCAAGAACTGTACACGTTCTAGGCCGACCGCGCTGGTACTACCATCTGGTACTGACTCAAGATGTACCTCGAAACAGCCACCGGCCATCCCTAAGTTCTGCATTTGTTCAGTGACCGCTTTTGACAGCTCACGAGCCGCCACTTTTCGCTTCTTCGATATATGTTCGGCTAGCGTCATATAGGTCGTGCGCGCTGTCTCAATACTTTCATTAAGTTTTGTAAGATTCAGGTCAAAATCTTCGAGATCATCCAACTCTGTGCGCAATTGTTCCAACACCCCTGGCAATTCCTCAATCCGTATCTGATGCTTACGCGCAAGGTCGTGCATTGAGGCCAGGCGTTGATCGATCCATTGCAGACGCTGCGGATCGAGGTCGAGCGTGTCCTGATAGCGATGCAGTTGCGAAGCAACCTCGTCTATCTGCACCGAGGCATCGTTTAGCAAGTTGGTAAGCCCGTGCAAATTCATGTCGTATCGGGAGAGTTGTTCCAAGCTATTGATCGCACGTGCGAGCGTAAGCGACACTGCCCTTTCTTCGTCGTCGTAAAGCGAATGAGCAATGGCTTGAACCCCCCCCAGCAACTCAGCGCCATTGGCGAGACGTGTCTGCTCTTCTTCCAGTTGTTGTATTTCGTCGATCTGCAATCCAAGCTCTTCGAGTTCCTGCACCTGGTAGCGGAGTAAATCAACCCGCGCGCTGCGATCGGCCGACTGGCGTTGTAGTGTCTCTAAACGTGATGCAAGCGATCCAAGCGTATGGTGATGCTGAGAAAGTTCCTTCACCGATGTGGTCAGATTCGCATAATCATCGAGGAGTTGACGTTGTCCATCCCGCCGTAGCAGAGATTGATGTTCATGTTGACCGTGGATATCCACCAAGCGCTCACCGAGTTCGCGAAGCATCTGCATAGGCACTGGTCGACCATTGATAGATCCGCGAGATGGCTGGTTGGTGTCAACCAACCGTCGCACAACACACTCCCCATCTGTGAATAGATCATGTTGTTCGAGCCACGCGGCAGCATCATGTTGTGGATGCAGATCAAAGCTCGCAATAATCTCCGCCCGCTCACAACCGTGACGGATGCTGGTAACCTCGGCACGGGCCCCCAACGCGAAAGTAAGGGCGTCGATCAATATAGATTTTCCCGCGCCTGTTTCTCCTGTCAGTACAGTGAATCCGTGATCGAAAGACAACTCGAGCCTCGGCACGATAGTGAAATCACGGATGTAGAGATGGCCTAACATTCAGAACTTACCGCCCCAGTGGAGTTTCGCTCGCAATACATCATAATGGTTGCGTCCGCTTGGGTGCCACAGACAAATGGCGTGCTGGGCGCGACGAATCGATATGCGGTCTTCGTCTTGCAGCGGATAGTTTAACTGTCCATCCAATGTTACATGGGCGCGCTGATCTTTTGTGCGGGTCATTACAATCTCAACCACACTGTCGCTGCTTACCACGATGGGTCGATCGCTAAGTGTGTGTGGGCAGATAGGTACCAATACAATGGCTGATAGCGTCGGATGCAAAAGCGGCCCACCGGCAGACAGGGCATAGGCGGTGGAACCGGTCGGGGTGGCAATGATAATACCGTCGGCCACCATCCCATTTACGAATTCACCATCGAGGTAGGTCTCAAACTCGATTAAACGCGCTAGTCCACTCTTGTTGACGATAACGTCGTTGAATGCGTTAGAACTGTACACAATCTCGCCCTGGCGTTGGATCCTGGCCGAAAGCAAGAAACGTTGCTCCGTCTCGTAGTCACCATCCAACATTCTGCCAATGTCGGAGAGCATGTTCTCAGCCGGAATGTCAGTGAGAAAGCCCAGTCGACCGAGATTCACACCGATCAGTGGTACCTCCCAGTCGGCAAGATTTCGCGCCACATTTAGCAGTGTGCCATCTCCGCCGATAACGATCGCAAGGTCGATGTGTTCGCCGATATCTGCAATTGGCAGGCTATCGCGAGCAGGCTTGTCGACGAGCTTCGCGGTGGCTTCATCAAGCAGAACATTGAGCTTTCGACTCTGTAGAAATTCGCAGAGCCGGGTTATCTCATCGCCACTTGTTCGGCTGCCGAATTTTCCGAACAACCCGATAGTTTTGATGTCAGCACGCATGGGCGGCCTCATGATGATTCGGGCGCTAAACTAACATGGGTCGCTAATAGCGCCAATCAGCCCTCCCAATGGCGCCAATGCGTCCTCGGTGCCCGCGACACGCCCTACCGTGGCTGATAAATTGATTCAAGGCGCGGGCAATCCCTTAGGGCGCCCATCGGCTTGAGATTTGGCACTCGATAGCCTAGAGTGCTAATCTTGAAAAGGCCACGTAGACCGAGATGGCAGACTTAACCACACGCGCTGAATTCTTGCTCAAGACCCTGGTAGAGCGCTATATCGCCGAGGGGCAACCTTTGGGCTCGCGGACGTTGGCGAAACGGTCAGGGCTTGATCTTAGCCCCGCCACGATCCGCAATGTGATGGCCGACCTCGAAGATATGGGGCTGGTGACGTCTCCCCACACCTCGGCCGGACGCATCCCAACTCAACTCGGTTACCGCGTATTTATCGATAGCCTGCTGACAGTGCGGCCATTAGACGCCGAACAAATTCGCAAGGTCGAGGGCGAATTCACGGCTGGCGCCGATCCCCAGAAGTTGGTGGAAACTACGTCCCATCTGTTGTCTGAAGTGACGGAACTAGCGGGCCTTGTTGTGGTGCCGCGACGAGAAGACCAGTTGGTTTTCCGTCAACTCGATTTTGTTGGTCTTTCAGGAGGCCGCGTCCTCGTCATTCTGGTTACGGAAGACGGTCAAGTCCAAAACCGGATCATAGATACAGAGCAAGACTACTCGCCGGCCAAACTCTTGCAGGCCGCCAATTACTTCAATGACAAGTATGGTGGCGTGGCTATTAGTGAAGTCAAGCGTATGCTGCTAGCAGAGATGCAAAGGACCAGCGAAGAAATGCAGCGCATCATGGAGCTGGCACTTGAGATGAGCCGCAAAATGTTTGTCGAGCCTGCCGATGAGGGCAATGATCTGCTAGTGACCGGCGAATCTAATCTTATGGGATTCCCCGAGCTTGGCGATATTCAAAAGCTGCGCAAGCTGTTCGATACCTTTACCGCTAAACGCGATCTACTGCACCTGCTCGATCGGAGCATGCGCGCGGGTGGCGTCAAGATTTTTATTGGTCGTGAGTCTGGTTACGAGGCGCTCAAAGAATGTAGTGTGGTGACGGCGCCGTATACGGTTGATGGGCAGGTAGTAGGAACCCTCGGCGTAGTCGGGCCTACCCGCATGCCCTACGAACGAATCATTCCGTTTGTCGATGTGACCGCCAAGCTGTTGGGTGGCGCGTTATCTTCCATTGGGCGTTAGGCCCTAGTCTTGTTACGTCCGCGCACCGAGGACGGCGCGGGACGATGCTTGAAAACCACGAGCCCGCCCCCATAAGACATAATTCTGTCCCTGGAAGGGGGGTTAGGGTTGTATGAGCCGGAAAAAGCAAGCAGCGGACACGTCGGCAGTTCCCAAGACCGCAAAGCCAAAGAAACAGGCCCAACCGGATGCGGAGGCTGGGTTGGAGGCCGATACTGGGCCCCAAGCCGAAACTCCGTCCGAGGCTGATATTAGTCAGCTACGGGCCGAACTCGAAGCGGCGCGCGCAAAAGCGGCAGAGGACTTCGATAAGTTTCTGCGGGCCAAAGCAGAGGCAGAAAATGTCCAGCGGCGCGCCCAGGTCGAAATCGCCAACGCGCGCAAGTACGGTATTGAGCGATTTGCGGCCGAACTACTAGCGGTTCGCGACAGCCTCGAACTGGCGCGTACCGTCGATATCCAGCACGAGAACCAGACTGCCCTCGAGCAGATGCACGAGGGGTTGGATCTCACACTCAAATTGATGGACAGCGCGTTCCAGAAGTTCTCGCTGACAGTAATCGATCCCCAGGGCGAGAAATTTGACCCTGAAAAACACCAGGCCATGAGCATGGTGGAGAGTGACGAGGTTGCCCCTGGCTATGTGGTCCAGGTGGTGCAGAAAGGCTATCTGCTGCACGATCGCCTGCTACGCCCAGCCATGGTGTTGGTGGCCAAGGCGCGCGAAGCGGAGGGCTCGGGCGGGAACACTTGAAATGGTCCGAATGGGCCCCATTTTATCCCCATAACTCCTGGGTGATTCTTGGTAGGGTCCTGAACTTGTAGAGGAAACGAACATGGCAAAAATCATTGGCATCGACTTGGGAACGACTAACTCCTGTGTGGCGGTCATGGAGGGTAGTAAGGCCCGCGTGATTGAGAACAGCGAGGGCGATCGTACTACCCCGTCGGTTGTCGCGTTCACCGACGACAACGAGGTCGTCGTCGGTGCGCCCGCGAAACGGCAAGCTATTACCAATCCCCATAACACGGTATTTGCGGCCAAGCGACTCATCGGGCGTCGTTACGGTGAGGAGGTCGTTCAGCGGGATATCAAGCTAATGCCCTACAAGATTGTAAAGGCCAAAAACGGGGATGCCTGGGTCGAAATAAAAGGTAAGCAAATGGCGCCTCCTGAAATCTCGGCCCGCGTCTTACAAAAGATGAAGAAAGCGGCCGAAGATTATCTGGGGGAGCAAGTCAAAGAAGCGGTTATCACCGTGCCTGCCTACTTCAATGATTCACAGCGCCAGGCGACTAAGGATGCAGGACGCATTGCTGGACTCGACGTCAAACGCATTATCAATGAGCCGACGGCGGCTGCGCTTGCTTTTGGCTTGGATAAGAAAGAGGGCGATCGTAAGCTAGCGGTGTATGATCTGGGTGGCGGCACATTTGATATATCTATCATCGAAATTGCTAACGTGGATGGCGAGCATCAGTTCGAGGTGCTATCTACGAACGGCGACACTTTCCTTGGTGGCGAAGATTTCGATCGGCGCTTAATCGATTATCTTGTAGATGAGTTTAAGAAAGACCATGGTATCGATCTGCAAAACGATCCATTAGCGCTTCAACGCCTGAAGGATTCGGCCGAAAAGGCCAAGATCGAGTTGTCATCGGCGCAGCAAACAGAGGTTAACCTACCCTATATAACGGCTGACGCCAGTGGGCCTAAACATCTGAATATAAAGGTCACACGCGCCAAGCTCGAGGCATTAGTGGAGGACTTGGTCGTGCGTACGATTGAGCCCTGCAAGATTGCACTTAAGGATGCCGGGCTTAAGGCGAGTGAAATTGGTGACGTAATCCTCGTCGGGGGGCAGACCCGAATGCCTAAGGTTCAAGAGGCGGTAAAGAATTTCTTTGGCAAAGAGCCGCGTAAGGACGTGAATCCGGATGAAGCGGTGGCCGTGGGAGCTGCCATCCAAGGTGGTGTGCTCGGCGGCGATGTGAAGGACGTGCTGTTACTGGATGTGACGCCGCTTTCGTTGGGCATCGAGACACTGGGTGGTGTCATGACCAAGTTGATCCAAAAAAATACCACCATCCCGACCAAAGCCAATCAGACTTTTTCGACGGCGGACGACAATCAGACCGCAGTCACCGTACATGTGTTGCAGGGTGAGCGTGAAATGGCGGTGGGTAACAAGTCATTGGGTAAGTTTGACTTGACCGAGATTCCGCCTGCACCGCGTGGGTTGCCGCAAATCGAAGTGACGTTTGATCTCGATGCGAACGGTATCCTCCACGTGTCGGCCAAGGATAAGGCTACTGGCAAGGAGAATAAGATCGTAATCAAGTCGAGCTCTGGGTTAAGCGAAGCCGAGATCGAACAAATGGTCAATGATGCTGAGGCCCATGCCGAGGAAGATAAGAAGGCACGCGAGCTGGTAGAAGCGCGCAATCAGGCAGACGCTATGATTCATGGTGTGCGAAAGTCTATGACTGAGATAGGCGATAAGCTGGACGCTAGCGAAAAGGAAAAGATCGAATCCGCTATCAAGGACCTTGAATCGGTGATGAAGGACGATGACAAGGTCGCCATCGAGCAGAAGACTCAGGCGCTAGCCGAGGCCAGCCATAAAATGGCCGAGCAAATGTATGCACAGGCCAGTGAAGCAGAGGCCACTGCGGGTGCCGAGGCCGAAACCAGCAGCGGCGAATCAAAGGATGACGATGTCGTCGATGCGGAATTTGAGGAAGTAAAGGACGATAAAGGCAAGAAGTAATTCCGGTCGGCGGGTTGGTGTATAGTTTGCGTACGCCCCGCCCGAAGCGCTGCTACATTTCGCGTGGCACGGTCTGCTCTAGATCGATGCCGTCATTTGTTTTTTGGACGCAATTGATGCTATGTCACAGCGGGATTACTACGAAGTCTTAGGCGTACCGAAAAACGCCTCAGAAGCTGAGATCAAAAAAGCCTATCGTCGGTTGGCGATGAAGCATCATCCTGACCGCAATCCCGGTGACAAAGATTCCGAGGCCAAGTTCAAAGAGGCCAATCAGGCCAACGAGATCCTAACTGATCCCCAGAAACGTGCCGCCTATGATCAGTTTGGCCATGCCGGCTTCGATCCGTCTATGGGCGCCGGTGGGTTTCACACGACTGGTGCGGGCGGGTTCGCCGACATCTTTGGCGATGTCTTTGGCGACATCTTTGGTTCCAGCCGACGTGCTGGCGCTGGCGTCCGTCGCGGCGCTGATCTGCGCTACAGTCTAGCGCTAACCTTGGAGCAAGCCGTAAGGGGCGCCACTGTCAAAATCCAGGTACCCGCTTTAGATAAGTGTGAAACCTGTCATGGCACCGGCGCCAAGGCGGGCACTTCACCCGAGACCTGTTCCACCTGCGGTGGTCATGGTCAAGTCCGCATGCAGCAAGGATTCTTCTCCATCCAACAGACCTGCCCCAATTGTCGCGGCGCCGGCAAGGTCATTGCGCAACCCTGTAGCGAGTGCCGCGGGCAAGGCCGTGTCAGACATACGAAGACACTGTCGGTTAAGGTCCCAGCCGGTGTTGACGAGGGTGATCAGATTCGGTTAGCGGGCGAAGGCGAGGCTGGCGAACACAACCAGCCACCAGGCGATCTCTATGTCGAGGTCCGCGTCAAGCCACATGAGATCTTCAAACGCGATGGTGACGATTTGTATTGCGAGATGCCGGTGAGCTTCGTGACCGCAGCCCTTGGGGGTGAGCTAGAAATCCCAACCCTGGATGGGCGAGCCAGTCTCAAGGTTCCGGCCGAGACGCAGACCGAGCGCCTGTTTCGACTGCGGGGCAAAGGGGTACAGAACGTCCGCAGCAAGCACGTTGGCGATCTCTATTGTCGCGTGAGCGTCGAGACCCCAGTTAAGTTGACGGCTAAGCAGGCGGCACTTCTGCGTGAATTTGACACCCTAACGCGGCGAGGTGGTAGCCGCCATAATCCGCGCGAGGAATCCTGGCTCAGTAAAATTAGGACGTTCTTGAGCAAATAATCTAGCTTGGCCGTCGGATGGTGCGAATTAGCGTGGCCACGGCAAATCATTTATGCTCGTGCACAACACCCACCGTCGAGGGCATCTATGATCAAGGCTGCTGTTACCGGTGCCGCCGGGAGAATGGGTCGCAGTGTGGTCGCGGCTGCGGCGCAATCCCAAGATATCAAGATCACCGCCGCATTCGAACATCCGGATAGCAACGTCGTCGGGGTTGATGCCGGTGAACTGGCGGCCGTGGGACATATTGGCGTACCGGTGAGTACCACCGTGAGTGACGGAGATTTTGAGGTCTTAATAGATTTTTCTTATCCCGACGCCACACTGGGCTACCTAGATTATTGCCGCCAAGCCAGAAAATGTATGGTGATCGGCACCACCGGCTTCGATTCTACCCAGCGGCAGCGAATCGCCGACGCCGCGTCTGACATGGCTGTCGTGCTTGCCCCTAACATGAGTGTGGGCGTCAATCTTTGTTTTCGGCTGCTGGATATTGCTGCCCGCACGCTCGGTGATAGTGTAGATATTGAGGTGATCGAGGCGCACCATCGACATAAGAAAGATGCCCCATCGGGAACGGCAATCCGCATGGGTGAAGTGCTGGCGAGTGCGCTCGGGCGCGATCTACAGCAATGTGCCGTCTATGGCCGTGAGGGTATTACCGGCGAACGTCCGCGCGAACAGATTGGATTCCTAACCCTGCGTGCGGGTGAAATCGTGGGGGACCATACGGTTTTATTCGCAGATGATAGTGAGCGGGTAGAGATCTCACACCGGGCGCAGAGTCGAATGACGTTCGCCAATGGTGCTTTACGGGCCGCGCGTTGGCTACGTAATCGAGACAAAGGTCTATTCGACATGCAGGACGTACTCGACTTGCGTTGATTTTGGGCGGCCGGTTACGTAAGATTCCCGGCCAACCAAGACTATGCCTAGCGTTTACGCATGCTGACAAAGCGGGAGCCGCAAGACGCGTCTCCCGCTTTTGTATATCTGTCTTTGGGACCCCTTTCTTTGTGTCGTGCGGCCGAGGAGATTAACGGTTGATACAGGCGGCCACGCTCGCGCTTGAAGACGGCTCTCTGTTTACCGGGATATCTATCGGTATTCCCGGGCAATCAGTGGGCGAGGTGGTGTTCAACACTGCCATGACTGGCTATCAGGAGATTCTTACAGACCCTTCCTATGCGAAACAGATTGTAACCCTCACCTATCCCCACATCGGCAACACTGGCACTAATGCGGAGGATATGGAGTCTGCCGCGGTGTTCGCAGCGGGGCTCGTGATCAGAGATTTGCCGGCCATCGATAGCAACTGGCGGGTTGATCGATCGTTGGCGGCATTCTTGCGCGAACGAAAAGTGGTCGCCATCGCTGGTATTGACACCCGCCGACTCACACGATTGCTGCGTGAAAAGGGTGCGCAGAATGGTTGTATCGTTACCGCTGGCCAGGCTCGCCGAATCGACAAGCGCGCTGCCCTACGCGCAGCACGATCATTTGTCGGACTAAAAGGCATGGATCTGGCTCAAGTTGTAAGCACAAAAGAATCCTATGAATGGGCTGAGGGCAGTTGGCAGATTGGACGTGGCTTTCGCAGCGCACCGGCGACGCGATTTCGTGTAATTGCCTATGACTTCGGTATCAAACGCAATATTCTACGCATGCTGACAGACCGCGGCTGCGCCGTCACGGTTGTACCGGCAAAGACCAGTGCAGCAAAGGTGTTGGCGCTTAGGCCTGACGGGGTGTTTTTGTCCAACGGTCCGGGGGATCCCGAACCGTGTACCTACGCCATTGAGTCGATCGCGACGCTTGTGAATCGGGGTGTTCCGACCTTCGGTATCTGTCTCGGTCATCAGCTACTAGCACTGGCGGCCGGCGCGCGTACTGTAAAAATGAAGTTTGGCCATCACGGGGCGAACCACCCCGTATTAGAACTGGATACGGGCCGTGTGTTAATCACCAGCCAGAACCACGGTTTCGCGGTCGCATACGCCGACTTGCCGCAAACATTACGAGTGACTCATCGCTCTTTATTCGACGGCTCCATTCAGGGTTTGGTCCACACGAATAGGCCGGCGTTGTCTTTTCAAGGTCACCCAGAAGCGAGTCCTGGCCCACAAGATATCAACGACATTTTTGATTGTTTCATTGGCTTGATGAAAAAGCCGACAGAGAAGCCAAGTTTCAAGGCCCAGGGATTGGAACGCAATACGGCAGGCAATGTGTAATGCCAGTACGTAGTAGCCGTGTCCGTACTTCTAATCACTATCAACCGTCATGCCTAAACGTGACGACATAGAAAGCATTCTCGTTATTGGTGCGGGACCGATCATCATTGGTCAAGCGTGCGAGTTTGACTATTCAGGCACACAGGCGTGCAACGCGTTGAAGGAAGAGGGGTATCGAGTGATTTTGGCGAACTCGAATCCGGCCACGATTATGACCGACCCGGGCGTTGCCGATGCCACCTATATCGAACCCATCGACTGGGTCACCCTTGCCAAGATTATCGCCAAAGAAAAGCCGGACGCCGTGTTACCGACGATGGGTGGACAAACAGGTCTCAACTGCGCACTGGATCTGGATCGACAAGGGGTGCTGGCAGAGCATGGCGTGAAGATGATCGGCGCCACCCGTGCGGCCATCGACAAGGCGGAGGACCGGGAGCTTTTCAAAAAGGCGATGAAGGCGATCGGGTTAGAAACCGTACGTGGTGCCATCGCCCATAGTATGGAAGCAGCGCATCAAGTCCAGGGCATGATCAGTTTTCCCGTGATTATTCGGCCGTCATTTACGTTGGGTGGTAGTGGCGGTGGTATCGCCTACAACAAAGAGGAATTCGTTAGTATCTGTGAGCGTGGTATGGATGCATCCCCCACCAACGAGCTGCTCATCGAAGAGTCGATTATTGGTTGGAAAGAGTACGAAATGGAAGTGGTCCGTGATCGTAATGACAACTGCATCATTATTTGTTCTATCGAGAATTTCGATGCAATGGGCATCCATACTGGCGATTCGATTACGGTTGCTCCGGCACAGACGCTTACCGACAAAGAGTATCAATTGATGCGAAATGCAAGTATCGCGTGCTTGCGTGAGATCGGTGTCGATACTGGTGGGTCCAACGTACAGTTTGCGATCAATCCAGACAATGGCCGCATGATCATTGTCGAGATGAATCCACGGGTATCACGATCCTCGGCACTGGCGTCAAAGGCCACCGGCTTTCCGATCGCCAAAGTCGCTGCCAAGCTGGCCATTGGTTATACGCTAGATGAACTCAAGAACGATATCACAGGTGGTGCGACACCGGCTTCATTCGAACCAACTATCGACTACGTGGTTACCAAGGTACCGCGTTTTACATTTGAGAAGTTCCCGAAAGCCGACCCTCGCCTAACGACCCAAATGAAGTCTGTAGGCGAGGTGATGGCGATCGGCCGCACGTTCCAGGAGTCATTGCAAAAGGCACTGCGAAGTCTCGAAATCGGCCGCTACGGTCTCGAGCCCTGTCTTGATGCTGGTGCCGATGCAGATCAGGTGGAAGCACGTCTAACACAAGAGTTGCGGGTGCCGGGGGCTGACCGCTTGTGGTACATCGCGGATGCCTTCCGCGCTGGCATGTCATTGGATGATGTTTGCGGGCTTACGCATATCGATCGTTGGTTTTTGGCGCAGCTGTCTGAGCTCGTGGAAATGGAACGGGATATCGCTTGCCACGCGGGCCGTAAGCTTACCGGCAACAAGGTATGGGCCTGGAAGGCCAAGGGATTTTCCGATAGACGACTTGCGACGCTGTTACATACGACGGAGGAGAAGTTTCGGCGTCAGCGTCACAAACTAGGGGTGCACCCGGTCTACAAGCGGGTCGATTCCTGTGCCGCCGAGTTTGCGGCAACCACTGCATATATGTATTCCACTTACGACGAAGAGTGCGAGGCGCTTCCCGAGGAACGCCAGAAAATCATGGTGTTAGGCAGCGGCCCTAATCGCATCGGCCAAGGTATAGAGTTTGATTATTGTTGTGTACATGCTGCGTTCGCACTGAGGGAAGACGGCTACCAAACAATCATGGTCAATTGCAACCCAGAGACGGTGTCTACTGATTACGACACATCAGACCGACTCTATTTCGAGCCGCTGACACTCGAAGATGTACTCGAGATCATTCATGTGGAAAGGCCGACCGGGTTGATCGTCCAGTATGGGGGCCAGACACCGCTAAACCTTGCCGAGGGCCTTGCTGCTGCTGATGTCCCTATTATTGGCACGAATCCCGATTCCATAGACTTGGCCGAAGACCGCGCACGTTTTCAGCGGCTGTTGAAACGTCATCGGTTGTTACAACCGCCCAATGGTACGGCGAGAACGCTTAAGCAAGCGATAACGCTGGCGAAAAAAATCGGCTACCCGTTAGTAGTGCGACCCTCATATGTGTTGGGTGGACGCGCGATGCGAATCGTATACAGCCAAGAAGAACTAGAAACTTATGTAGCTATGGCGGTCAGCGTCTCGGAAGACTCGCCTGTATTGTTAGAAAAATACTTAAGCGACGCTATCGAGGTGGACGTCGATGCCATTAGTGATGGTGAACATGTCGTCATAGGCGGCATCATGGAGCATATCGAGGAGGCAGGCGTGCATTCCGGCGATTCGGCCTGTTCGCTCCCCCCTTTCAGTCTTGCAAAGAAAGTACAAAATGAATTGCGAAGTCAGACCGTGCAGCTGGCACAAGCTCTCAAAGTAATAGGTTTGATGAACGTGCAGTTTGCGGTGAAGGACGGTGAGGTATATATTCTGGAAGTCAATCCGCGCGCCTCACGCACTATTCCCTATGTTTCTAAGGCAATAGGGCGACCGCTTGCGAAGATCGCGGCACGCTGCATGGTGGGTCGCACGCTGAAGGATCAGGGCATAGTTGCGGAAACGGTACCTTCTTATTACTCCGTCAAAGAAGCAGTATTTCCCTTCATAAAATTCCCCGGCGTCGATACAGTTCTCGGACCTGAGATGAAATCGACGGGCGAGGTGATGGGAACAGGTCGAAGTTTCGGCGAAGCGTTTTCCAAATCGCAGTTCGCAGCTGGCTACGCGATCCCGCGAGCAGGGTGTATGCTTATCAGCGTGCGAGACCCGGATCAGAAACCAGTAGTCGAAGTCGCCCGCTATTTCAGCGAGAATGGTTTTGAAATACTGGCTACTCGTGGCACAGCGGCCGTGCTTCAAGCGGCTGGCGTGCCAGTATGCCCGGTGAACAAGGTGTCTGAAGGACGTCCCCATATCGTTGATATGATTATGAATGATGAGGTTGATATAATTATTAATACAACCTCGGGCAAACAGAGTCTCGAGGATTCATACTCTATTCGAAGAGAGGCGCTGCAACATCGGGTAACCTATTACACCACCCTGTCAGCCGCCCGTGCCGCTCGCGAAGCGCACCGCGCCGCAGAACAAGTTACCATCAACCGTCTACAGGATCTGCATAAAGAGAGTGCCCAATGAACAGAGTACCGATCACAGCAGGCGGGGTGCGAAAGCTTCGGGCGCAATTGCACCAGCTGAAAACGGTAGAGCGTCCACGAATCATTCAGGAAATCGCGGCAGCGCGAGATCATGGTGATATTTCGGAGAACGCCGAGTTCCACGCCGCCAAGGAGCAACAAGGCTTCATCGAGGGCCGTATTAGAGACCTTGAGGGGCAACTTGGGTGTGCTCAAGTTATAGATCCGACTACACTCGATGCTGGCGGTAAAGTCGTGTTTGGCGCAACCTTGGGTCTGTTGGATTGCGATGGTGGCAGCAAGGTCACGTATCAGATCGTTGGTGATTTGGAAGCTGATATCACAGAGTGCAAGATTTCGATCAGTTCGCCGATAGCGCGCGCACTTATCGGTCGAAAAGAGGGCGATATTGTCGATGTCGATGTTCCCGACGGCGTGCGCTCTTACGAAATCTTGACGGTCCGCTACGTCTAAACCCCGCCGCGTACGTTGTCAGCGACTGCCACAGCCGCTAGAGACCTGGCAGGTACAAACATGGTCCAACATAAACATAGCAAACAGTGGCTACGACAGCACGCGGACGATGAGTTCGTGCGCCGTGCCCGGCAAGAGGGTTATCGCTCGCGGGCAGCCTACAAACTGCGGGAGATCGACGAGCGTTATCGAGTGCTGCGTCCCGACATGATCGTGGTCGATCTTGGCGCCGCGCCTGGGGGCTGGTCACAATATGCACGCCAGAAGGTGGGCAATGGTGGCCGCGTCGTGGCCCAGGACATCTTGCCCATGGACCCGTTGCCTGGGGTGGATTTCCTGCTCGGTGATATTCGTGACTCAGCGGTGCTAGACTTACTGATAACGAGTCTATCCGGCGCGTCGGCGGGACTTGTAATATCGGATATGAGCCCCAATATTAGTGGTGATCGCGTCTCCGACCAAGCCAGAGCAGTACAACTTGGCGAGCTTGCCTTGGAGGTCGCGGCGATGATATTGGCCCCGGGCGGACAGCTCCTCCTTAAAGTGTTTCAGGGCGACGGTGCCGACGAATTGCGACGCGAAGTGGCGCGGCGGTTCGATAATCTTGTGACCTGTAAGCCCCGCGCTTCGCGCACCAAGAGTCGCGAGATCTATCTGTTTGCTAAGGGTTTTCTGGGCAACTAACGCTTCATTCCGACACGCACGATCAGTTGTAACGCGCCGATCGTCGTAGGACAATGGAACGCTGGTATTGGTCCTGGTCTAATCAGTCAAAGGACTGGACCCACTGTGGGTGCTATGTATTGCTGCCAAAACGAGGTATCGCTTGAATAATCTCACCAAGAATCTCCTGTTGTGGCTCGTCATCGCCGTTGTGTTGATGTCGGTGTTTAATAATTTTGGTCCGCGACAGCCGCAGGCAAATGAAGTGGAATATTCTGAATTCATCGATCAGGTCAAGCAAGGCCAGGTCGATAAAGTGACTATTCAAGGCCGCAACATTCGTGGAAGTTTGAAAGGGGGTGGGAATTTCAAGACCTACGCACCCGCCGACCCTGGCCTTATTGGCGATCTATTGGCGCACGGCGTGGCGATCGACGCCAAACCCAAAGACGAACAATCGTTGCTGCTTACCATCTTTATCAATTGGTTTCCGTTGCTGCTGCTAATCGGCGTATGGATTTTCTTCATGCGTCAGATGCAAGGCGGCGTCGGTGGACGTGGTGCGATGAGCTTTGGCAAGAGCAAAGCGCGCATGCTCACCGAAGAGCAAAACAAGACTACCTTCGAAGATGTGGCGGGTGTAGAAGAGGCCAAGGAAGAGGTTCAGGAACTGGTCGAATTCTTGCGTGATCCCGCCAAGTTTCAAAAACTCGGCGGCCGCATTCCCAAGGGTGTCTTAATGACCGGTGCCCCAGGAACCGGTAAGACACTATTGGCCAAAGCCATCGCTGGCGAGGCCAAGGTACCATTTTTCACGATATCCGGTTCTGACTTTGTGGAGATGTTTGTTGGCGTCGGCGCATCACGTGTGCGCGACATGTTCGATCAGGGCAAGAAGCATGCCCCCTGTATTATTTTCATCGATGAAATCGATGCAGTCGGCCGCCAACGCGGGGCCGGTTTGGGCGGCGGCCATGACGAGCGCGAGCAAACCCTGAATCAATTGCTGGTAGAAATGGATGGATTTGAAGGCACCGAAGGTGTCATTGTTATCGCTGCTACCAACCGACCGGATGTACTTGATCCCGCTTTGTTGCGTCCGGGTCGGTTCGATCGTCAGGTGGTCGTGCCGTTACCAGATATTCGCGGGCGTGAGCTTATTTTGAAAGTGCACATGCGCAATGTGCCAACCGCCGAGGATGTTAGGCCGAACATATTGGCACGCGCTACCCCGGGCTTTTCTGGCGCCGACCTTGCCAACCTGGTGAACGAGGCTGCACTCTTCGCGGCCCGGGCCAACAAGCGCATGGTCGATATGGATGATTTTGAGAAGGCCAAGGACAAAGTGATCATGGGAGCGGAACGACGCTCCATTGTGATGCCCGAGAAGGAACGTATGAACACGGCCTACCATGAGTCTGGTCACACGGTGGTGGCCAAGGTGCTGCCTAACACCGATCCCGTACACAAGGTGACCATCATCCCACGCGGCCGCGCACTCGGTGTTACCATGCAGTTGCCGGAGGAAGATCGCTACAGCCAGGATCGCGAGTCGTTGCTAGCCATGGTTGCCGTACTCATGGGTGGGCGTATTGCTGAAGAGATATTCATGAAACAGATGACCACGGGTGCTGCCAACGACTTTGAACGCGCTACCGAGATAGCGCGTAATATGGTCACACGCTGGGGGATGAGCGATAATCTTGGTACGCGCGTGTACGGCGAAGGCGAGCATGAGGTGTTTCTTGGTCGTGACATGACCACGAACAAGAATCTAAGTGATGCGACGGCGGAGCTGGTCGACGCAGAGATACGTCGTATCGTCGATGAGCAATACGCGTGTGCACGTAAGGTTCTTGAAGACAATAGCGCGAAGGTTGAAACCATGGCCAAATCGCTGCTCGAGTGGGAAACCCTAAATGCAGAGCAGATCGATGACATCATGGCGGGCAAGAAGCCGCGTCCACCGGAAGGTCTGGACGGTGATTCTGGGGAACCCGGTCCCAAGCCTAAGAAATCAACTCGCAAACCACGAGCGAAGCCCAGTATTGGCGACCCTGCCAGCGAGCACTAGCGGTAACACGACGGTCATGGACTGCGGTGGGCGGTCACTCAATCTGGGCCGCGTAGCCGTCATGGGAATTCTAAACCTGACCCCCGATTCGTTCTCGGACGGGGGTCTTTTTATGTCTCGTGATCAGGCCGTCGGCCGTGCCTTGAAGATGGCCGATGAAGGCGCGGACATCATTGATGTCGGTGGCGAGTCTACCCGCCCGGGCGCACTGGCGATTTCGGCACAGGAAGAGCTGGACCGCGTCCTACCCGTGATCGAAGCCTTACGACGTGAACTCGAAATTCCGATTTCTATCGACACATCCAAACCGCGAGTTATGCACGAAGCGGTGTCGGCCGGCGCTGGTATGATCAATGACGTAAAAGCCTTGCGTGAGGACAACGCCTTGGCTACGGCGGCGGCCCTAGATGTGCCGGTATGCCTTATGCACATGCAAGGCGAGCCTCGCTCCATGCAGACAAACCCAATCTACGAAGACGTTGTGGTCGAAGTACGTAACTTTTTGAGCATACGTCGCCAGGCTTGCCTTGATGCCGGTATCGATGAGAAGAAGATCCTTATCGACCCCGGTTTTGGTTTTGGCAAGACTCTAGAACATAATCTAGAGTTATTACGTAATCTCAGTGGACTCAAGTCGGTGGGGGCGCCCGTGTTGGTGGGGCTGTCGCGCAAATCTATCATTGGCAAGTCTATTGGACTACCAGTCGATAAACGATTGCACGCAAGTGTAGCCCTTGCCATATTGGCGGTGCGCAATGGCGCAAACATAATCAGGCTGCATGATGTTGCGGCTACACGTGAAGCAGTGCGGATGGTGGAAGCGGTCTACCGTGCCGCCTAGCCATCACCGGGTTTAGCGCAAGTTCTAATGAAGAAGTGTTATTTTGGTACAGACGGTATTCGTGGTCGCGTAGGCCAGGATCCGATCACGCCGGAGATGATACTGAAATTGGGATGGGCCAGCGGTCGGGTGCTCGGCGCCGGTGAGGAGGGTGGGCGCGTGTTAATCGGTAAAGATACCCGCGTCTCTGGCTATCTGCTCGAATCTGCCTTGGAATCAGGTTTGTCTGCGGCGGGCATGGATGTGAGCCTGTTAGGGCCCATGCCTACGCCTGGAATCGCTTATCTGACGCGCACCGCTCGTGCGCGTGCCGGCATTGTCATCAGTGCCTCGCACAATCTTTATCATGACAACGGCATCAAGTTTTTTTCGTCCGCAGGCTGCAAACTGCCAGATGAGGTCGAAATGGCCATCGAGGAGGTGATGGGCCAACCGATGCGTACGGTAGATTCGGCCGCGTTGGGTAAGGCAGAACGCTACAGTGATGCGGGCGGACGCTACGTGGAGTTTTGCAAGAGTACATTTCCGGCCCGACAGGGTTTAGACGATCTCACTATCGTGGTGGACTGTGCCAATGGCGCTGCCTACAACATCGCACCGGCGGTATTCGCCGAACTCGGGGCTAAAGTGGTGGCCATCGCCGATCAGCCTGATGGATTTAACATTAACCGCGAATGCGGCTCGACTCATCCTGAGCAGCTACAGCGGACTGTGGTCGAGCGGAATGCCGACCTTGGGATTGCGCTTGATGGAGACGGCGACCGTGTGATCATGGTCGATAATAATGGCCAGTGCGTAGATGGCGATCAGATCTTGTATATCATTGGGCTCGCACGCCATGTTGCCGATCGGCTAAACGGCGGTATCGTCGGCACGCTCATGAGTAACTTTGGGCTTGAACGTGCCTGCTTACACAACAGTATCCCTTTCAAGCGTGCCCCCGTTGGCGATCGCTATGTCATCAGTCTATTGCAAGCAGAGGGTTGGGAACTTGGTGGAGAGTCGTCAGGACACATCATCTGTCTCGATAAGAGTACGACCGGCGACGGCATCATCACCGCCTTGCAGGTGTTAACGGTGATGATGGAATCCGACAAGAGCCTGGCCGAACTAAAGGCCGGCATGCAAGTTTATCCACAGATCATTGTTAACGTTCCTATTCCGTCACCTAAGGAAACGGCCCAGGCTGACGGGCGACCGCCGTTCGATATCCATCGATCCCACCAGGTGATGCGAGCTGTGCGCGAAGCCGAAAACGAACTGGCCGACCAGGGACGGATATTGTTGCGCGCTTCCGGTACCGAACCCGTCATTCGTGTAATGGTTGAAGGCGCTGATGCAGCGCTCGTTGAGCGACTCGGTCACCAGTTGGCGGAAACCGTAAAATCGGCGGCCCGTGAAGCTGCCTAATTCGATCCCACTCGTGCAACGCGAAGTGAGCAAATTGCTTTATCGGACCGTGGCCGGTACCATCGCGCCGGCTTAGACTGCATTGAGCGCAACTATGTTTGGAGATAGCCATGCGTCGCCCGTTGGTGGCAGGAAATTGGAAAATGAACGGCAGCCGGGCGCAGGCGACGGCGCTCATCGGTGGGCTATTGCAGGGCATCAGCGGGAAGAATTCGATCGAAGTGGTCGTTTGCCCGCCGTTCGTGCTTATCCCTTTGGCGGCCGAACTTATGGCAGTGGGCAACGGTTTGATTTTGGGGGCACAGAACCTTAGCACCCAGTCTGCGGGCGCCTATACGGGGGAGGTGTCGGCGCCGATGTTGACGGATTACGGGTGTCAATACGCCATCGTCGGGCATTCCGAGCGCCGCGCCCTTTACGGCGAAAGCGATGCAGTGGTGACGCAAAAGTTTGGCGTTGCCATCGAAAATAACCTAACGCCTATTCTCTGTGTCGGTGAGACACTTGCACAGCGCGAAGCGGACGAGACCGAGAAAACGGTCAACGATCAACTCGATGCGGTGCTCCAACAACACGGGATCGAAGCCATGGCAAAAGCGGTGGTTGCCTATGAGCCGGTGTGGGCCATAGGCACAGGACGCACGGCGACGCCACAGCAGGCACAAGCGGTGCACCACTTTATCCGAAACAAACTGGCGGTCGCAGACAAGAACGTTGCGGCGAATATTCGTCTACTCTACGGGGGCAGCGTTAAGGCGAGTAACGCCGCCGACTTGTTTAACGAAACCGATATCGACGGAGGCCTTATCGGCGGGGCCTCGCTAGATGCAAATGAGTTCATTGAAATCTGCCGGGCTGCCGTTCACTGAGGGGTTAATATGAAGGAATTGGTGCTGGTTATCCACGTGCTGGCTGCCGTCAGTCTCGTGGCGCTAGTGTTATTGCAACAGGGTAAGGGTGCGGACGTCGGTGCGGCGTTCGGCAGCGGCGCGTCACAGACGCTTTTTGGGGCGCGCGGTTCGGCTAACTTCCTCACGCGTGCGACCGCATTACTGGCCGCCGCATTCTTTGTTACCAGCCTGACATTAGCAGTGTTTGCGTCCCGGGGCGGCACCCCCGCCAGCGTGACAGAAGCGATAACTACTGAACAAACAACTACAGAATCCACAACTGAACAAGAAGCACCGGAGATCCCCGAGGGACCAGCGCCTTCCGACGTGCCCGAAGTGCCGAAATAGAGTTATCGAAACTGAAACTGTGCTGGTGCGCGTTGCGTCGGCGACGTTTTCCAATAAGATACGTTAATCCGCGATTGCCCTGAGATAGTGGTTAGGGCGCCGCGGGCCTACGATGCCGAAGTGGTGGAACTGGTAGACACGCCGTCTTGAGGGGGCGGTGGCGCAAGCCGTGCGGGTTCGAGTCCCGCCTTCGGCACCATGCGCGTATAGATGCAACCTTCGGGGCTGGGGGCGCTAGTAAGCCGTTGAATTAAAATAAGTTGCCTGTTGGGGGAGGCTTGACTTTGCGTCCGGCGAAAGCCTAGAGTACGGCTACTGGGCACTTGCAAGCCTGCATTAGTTAGCGGCTGTCGTGGCGAGGGCGCGCAGCTGCCCGCGGAAACAAGGCGCGCGAGGAAAATGCGGAGACGTACTCGAGGGTAGGTTGAGGCCATTTTCCGAAGTGCAACGCCGTAGATGCAGGTAGATACGCGGCCGCAGTAGAGAGTTGGTAAGAAATGCAGGCTGAGCCAGAATCCGCACATCGTGCCACCGAATAAGAAGCGCTAAGGCTAAGGATAAGGATAAGGATGTTAGAGAACTATGTGCCGATTCTGATTTTCATCGGTGTCGGTCTGCTTGTCGGTTTTGTGCCCATGCTAATGGGCCGGCTGCTGGGCCCGAGTAAGCCGGACAGCACCAAATTATCGCCCTATGAATGTGGATTCGAGGCCTTCGAAGACTCGCGCATGAAGTTTGATGTGCGCTATTACTTGGTGGCGATTCTCTTTATTATTTTCGATCTCGAGATCGCGTTTCTCTTTCCCTGGGCGGTGGTAATTAGCGAAATCGGTCTTTTTGGTTTTCTCGCTATGATGATTTTCCTAGGCGTTCTCACCATCGGTTTCATCTATGAATGGAAGAAGGGAGCTCTGGAATGGGAATAGAAGGTGCGTTAGCGGGCGGTTGGGCGACCACGCAACTCGACAAGCTTATTAACTGGACGCGCACAGGTTCGATGTGGCCGATGACGTTTGGTCTCGCATGTTGTGCGATCGAGATGATGCATGCCGGCGCTTCGCGTTATGATCTTGATCGCTTTGGGATTGTCTTCCGCCCAAGTCCGCGCCAGTCCGATGTCATGATTGTGGCGGGTACGCTCGTAAACAAGATGGCGCCCGCACTACGCAAGGTCTACGATCAGATGTCCGAGCCGCGTTGGGTGATTTCTATGGGGTCGTGTGCCAACGGTGGTGGCTATTATCACTATTCCTATTCAGTAGTCCGTGGTTGCGATCGTATTGTACCGGTCGATGTTTATGTCCCTGGCTGTCCGCCTACGGCTGAAGCATTACTCTACGGTATCATACAGCTACAGAAGAAGATAAGACGCACTAATACTATCGCCCGCTAAGCACGAAAGAGAATCTATTCTATGGTTGATTCGCTGGCGGCTGTCGCTGCGCATGCCAAGGAAAAGTTCGGTGCTTCGATCGTCAACATCATCGAAGCCAGGAGCGAACTTACATTGGAGGTTAAACGTGAGCGCCTGCGCGAAGTCTGTCGAATTCTGCGTGACGATCCCGTCTTTAGTTTCGAACAACTAATCGACCTGTGTGGTGTCGATTATCAAGATTACCGTGCCGAGGCCCCTGATGGGCCCCGATCAGGCCCGCGCTTTGCTGTCACCATTCACTTGTTGTCTATTAAACATAACCGCCGCGTGCGCGTGCGCGCTTTCCTTGATAACGAATGGCCACGTGTTGACTCCGTTGTGGACATCTGGGCGGTCGCCAACTGGTTCGAGCGTGAGGCCTTCGACCTTTTTGGTTTTGTATTCGAAGGCCACCCCGATCTACGCCGGATTCTCACGGATTACGGGTTTATCGGCCACCCGTTTCGTAAGGACTTTCCATTAATCGGTGAAGTTGAGATGCGCTACGATGCCGAGAAGCAGCGCGTTATCTATGAACCAGTGAGTATCGAACCACGCACGCTGGTGCCACGCGTCATTCGCGAAGAGGGATTCGGTGGCAGAAATCCGTAACTACACGATGAATTTTGGGCCACAGCATCCGGCGGCGCATGGTGTGCTGCGCCTTGTGCTGGAAATGGACGGGGAGGTAATACAACGCGCCGACCCGCATATCGGTCTGTTACATCGGGCTACCGAGAAACTCGCCGAAAGCAAGCCCTATAACCAAAGTATCGGCTATATGGATCGGCTGGATTACCTGTCGATGATGTGTAGTGAGCACGCCTACGTCTTGGCGATGGAGAAACTTTTGGGTGTCGAACCGCCACCTAGGGCGCAATACATTCGAACGATGTTCGACGAAATTACGCGACTCCTTAATCACCTACTATGGCTCGCCACGCATGCACTAGATATCGGGGCAATGACGGTGTTTCTTTACTGTTTTCGGGAACGAGAAGACTTATTCGACTGCTACGAGGCTGTATCGGGTGCACGCATGCACGCAAACTACTATCGTGTTGGTGGTGTCTACCGCGATCTTCCGCAGAGCATGCCTCAATACCAACCTTCTAAGTGGCACAACGAAAAGGACGTCAAGCGCCTCAACGCAAATCGGCAAAGCTCATTGCTTGAGTTCATTTGGGACTTTACTGAACGTTTTCCCAAGCACGTCGATGACTACGAGACACTGCTGACTGATAACCGCATCTGGAAGCAGCGCACAGTAGGTATCGGGGTAGTGTCGCCTGAACGCGCACTACAACTAGGTTTCACAGGCGCAATGCTGCGTGGATCGGGAGTCGAATGGGATCTCCGCAAGAAACAACCCTACGAGGTCTATCATCGTTTAAATTTCGACATCCCGGTTGGCGTTAATGGGGATTGCTATGATCGCTATCTGGTGCGTATCGAGGAAATGCGTCAATCCAACCGCATCATACGTCAATGTGTGAAGTGGCTGCGAGACAATCCTGGACCAGTGATCGTTGATGATCACAAATTGGTGCCGCCCAAACGAGAGGAGATGAAAGACGACATGGAATCGTTGATTCACCATTTCAAGCTCTTCACAGAGGGTTTCTGTATCCCGGAAGGTGAGGTCTATGCAGTGGTCGAGGCACCTAAAGGTGAGTTCGGTATTTATCTCGTTTCCGATGGTGCCAACAAGCCTTATCGCCTTAAGATTCGTCCTCCTGCTTTCGCACACTTAGCTTCGATGGACGAGATGACCCGCGGGCACATGCTTGCCGACGTGGTAGCGGTGATCGGCACGATAGACATTGTATTCGGAGAAATTGACCGGTGACGACGTTAGCGCAAGACGTATCGAAGGTAACGCTGCTTACGGATGATTCACGGGCCGGCATCGATCGTTGGATCACCAAGTATCCGCCCGATCAGAAGCAAGCGGCAGTCATGGGGGCATTGAATATCGTGCAACGGCAAAATGGCGGCTGGCTGACGACTGAGCTCATGGATGCGGTCGCCGAATATCTGGAGATGCCACCTATTGCGGTTTACGAGGTGGCAACCTTTTACACGATGTATGACTTGAAGCCGGTAGGCCGCCACAAGATCTATGTGTGCACCAACATCTCGTGCATGTTGTGTGGCTCCGGCGTGATCGTGGAACACCTAGAGAGAAAACTAGGGATCAAGCTCGGCGAAACGACCGCGGACGGCGAGTTTACTATCAAGGAGGCGGAATGCCTGGCCGCCTGTGGCGGCGCACCGATGTTCATGCTTGACGATGATTATCACGAAAACCTGACCCCCGAGAAGGTCGACCAGATCCTGGCGAAACTGGACTAGAGATGGCGATTAACCAAGTCTGTTTTGCAAACCTCAAAGACGATCAACCGTGGCGGCTAGAGTCATATCGCGGCGCCGGTGGATACGGGATGTGGGAAAAAGTTATTAGGGAGAAGATGCCGCCGGAGGCAATCATTGAAGAGCTCAAAACCGCTGCCCTGCGCGGTCGCGGCGGCGCTGGATTTCCCACCGGCCTTAAATGGAGCTTCATGCCGCGCAATGCACCGGGACAGAAGTACATCGTTTGTAACTCGGATGAAGGCGAGCCCGGCACTTACAAAGATCGCGATATCCTGCGTTATAACCCACACGCCATTTTTGAGGGCATGGCTATTGCTGGCTACGCCACGGGGTCGACCGTCGGTTACAACTATTTACGTGGCGAATTTGTCGAGCCATTCCAGCGCTGCGAAGACGCGCGGCAAGAGGCCTATGGGGCCGGACTATTGGGTAAGAACGTGTTGGGTTCAGGCGTGGATTTTGATCTGCACAATCATCTGGGCGCCGGCTCCTACATCGTTGGTGAGGAAACCGGCATGTTGGAATCGCTCGAGGGTAAAAAGGCCTTACCGCG
>Ga0224508_10000669_pt1 | contig 33004 bp, 32 predicted proteins | sample SF_Jan12_sed_USG_4_FD_170157 | JGI IMG/M metagenome (GOLD analysis project Ga0224508, IMG submission 170157) | Sediment microbial communities from San Francisco Bay, California, United States - SF_Jan12_sed_USGS_21 | ecosystem: Environmental > Aquatic > Marine > Sediment | place: USA...
TTCATGTCCGGCTTCAACTTGCGCGAGGGAGCACTGGCCACCTCGCTGTCCCCCGACGACGAGAACGTCGTGTGCATCGGCGCCGACACCCAAGCGATGGCAACAGCCATCAACCGGGTCATTGAGCTCGACGGCGGTCAGGTCGTGACCCGTGGGGCCGAAGTTCTCGCTGAGCTGGCGCTGCCTCTCGCCGGGATCATGAGCGACCTCGAGCCGGACGAGATGGTCGCGGCCGAGGATCGGCTCACCGCCGCCGCTCACGACCTGGGCTGCAGCCTCGCGAACCCGTTCATGTGGTTGATCTTCACCCCGATCACCGCCATTCCCGAGTACGCGATCATCGATCGCGGCTTCGTCGAGCAGGCCACTCTGTCGTTCTGCAGCCCTGTGACCCGCCGACTGTGAGGAACTCCAGCGGCACGAGCGCCGCGACGCACGTGGCGCGGTGTTGTCCTGTGAATGACGCGCCGGCGGGTCTCGGGGACGGCACCCACCGGTTCCCTACACCAAGCTGTTCGCCTGGAAGGGCGCCTTCGCCCGTGTCGAGCCCGAGCTCGACGGCTGTTCTGCATCTTCGTCCACAAAGCTGACGCTGTAGGTGATGTCGAAGCCGGGAGCTCGCTTTCGGGTATCGCTGGAATCTGGTTCCGACACGCCGCGCTGGTCGCGGGGTGCAGATACCACCGTCAGTACACCTCCAGGCACCATGGAGCCCAGATCCCCCCTGGCGCATCGTGGTCTCAACCCGCGAGACAGGAACCTCCAATGCCCAACCTGAGCCCCAAACCGACAATCCACCGCACTGCAGCCTTGATCGTCACCGCGGCCCTGGTCATCGCGGCATGCGGGGACGCCGACGACGAGTCGACCAGCGAAGTGCCACCAGAGGCCGCCTCCGTCGTCAACCGATCGGCCGAGCCAGTCGGGGCGAATCGAGCGGTCCTCGAGGTCGATTCGACGTGGCAGTGGCAGCTCGACGGCCCGATCAACACCTCCTACGACGTCGACGTGTACGACATCGACCTCTTCGAATCGCCGACCGCCACCATCGCCGAGCTGAGCGATGACGGCCGGATCGTCATCTGCTACTTCTCCGCCGGTTCCTACGAAGAATGGCGCGAGGACGCCCAAGGGCTCCCCGTCGCGGCCCTGGGCACGCCGCTCGATGGTTGGGAGGACGAGCGATGGGTCGACGTGCGCAGCGAGGCCGTCCGCGACCTCATGGAGACGCGGCTCGACCTGGCCGTGAGCAAGGGATGCGACGGTGTCGAGCCCGACAACGTGGCTGCGTACGACGACGAGACCGGATTCGACTTCACACTCGAAGACCAGCTCGCCTACAACCGCTTCCTCGCCGACGCCGCCCACGACCGGGGCTTGCTGATTGGCCTGAAGAACGCGCTCGACCAGATCCCGGACCTCGTCGACCAATTCGACTTCGCCGTCAACGAGCAGTGCCACGAGTACGACGAGTGCGAGATGAACCGGCCGTTCGTCAATGCGGGCAAACCGGTGTTCAACGCGGAGTACGCCGCCGATCTTGTCGGTGACCCCGAGACCGTCTGCGCCAACGCCGCCGCCGCAGGGATCCGCACGCTCCTGCTCTCGATCGACCTCGACGATTCGCTGCGCATCAGTTGCGACTGAGCGCAACCATCGAATGCATCGTGCGCTACTGGGCGAGCCACATGAGGACGGCCTTCACCCGGCGATGCGCGGTCTCCTCTTCGCTCAGGCCGAGCTTCGAGAAAATCGAGTTGATGTGCTTCGCGACGGCCTTCGGGCTGAGCACGAGCGCCTCTGCGACCGAGGCGTTGTTCAAGCCCTCGGCGATCAAGGCCAGAACTTCCCGCTCGCGAGGTGTCAGCTGGTCGACTGCGGACGAGCGTCGGGTTCGCCCCTCTACCAAGACCTCGACGATCTTCGGATCGACAACGGAGCCACCTCCGGCCACGGCCTGCACGGCTCGTTCCAGCTCTTCGGGCGACACCCGCTCCTTCAACAGATAGGCGAGGCCCTCGGATCCATGCTCGAACAGCGCGAGGACGAACGAGGGCTCGCTGAACTGCGACAGCACGACGACGCCCGTCGACGGGTGGGATTCGCGGATCGAGAGTGCGGCCTGGATGCCCTCGTCGGTGTGGGTCGGTGGCATCCGGATGTCGGTGATCACCACGTCGGGTTGTCGCTCGTCCACCGCGTTCAGCAGGGCGTCGACGTCGTCGCACTCGGCCACCAGCTCGACACTGTCGAGGCTCTGCAGCAGGGCCGCGACGCCCTGCCGGATGAGCAGATTGTCATCGGCCAGCACCACTCGCAGCAACGTCATCGCGGCCACGGTACAGATCTCCGGGCACGGCATCGCCAACAACTGTCGTGCCGTAGAGTCTGACGATGCGCTTTCCGCCGCCAACTGCGGCCACCGACGGCGAGGTGACGAGCGCTGACACGATCTCCACGTTCATCCGGCTCGACCGCATGGGTGCGGTCATCGGACTCGTTGTCGCGATCGTCGCGGCCAGCGTCGATGGCGATCTGCTGCTCTGGTGGGTTGTCGGGGCCCTCGCGGTGCTCGCGGCGGTCCTGACCGGGGCCGGCCACCGGCTCGGCGACGGGAAGGTCGTCGACGCTCTCTCGCTGGTGATGCTCGGCAACTGCATCACGGCGGTCACCGTGTCGATCGCGCTGCCGTTCCTGTGGCCGATGATGGCGCTCGTCGTCGTGATGACGGTCGTGCTGGCAGCCCCGCATCTCGGAGTGCAAACGCTCATGGCAACTCTCGTCGTGGGAGCGGGTGCGATCGCCGCGGTCACGATTCTCGGGCTGCGCAGCGACGACGCCGGAGCCATCCCCGACATCGACGATGACATCGAGATCATCGTCGTCGTGGCTGCGTTGTCGACGCTGACGATCCCCATCGGCCTCGTCGTTTGGCAGACCAACCGACTACAGCGCCGTGCGCTGGCCCGCGCAACGCAGCTCAATCGCGAACTGCAGGCGTCCGAGCGGGACCTCGCGGCCTCTCGTCGTCGTGTCGTGCAGGCAGCCGACGCCGAACGCAGCCGCATCGAGCGGGACCTGCACGACGGCGCTCAGCAGCGTCTCGTCGCCCTCGCGATGCGTCTACGGCTGCTCGAGTCCCGAACGCGCCATGGCGAGGAGAACGACGGCACCCCGGTGTCGGAGCTTGTCGACGAGCTCGACCGATCGATCGAGGAGCTGCGCGAACTGGCCCACGGCATCTATCCACCGACGCTCGAGGCCCATGGGCTCGCAGAGGCGTTTCGTGCCGTCGCCCGCCGCTCGCCCTACGGAGTGGCAGTCGAGGCAGACGGGATCGGTCGGTTCGCGCCGACCGTCGAATCGGCGCTCTACTTCACAGGCCTCGAAGCGCTCGCCAACGCGTCGAAACACGCTCCGAACGCCTCGGTGGATATCCGGATGGGCCGCGATGCCGCCGGCCTGCTGACGCTCACCGTTGCCGATGACGGCCCTGGGTTCGATGTCGAGTCCGCGGCCACCTCGAGAGGGCTGCTGAACATGGCCGACCGCATCGGCGCGTTGGACGGCGAGCTCACCGTCGCGTCGACGCCCGGGGACGGCACGACCGTCATCGCCACGGTGCCCGTCGACAACACTGTCCTGGCCTGACCGGAAGGGTGCCTGCACCACCCCCAAGACACGCCCTTGCGCCATCGAGATCATCGGCGTGATCCCGCACGCTGGTTCCCAACAGAACCTCCTCGACAAAGGAACCAGCCATGCTCACCAAGCTCACTCAGCACCTCCGCTCCACTCGCCGGTCGGCCATTCGCTTCGGCACTGCGGCAGGAGCACTCGCCATCCTCGGGTCGGCATGCGGAACCCCGACCGAGATCGCGGCCACGACCGCTGTCGAGCCCCCCACAGCGTCAGCCGATCCCGTCGTGAACAGCCTGGACCTCGTCGTTTCCGGCGAGACGGCCACGATGATCGCCAATGTCACCGATCCCGACGACGACATTGCGTCGGTCTCGGTCGAATGGGGCGACGGCGAGACCGACACAGTGACCGCCGGCTTCCCCGGCCTGCGGGCCGACCACGAGTACGAAGAGGCGGGGCCATACACGGTCGTTGTGCAGGTCACCGACGAGACCGGCTGGTCGAACCTTGCAACCGCACTGGTCGAAATCGCCGAGACGGAAAGCGGATCAGCAGGTGAAGGGGAGGGCGAGATCGCACCGCCTGCGCCTGCCCCTGCGCCCGAGCCGGCCCCTCAACCAGCGCCCGAGCCTGCCCCCCAGCCAGCGCCAGCGCCGACACCCGAGCCCACCCCGATGCCGCTCCCCGATCCGATAGCGCTGGACCTGCTGGACGAGCAGGTGACCTACAGCCAGGTCGTCGATGCCGAAGACGGCGCCGGCGGCTCCGGAGAAGCACGCAGCGTCGGCAGCCGCGGGCTGGCAGTCCGGTCTTACGCCTGGCACGGCTACAACGGGCGGGGCTATGCGGAGGCGACGCTGACCCGGGTCATCGACGCCAGTTCGGCGTTCGAGCAATTCGGTGAACACGTCACGGCCATCGAAGTCGAGCTCGACTACGCCGCTAGCGGCACAGGCAAGCTCAGGGGTCCGTGGGACCGCAGTTCGACGGTGTCGGTCTGGGCCTCCATCGACGCCGAGGGTGCCCAGGATTCCGAGCTCTTCACCGCCACCAAGTCAGAGGACGACTTCGACCCGGTCCTGCCGCTCAGCTTCGACGACGAGGGCCGAACAACCAGCTTCGTCCTGACGCCCGAGAACCCGACAGCGACCTTCCAACTCAGCGCCTCGTGCACCTCGACCGGCGGTCCGATGGCGTTCGCGCTGCTCAACGAGGGCTGGTGCGACTTCTACGACGACAACGGCAAAGTCGAGCTGATCCGGCTCCAAGCCACGCTGTTCCCGGTCGTCTGAACTGCGCCGCCAACGGTTTGCCAGCCGCCAGCGGAGGCGAGAGATGGGAGTCCAGTGGCTCCCATCTCTCGTCGCGCGTCGTGACACCCAAACAGCGCGGGCGTAACCGGTCGGGCGGGCGGGATGTAGTCGCCCGAAGACGCATCGGGACCCGCTATTTCGTCGCCGTCGGCCCCGAACTGTCTGCCCGCTCCAAGGCGGGGGCCACCTCCCCCCTCGCCTGGTGGCTCAGCATGCGGTCGACCGCGCAGCCTCATCGTTCAGCACGTAGACGTCCCAGATGATCACCTCGACACCGCCGGAATCGAGCAGCGCAGCGAGCCGTGCGAACTCCTCGCGGTTCACCACACAGACTGGGGGCCTTCCTCACCCGCCCGGTCCTGCGTTTCATCTGGAGACGCAATCTCGCACGACTCACTGCCCGAATCGAGCAGTCCTGAAGCCGGTGCCCGAGCCCATCGGTCCCGGCCAGGAGTCCGTCTGGGGCTACCCGCGTCCCCGCCAGGGCGGATGATTGCCCCCGTACCCGGCTCTGTAGAGCCCTGGTCCATGTCGACCGTCGACCCGACCACTTCCCGGCGCTGTCTTCGTGCGCGCCGCGTGCGCGTAGCAACGGTCAAAGCGGGCCCACCAACGCGAGCAGCGGTCAGCCAGAAACTGGCCCTGAGCAGCCATTCCCCGCGAACCGCCAGGTCAGCGACTTGGCCCCGGCGCCCTTTGCAAGCAGGGCGTCGTCGGTTCGAGTCCCATCAGGACCACCGATGTTGTGGAGAGCACGACGTCTACGAGGGCATCTGGATTGGGGGAGCGGAGACTCGCTCGGCTGCCACGAGACGAGGTCATCGGGCATGATCGAGTCACAGCAGTTCGGGATTCCGATCGGAAAGGCACGTCCATGAACGCTCGAGCGATCCACCGCGTCCGGCTCGCCGACGGCAGCAAGCGTGTCGCCATAGGCCCACCTGGCGCCCCGACCGACCTGCTCGGACCTGAAGCATCCATCGACGGTCTTCTCGGGGCTGGCGCCGCAGCCGTGCGCGGTGTCGGCGACCTCGCCGCCGAGCCGCTCGTCGGGGCCTTCGACCTCCTCGTGCCCATCGGGAGCCAACCGGTCTGGGCCTCGGGTGTGACCTACCTGCGGAGCCGCGAGGCCCGCGAGGAGGAGTCGGACACGCCCGACCACTACGAGCGCGTCTACGACGCCGAACGCCCGGAGCTGTTCCTCAAGGCGCTGCCGGGCAACGCGGTCGGGCCCGGCGAAGCCGTCGGGGTGCGTGCGGACTCGGGGTGGGACGTTCCCGAGCCCGAGCTCTGCATCGTCGTCGACCCCACCGGCACGATCTGCGCGCTCACCATCGGCAACGATGTGTCGTCCCGCTCGATCGAGGGCGAGAATCCCCTCTACCTGCCCCAGGCCAAGTCCTATCGGCGTAGCTGCGCCATCGGCCCCGCCCTCGTGCCGGTTGACGACGACTGGGCGTACGAGCATCTGCGGATCGAGCTCGACGTGGTCCGCGACTCCAGGTCGATCTTCCGTGACGCCATATCAATGAGCGAGATGAAGCGATCGCCCCACGAGCTGGCTCCGTGGCTGGTGCGCTGTCAGGACATGCCGATGGGAGCGGTGCTGCTCACCGGTACCGGCATCGTTCCGCCACCTTCGTTCACCCTCACGGCTGGCGACGAGGTCGACATCGCGATCACCGGTCTCGGTCACCTGTGGAATCCGGTCGTCGAGGTTGCCTGACCGGCGGGTCGCCTAGAGTACGCCGCGAGGAGGTATCCGCCGATGAGGACACGTGCTGCGGTCGTTCGAGAACCCGGTCGGCTGACCATCGAGGAGATCGAGCTCGACCCGCCCGGCGACGGTGAGGTCCTGGTGGCAATGAAGGCCGCCGGAGTGTGTCACAGCGACCTCCACACCCTTCGCGGCGAGCTGCGGATGCAGCCCCCGCTCGTGCTCGGGCATGAGGGGGCAGGTGTCGTGGAAGCGGTCGGAACTGGCATCACGCGGGTGGCGCCCGGCGATCACGTCATGGTCAATTGGCTGCCGGCCGACGAGACCTGTCCGAGCTGCCTGCGCGGTCAGCCGAACCTCTGCCAGCGGTTCGCGTCGACGACCTTCGCCGGCAAGCTCCTCGACGGCACCTCACGGATGCGCACCGACGACGACGTCGAGCTCAAGCACTACCTGACTGCATCGACCATGTCCGAGCGTATGGTCTTGATGGAGGACTCCATGATCCCCATCAGCGATGACACGCCGTTCGACGTAGCGGCCATCACGGCCTGTGCAGTCGTGACCGGCGTGGGTGCGGTCATCAACACGGCCAAGGTCCCCGCCGGTAGCTCGGCCGCGGTCATCGGCTGTGGAGGGATCGGCCTGAGCATGGTGCAGGGCTGCCAACTGGCTGGTTGCAACCCGATCATCGCGGTCGACGTGTTGCCCGAGAAGCTCGCATGGGCGACCGAGCTCGGTGCTACCCATACCGTCGACGCGAGCCAAGCCGACCCGGTCGCCGCGCTGCAGGAGCTCACCGGTGGCGGTCCCGACTACGTCTTCGACAGCGTCGGCTCGGCCGGCACGATCAGCCAGGCACTGAGCGCGACCCGGCCGGGCGGCGAGGCCGTGATCGCTGGGCTCCACTCCGTCATGAGCGAAGTCTCCGTCTTCGCTGCGAGCCTCATCCTCCAGAACAAGACCCTGCGCGGCTCGTTCGCCGGCTCGCTGCGTCCCCGAGTCGATCTGCCCATGCTGATCGACATGTGGAAGGCGGGAAGGCTCCAGACCGACAAGCTCATCACCAAGACCTACGCACTCGACGAGCTTGCCCAGGCGTTCGAGGACATGGAAGCAGGCCGTGTCGCTCGTGGCGTCATCGCCTTCGACAGCTGATGGGAGCGATGACCGAGCCTGTCCTCATCGCCGGGAAGTGGCGAGCCGCGGGATCGTCGGCCGCGACCTTCCAGGCCGTAGCTCCCGCAACTGGTGAAACGCTGGCCCCGACGTATCCGTTCTCGACCTCGGCCGAGATCGAAACCGCCCTGGCGGCAGGCGTCGAGGCTGCCGCCGAGCTGCGTCGGATTCCCGTGGACGAGGTGGCGGACTTTCTCGACACCTTCGCCGACGCCATCGAAGCCAACCGGGTAGAGCTTGTCGACGCCGCCCATCGGGAGACAGCGCTGCCGCAAGAGACCCGGCTCGATGGAATCGAGCTGCCTCGTACCACCGGACAGCTCCGCCAGGCCGCGGCGGCAGCTCGCGACCGCTCGTGGAGCAGGGCCACCATCGACACCGCTGCCGGCATCCGCTCGAAGCTCGGCCCGCTCGGCGGGCCGGTTGCCGTATTCGGGCCCAACAATTTCCCGTTCGCGTTCAACTCGGTCTCGGGTGGGGACTTCGCTGCCGCCATCGCAGCCGGCAACCCGGTGATCGCCAAGGCACACCCTTCTCATCCCACCACGACCCGGCTGCTCGCCGAGGCTGCGTCCACATCCCTCTCCGCGGTCGGCCTCCCGCCCGCCACTGTCCAGCTGGTCTACGGCGTCGCCATCGAGGACGGGCTCTCCCTGGCCGCCCACCCCGATCTCGCAGCATTGGCATTCACGGGTCGCCGATCCAGCGGGCTGGCCCTGAAGGCGGCAGCCGACCGGGCCGGCACGCCCGTCTATCTCGAGCTCGGGTCGATCAACCCGGTCTTCGTGCTCCCCGGCGCGCTGGCCGAGCGCAGCGACGACATCGCAATGGAGCTCTTCGCTTCGTGCACGCTCGGGGCAGGCCAGTTCTGCACCAACCCGGGCCTGGTCGTCCTCCGAGGAGGCGAAGACGCCGACCGCTTCGTGGCGGCGGCTCAGCGCCTCTTCGAGAACGGCGAGCCCGGTGTCTTGTTGTCCCCTTCCGACTCGATCTCGGCCGCAGTCGACGGCCTGGTTGCTGCCGGCGCCGAGGTCGTAACCGGCGGGTTCTCCGACAACAACGACACCTTCGGTTACGCCAACACCTTGCTCACCGTCTCGGGGGCCGACTTCCTTGCCGATCCGGCTGCCTTGCAGGCCGAGGCCTTCGGACCGGTCTCGCTCATCGTGCGAGCCGCCGATCTCGAGCAGATGGACGAGATCGCCTCTCATCTCGAGGGCAACCTGACCGGCACGCTCTACAGCGACTCCGAGGGTGCAGACGATGCAGCGTACGACGACCTCGAGCCCGCGCTCCGCGCCCGGGTCGGCCGCTTGTTGAACGACAAGATGCCCACCGGAGTCGCCGTCAGCCCGGCCATGAACCACGGCGGGCCCTACCCATCGACCAGCCACCCCGGCTTCACCGCCGTCGGCATCCCAGCCTCGATGAACCGATTCGCCGCGCTCCACTGCTACGACAACGTTCGCCATCACCGGCTGCCTCCCGAGCTGCAGGATCCGAATCCGACAGGTGCGATGTGGCGGCTGATCGACGGCTCATGGTCTCAGGCTGACATCGCATGAGAGTCGCCGCGCTGGAGGGTCGAGCCGTGCTGATCGCTGCCGACACTGCCGTCGACGTGGCCGAGGCGTCCGGCGGCCGATTCGGCTCCGATCCGATGGCGCTGTTCGAGGACTGGGCGGGCTTCACATCGTGGGCAGACACGATCGAGCCGGGGAGCGGCTCGACCTACGAGCGCTCGTCCCTGACCTGCCCGGTCCCGGCACCTGGCCAGATCTTCGCCATCGGGATCAACTATGGCGACCATGGCAGCGAGGTCGCCATGGAGGTACCGGACGACCCCATGGTGTTCACCAAGTTCCCGTCCGCGGTTGCGGGACCCTTCGACGACATACCGCTGGTTCCGGGCAACTGCGACTGGGAGGTCGAGCTCGTCGTCGTCATCGGTCGCACCGCCCGCGACATCGATCTCGACGACGCTGCGGCACACATCGCCGGCTTTGCCGTGGGCCAGGACCTCAGCGAACGTACCTGCCAGCTCGCCGGGGCCTACCCCCAGTTCAGCTTGGCCAAGTCACACGCCAACTTCGCGCCGATCGGGCCCGAGATCGTGACCCTCGACGAGCTCGATGACCCGTGGGATCTCGAGATCCGCTGCGACCGTAACGACACGACCGAGCAGCTTTCGCGCACGTCCATGCTCATCCACGACGTCCCCAGCATCATCACCTACCTGTCGTCGACGTGCGAGCTGCGTGCCGGCGACCTGATCTTCACCGGCACCCCCTCAGGGGTCGGGCTGGGCCGCGTGCCGCCCGATTACCTCGTTCCCGGCGACGTGTTGACCTCGACCATCGAGGGTGTCGGCGCGATCGTGAACCGCTGCATATGAGCGGTGAGCGGTTTCTGGTCACCGGGGGCCTCGGCTGTCTTGGTGCCTGGGTGTGCCGGCTGCTCGTCGCCGATGGTGCGGCGGTCACAATCTTCGACGCCGGTGCCGATGATCGGCGACTCCGTCTCGTGCTGGACCCCGGCCAGCTCTCGGACGTCGAGCTGATCCGCGGCGATCTGACAGACGCCGCGCAGGTTTCTGCCGCCGTCGGAGCCGCGACCCATGTGATCCATCTCGCAGCCCTGCAGGTGCCGTTCTGTCGAGCCGACCCGGCCCGCGGGGCCGCGGTGAACGTCACCGGCACGATCCACGTGTTGGAGGCCGTGAAGGCACACGACGTCCGCCACCTCGTCTATGCGAGCAGCGCAGCTGTGTACGGCCCGCCCGAGAGCTACGACACCGAGGTCCTCCCAGCCGACGCAGCCCGTCTGCCCAGCACGCTCTACGGGATCTACAAGGTCGCCAACGAGGATGCGGCCCGGGTCTATTGGCTCGACCACGAGGTGTCGAGCATCGGGCTGCGGCCCCATACCGTGTACGGGCCCGGACGCGATCAGGGTATGACCTCGCAGCCGACGACAGCCATCTTGTCCGCGGTCCGAGGCCGCTCCTATCACATCGACTACGGCGGCACCCTGCTGTTCCAGCACGCCGCCGACGTGGCCGCCACATTCGTGCGCGCAGCTCGTGCGGAGCTCCTCGGCGCGGCGGTCCACAACCTGGGCGGCGAAGTCGGCGAGATCTCCGAGCTCGTCGAGGCGATCGTCGCCGCGACCGACTTCGACGGTTTGACCCATGGCTCGGAGCCGTTGGCTCTGCCGAAGGACTTCGACGACACTGCACTGCGAACGGCGCTCGGCTCGCCGCCGGTCATGTCGCTAGCCGATGGCGTCGCGGCGACGGTCGAGTCATTCCGGCGGGCTGTGGCCGAGGGCCGACCGCTTCCGGACCTCGACTGACGCCCACGAGGGGTCAGAGCTCGATCGGCGCCTCCAAGAACACCGTCGCCCGTTGCGTTTTCGGCTTCGCGGCGTCGGCGACATCCACGTAGCTGATCGTGCGCCGGCCCTCCCACTCCCTCGGCAACAACATGGCCCGTACGAACGCGGTCTCGCTCGTCGCTGAGGCCTGGGCGAACACGGGCTCGGGGCCGTTCTCGAACCATGGCTCGAAGGGTCCGTAGTCATGGGTCAGGCCCGCGGACTCGATACGGATTCCGCCGTGCAAGAGTACCCGGATACCCGGACCGGGATGAGTGTGGCGATAGGCCACGCCGCCGGGCGGAAAGTCCACGCGGTCGCATCGGACCAGCCAGTCTCGGCTCGGGTCGAGGTCGATCGGCGCGGTCAACGTCGGACCGCCGTAGCTCTCGCCGACTCTCCACGCCACGCACGGGCCGGCGATCGTCACTGGGCCGAGATGGGCCAGGTTCTGATCGATGTCGTACACGACCAGCGAGGCGGTCTCGGCGTCGATGCCGTCCGGGAGGACGTGTACGGACAGGTTGACGAGACTCAATGGAAGAACTGGCCGCCGTCGATGACCATTGTCTGGCCGGTGATGAACTCGGATCCTGGGCCGCAGAGGAACACAACGGCGCCGACCACGTCCTCCGGGAGCTGGTCGCGCTTCAGGGTGCGGGCTGAGACCGAGACCTCGGCCAGCGCCTCGAGCACCTCAGGCTGGGCCTTGACCCCGTCGCTGATCGTGAAGCCGGGAGCGACGCAGTTCACGAATACGCCTGCTGCCCCCAGCTCTTTGGCCAGCGATCGCGTGAAGGCGACGATGGCGCCCTTGCTCGTGACGTAGTGCAAGAGGAAGGGAACGCCACGGAAGGGCGTGCCGGAGGAGATGTTCACGATGCGGCCGCCGCCGCGATCCTTCATGAGCGGGACGACTGCCCGGCAGCACAGGAACATGCTGAGCACGTTCACATCCATGACCTGGCGCCACTCATAGACCGGGATCTCCTCGAACGGTCGCATGGGCAGGGATGCGTACAACCCGGCGTTGTTGATGAGGATGTCGACGCCACCGCATTGCTCGACGGTCCCTTCGACCATGCGAGCCACGTCGGTCTCGGAGGAGACGTCGACGGTGAGACCGACGCCCCCGGGATAGACGGCGGCCGCCTCCTCGGCACCCTGCAGGTCAGCGACGACGATGCGGGCTCCCGCGGCGGCGAGGCCGCCGGCGATGGCACGGCCGATGCCCTGGGATCCGCCGGTCACGATGGCCACCTGTCCTTCCAGCATGGAATCGGGCTGCATCATCGCGCTGGTGAGAAGCTGGTCGGCACGAGGATCCGATTCTGCTGGGTGTGGATCAATGGGAGGAGCTTCGGCAGGAACTCGTGCCAGCGCGGGTCGGCGCCGAGGGCCACCCGTCGCGTCTCGCGGTCGGCGTAGTCGGCGTAGGCCCACATGCTGACGACGGTCGACAGGGCGCCCACGTCGGTGGTGTACCAGCCGAGCAACTCCCCGAGGTGCTCGCGCTGGATGGCGATCCCCTCGTGCTCGTAGAGCCCGACGACCTCTTTCAGCTTGCCGGTATGGATGTGGTAGTCGCGCTGCTCGACGATCATCGCTGCTACCTGTCCACGTGTAGGGAGTCACCGAGGGCGTCGAGAACGAGATCCCGATCGGCATCGGGCACGTGGTCGCGCGGCACCGGCGAGAGCGCCTCGATGAACTGACAGCCTTCCACCGAGTGCAGCTCATGGTCGATGCCGCGGTTGATCACCGACACGTCGCCGGCCTTCAGCTCGCGTGTCTCGTCCCCCACCGTGAGGGTGACGTCGCCATCGAGGATGTACATGACCTGCTCGGTCGCGTCGTGGCTGTGGCGCGCCACGGTCGTGCCCGGCTCGTAGTCGACCCGGCACATCAGCACCTGCTCCCCTCCCGCGGCGTGCAGGGTCACGCCAGGAAACATCGGATGGGGCTCGACGCCATTCCAGGTGCCGAACGGCGACCCCGTCACGAGTCGGAGGTCCAGCTGATCCCGCTGGCCACACTGTTCACCGAGAGCTCCTCGTCGAACACGATGTGCTTGCCTTCACGGCGGGGCTGGCCGCCGCCTGCAGCTTTGGCATCAAGCGCCCGAAGCACCCGTTCAGGCGTGATCGGCAACTCGGTCACCCACACGCCGACGGCGTCATGCACCGCCGCCGCGATGGCCGGCGGCTGGCTGTTGTTGGCCATCTCGCCGATGCCCTTCGCGCCGTAGGGACCGGTGGCCGACGGGTTCTCGATGATGATCGTCTCGATCTGGGGCAGATCCTCCATCCCGGGGACGAAGTAGGAGCCGAAGTGAGAACCGCGGTGATCGGGCGAGGGGTAGTACGGGTAGCTGTCCTCGAGCACGCCGAGGCCGAGCCCCATCACTGCTCCACCCTCGATCTGGCCCTCCACCAGCGTCGGGTTGATCGCCTTCCCGACGTCGTAGGCCTGGACCATGCGGACAATGCGCACGATCCCGGTCTCGTCGTCGACCTCGACCTCGGCTGCACAGGCCGCATAGGAGATGGCGGCGTGGGGTGGACTGTCGACCTCGCCGGTCTCGGAGTTGGTGATTGCCGCGAACGCGTTGAGCTCGGCGCCAGTGCCGGTGATGAGCTGACCGTGGCCATAGGTGGCGGCTGCGGCGACGTCGGCGACATCCATCGTCAGGCTGGGCGCTCCCCGCGCCTGGACCTCACCATCGATGATGTCGAGGTCCTGCGGTCCGATCTCCATCTCGGCGCTGGCGATCTCGAGCAGCTTCGTCTTCACCTCCTCGGCCGCCTTCAGCACAGCGTTGCCGGCAATCACGGTCGCGCGCGATGCGAACGTGCCGGTGCACACGGGCGAGGAGTCGGTGTTCGAGTTGTCGAAAGTGACCCAGTCGTAGGGGACGCCGATCGACTCGGCGACGATCTGGGACTGGATGGTCTTGGCTCCGTTGCCGATGTCGGACGTGCCCGAGAACACGTCGATCCGCCCGTCGGGCTTGACCTTGATCCAGGCTTGGGAGGGGTCGCCGTTCTGGTTCATTCCCGACGGGTACTCGATGGCGGCGAGGCCGCGTCCGGTGTGTTTCGCCATCAGTGGCCCTCCGTACTGATCTGGTCGACGAGATGATCGGGCAACCACTCGCCTTCACGCGGCTCTCGAGTGGCCGCCGCGTAGGCCGGAGCAAGGTCGTGTCCGGTGGCACCGGCGATCGACTGGAGCACGTCGACCGTGCTCGGGTCGGTGTAGCTGATCCGGTTGGGTGAGGTGTCGTGAATGCGGTTGGCGTTCTTCAGACGGAACTCGTACGGGTCGAGGCCCAGTTCGTCGACGATGCGACTCATGTGGGTCTCGACTGCGAACGACACCGACGTCACGCCGAACCCGCGCATGGCCGTGGTCGGTACACGGTTCGTGAACACCACGTAGCCGTCGAAATGCAGGTGCGGGATCGTGTACGCCCCGGTGTGGTGGAAGCTGTGCTTGGTCAGGCCATACGGCGAGAACCGGGCGTAGGCGCCCGAGTCGTGAAGCGTCAGCATCTTGCGGCCGAGGATCCAGCCGTCGGAGGTCACCGCGTCGATGATCTCCATGTGCCAAGGCGCACGGGTTGAACTGGCCAGGAACTCCTCCTCGCGGGTCCAGCGCCACTTCACCGGCCGGCCGGCCTTCATGGCGGCCAGCGCGGTGATCGTCTCGCTGGCAGTGTCGACCTTGCCACCGAAGCCACCACCGACGGTGCCACCGACGATCTTCAGCTTGTTCAACGGCACCTGGAGATGAGCCGAGATCACGCCCAGGGAGAAGTACATCGCCTGGGTGCACGAGTGGATCGTGAGCCGGCCGTCGGATTCGGGCACCACCATGGATACCTGTGTCTCCATCGGTACGTGCTCGATGGCGGCGGGCCGGTAGACGCCCTGGATGATGTGGTCGGCGTCCTCGAACGCCTTCTGAATGTCGCCCTTGCGGATCTGGCGACGATCCATCTCGTCCTCGAAGTGTGGGTACCAGTTTCCCCACCGATGGACCACCGCTGCATCGGAGTCGAACGCTTCGCGGACGTCCCAGAGCGTCGGGCGCTCCTCGTACTCGATCTCGATGGCGGCGACGCCGGCGGTGGCCGCCTCGAGATCCTCGGCCGCGACCAGCGCGATCGGCTGGCCCATGTAGCGGACCTCGTCCTTGGCGAGCAGGGGCTCGTCGGCGGGGATGCCGAGGCCGGAGAGGTGGCCGTACTCGAGTTGGGGTACGTCGGTGTGGGTGACAACGGCATGAACGCCCGGGACGGCCTCGGCGCGACTGGTATCGAGCTTGGTAATGGCCGCGTGATGCACTGGCGAGCGCAGGGCCTTGGCCCAGAGCATCCCGTGGACGCGGAAGTCGTCGACGTAGGTGGTCTGTCCGGTCACGTGCCCCACGCCGTCGTAGCGGGGGAGTCGGGCGCCGACGGCCTTCATTTCGCGTCTCCGGTCATGACGGTGGTGTACCCGCCCTCGGCCGTTGTGGTCAGGTCGAAGTTCCCACCGCGGGCGGCGGCGACGGCCTCGATGATCTTCACGTAACCAGTGCAGCGGCAGACGTGCCCACGGAGTGCCTCTTGGATCTCCTTGCGATCGTCGCTGCCACCGCTGTCGAGATAGTGGGTCGCGGCGACCACCATCCCCGGGGTGCAGAACCCACACTGGGCGGCGTAATAGTGGACGAACGCCTGCTGGACCGGTGAAAGGTCGTCGGCGGCACCGAGGCCCTCGACGGTCGTGACCTCGGCTCCGTCGATGGCGGCGACAGCTGTGAGACACGAACGACGTGGCGCGCCATCGACCAGGACGGTGCATGCGCCGCATCCGCCGGCCTCGCACCCGGCCTTGGGTCCGACGACGTCGAGCTCGTCGCGCAGGACCCGCAGGAGCGACGTCAGACCCGGGCTGCGAACCTCCAGCTCGTCGCCGTTGACCGTGATGTTCATCGTTGACTCCTCTCTCTCGAGTCCCGGCTCAGCCGAGCTGCTCGAGCACCCGACGCACGAGGACGGGAAGAATTCGTTCGCGGTACCACGCCGACGACACCGCGTCGTCGACGAGTCTGACATCACCGAGGGCGGCGGTTCCCGCCGCGTCAGGATCGGATGCTTCGGCCTCGGCCGAGGGCAGCCGGACGGCGGTGGGCGCGGCACCAGTGGCAGCCAGCTGGATACTTCCGTCGGCCAATCGCGCACCGGAGACCGCTAGTGGGGTGGGGTGGTGGGTGTGGGGCCGGTCGAGGCTCTCGAACGCACCGGCCTGGGGCTGCTCGTAGGTGACGTCGAGCACGAGGCGGTTGTCGCGGTCGGCAAGGAAGTCGGCGACGGGCTCGATCCGCTCGCCACCGGCGCCCGTGGATCGAACCGAGGCACCGAGGGCGACGAAGGCACCTTGGAGATCGCCGGTCGGGTGCTCGGGCGGGGCCACCGCGCACAGGTTGCCGCCCACCGTCGCCTGATCCCGGACCTCCGAATCGCCCAGGTTGGCCGCGCACGGCCCGAGTGGGGCGTCGAGCTCGCTCAACGCGGACACCGACGTCATGGCGCCGATCGTCACGGTGGTCCCACTCTGGTCAACGCCTTCGAGGCCGGCGTCGGCCAGTATGAGCGCCTTGTTCGGTTGCACGACGCCGTGGGTGACGAGCGGCACCATGATCGTGCCACCGCCGATGATCGTGACGTCGCCGCCCTCACCGAATGCCGCCGCCGCGGCCTCAGGTGAATCCGGCGTGAGCACCTCGGTCGCCTCTGCCATCCCGTAACTCCCCTTCGGTTCGACCGACAACGCGTCGCGGGTCGAATACCCCCGGCATGTTCATGTCGACCCGCGTTCCACGGATCGACAAGATTCAAGCGCGCCAGCTCGTGCATCGACAGGCACGAGCGGAGCAACTGACCCCCTCCGATGGAGGTGGCTCCAAAGAACTAGTCGGAACCGGGTCAGGCGCTGGGTGGCGCTCCGGTCCCGCGGCTGTACCTGTCGTTGAGAATCAACGCCACCAGCTCGGTGCGTGAATTCACGCCGAACTTCATCAAGATATTGCTCACGTGATTCTTGACCGTGTACACGCTGAGGTAGAGGCGCTCGGCGATCTCGGCATTCGCGAGTCCGGTGGCCAGCAGATCGGCGACTTCTCGCTCGCGGTCGGTGAGGCCGCGCAGGATGTCGCGGTCATTGGTGATGAGGCGCGTCACCGAGGGGTCGAGGGCGGACTGCCCGACTGCGGTCATCCGGATCGAGGCTGCCAGGTCATCTCCTGAGACGCTCTTGAGCTGAACGCTCGTTGCACCCGCCTCGAGCGCCGACCGCACAAGGGCAGCTTCGGTGAAGCTGGTGAGCGCCAGCACGCGGACATCGGGCGCGAGCCGCGAGAGCTCACCGATCGCCTCCACGCCGCCGCCTCCGGGCATGATGAGGTCCATCACGACGACGTCGGGCTGCAGCTCCAGCGCCTGTTCCACCGCGACCTCGCCGCTGTGTGCGGTACCCACCACCTCGATGTCCTCGTAGCCGTTGAGACAGGCGGTAACTCCCTCACGGAGAAGGTCGTGGTCGTCGACGACCATGACGCGGATCATACGGGGAGCCCGAGAATCGCGGGGACGATGAGGGAGATCTCCGTGCCGGCGCCGGGCCGGCTCATGACCTCGAGCTCGGCGCCGATCGATTCGGCCCGCTCAGCCATGATTCGCAGGCCGAGGTGATCAGATGGCTGCTCTGGGTCATAGCCGACGCCGTTGTCGGACACGCACATCCGGAGGTCGTCATCTCTCATCGAGAGCCTGATCGCCACCTCGGTCGCCTGCGCATGGCGTGCGATGTTGTTGAGCGATTCCTGGACGATCCGGTAGATGGCGACCTTCACGGTCGGGACCAGCTCGATCGGGTCGCCCAGCTCGATCAGGCACTCGGCATTCCTTCGGCTCGAGAACGCTGAAACGAGCTGGCGAACGAGATCATGCAGCGGTGTCTCCTCGATCACCGACGGCCGGAGCTCGAGCAGCAGAGTCCGCATCTCGGAGAGCGCACCGTCGGCGAGCGTATGCAGGCGGTCGACCTGCACACGTTGCTGCTCATCCAGATCGGGGGAGCGGGCCAACGTCTCCGCGACCAGTGTCGCCGTCCACAGGGTCTGGCTGACGGAGTCGTGGAGGTCGTTGGCGAGTCGTTGTCGCTCTTCGACGGCGGCGAGTGACCTGGTCGTGAGCAGGGAGCGGCTGTTCGAGATGGCCGAGGCGGCCTGGTCGGCGATAGTTGCCAGGCGGTCGACGTTCTCGATCGTGAAGTCGAGGGCCGGGAGCGGCTCGACAACGAGGCAACCCAGCCTCAGGTCGGCCGTTTCGAGCGGGAGCACGACGACCCCGTTGGCCGAGATCGGGTCGCGCTCGGATCCGTCGACCGATCCGCCGTCGAGGTCGCCGAGGAGGTCGGGAACTCGCGTGTGCGGTTCGGGCCATTCCTCGTGGGGGCGGCCGGGGTATCGCTGCCCGGCCAACTCCAGGACACCTTCGTTGTCATAGAGCGCGACGTAGCTGCGATGGTGTGGGCACAGCCGCTCGACCCCTCGGAGCACCTGTTCGATGACGTCGTCGAGTTGCAGGGAGCGAGCAATGGCTGCGGCGCTGTCCCTCAGCGCTTCGGCCTGGGCGAGCTGGATCCGCTCCTGCTCCTCGAGGCGCACCCGTTCCTCGACTTCGCGTTGGAGGGTCTCGTTGGCCCGTGAGAGCTCCGACGTGCGGTCCCGTACCCTTTCGTCGAGCTCCTCGAGGGTTCGTTTGAGCTCGGATTCCGCCTCGATCCGCTCGGAGATGTCGACGAAGGTCCCCAACGTGCCGATGACGTTGCCGTCGCGGTCCTTCAGTGGCACCTTGTTCGTCTCGACCCACATCACCCTGCCCTGGGCGGTGGTGACCTGCTCGCGGAGTCCGAGGATCGGTTCGCCGGTCTCGACGACCATGCGATCGTGGTCCACGTACCAGCCCGTACCGCCCCGTCCGACGTCGGCTGGTCCCCACGCGCAGTCGGCGTCGGTCTTGCCGATCAAGTCGGCAGGGGTCGTCGCGCCTGCGTACTCGGCCAGCTTCTCGTTGCAGCCGAGGTACACCGAGTTGACGTCCTTCCACCAGATCGCGTGATGGACGCTGTTCATCACCAGGTCGAAGATGTGCCGGCTGGCCTGGAGGGCTTCGTCGCCCTCCAGCTCGCCCTTCAGTAGCGCGGCATAGAGCGAGAGCGCCCCGGCCTCACCCATTGGGGCCCATCTCGAAGCGCTGACGAGCGGGAAGCATGGGCCCGATCATAGTGAGCGGCCCGGCCGCGCCTGTGGCCGACCGCGATCGCACAGGTTGTTCGGGACTAGTTCTTTTGGGCCGCCTCCAACGGGGAGGGTGAGTTGCTCCGCTGGTGCCTGTCGACGGACTCGTGGCTGACCTACCTTCTGGATCGGTTCGTTGCTTCCGCTCGTTCGGTCGCACGCCACTACGGAGGGCCGGTAGAGGGGGCACGCGATGGTCATCACGCCATGCTCGCGCGACTGTCTGGCTCTCGCGTCTGGACCCACATCCAGGAGGATCCCATGGGAGCAGTAGCAGCCACGTCCGACGCCATCTGGGGGCTCGTCGACGAGAGCGAAGAGCTCGAGAAGGTCGGCACCGGCTTCACCTTCACCGAAGGGCCGATCTGGCACCCGACCGAGCATCACCTGCTCTTCTCCGATATGCCCGGCGACGTGCGCCGCAAGTACACGCCTGGGCGCGGCGTGGAAGAGGTCATGAGTCCGAGCAACAAGGGCAACGGCATGACCTACGACGCCGATCTCAACCTCATCGTCTGCGAGCATGTGACGTCGTCGCTCGTGATGGAGCGACCCGATGGCACCCGCGAGACGTTGGCCTCGCACTTCGAGGGCAAGGAGCTCAACAGCCCGAACGACGTCATCGTCGCGCCCGGCGGGGCCATCTACTTCTCCGATCCCTGGTACGGCCGCATGCCCGTCTTCGGGCTCGAGCGTGATCGTGACCTCGGTTGGCAGGGCGTCTTCCGGTTGCCGCCGGGAGGCGGCGAGATCGAGCTGGTCGTGGCGCGCGACGAGTTCGAGATGCCGAACGGACTGTGCTTCTCGCCCGACCACAGCCTGATGTACATCAACGACACGCCGAACGCCTTGATCCGTGTCTATGACTACGACGCCTCCGACGGTTCGATCAACAACGGCCGCCTCTTCGCCGACGGCATCGGGAGCGGTGTCATCGAGGAGGGCATCCCCGACGGGATGAAGTGTGACGAGCGGGGCAACATCTGGGTGACCGGGCCCGGAGGCGTGTGGGTGATCGACCCGGCCGGCGAACACATCGGCACCGTGCAGGTCCCGGAGAACGTCGGAAACCTCACGTGGGGTGGCGAGGACTGGCACACGCTGTTCATGCCGAGCAGCTCGTCGCTGTACACGCTCCGAACGACCGTCGGCCCGCACCGCGAGCCGTACATGGGCCAATTCTGAGGACCGAGGAGGACCTGATGGCAGATCTCGAGCTGAACACCGACATCACGTTGGATGCGAGCCGTTGCGCGCTCATCATCCAGGATCTCCAGAACGACGTGATCACCGAGGGCGGGGCGTTCGCCGAGTCGGGTGCGCCCGCCCACGCCACGAAGCAGAACGTCGTGGCCAACGCTCGCCGACTGGCCGCAGCGTGCCGAGACAAGGGGGTGCCGGTCATCCATGTCTGGTACGTGGTTGCCGAGGGAGCGCCGGGTCTCAAGGTGAACGCCCCGCTGTTCGAAGGCGTCGCCGGCGGCGCGTTGGTGAAGGGCACGTGGGGAGCGGCGCCGGTCGACGGGCTCGAGCCGCAGCCCGGCGACTTCGTCGTCGAGAAGATGCGCATGAGTGCATGGGAGGGCACTGAGCTCGAGCACCTCCTGAAGGGCACCGGCCGCGACACCGTCATCGTGACGGGTGCGTGGACGAACATGTCGATCGAGCACACGGCTCGCACCGGCGCCGACAAGGGCTACTTCATGGTCGTGCCCGAGGATGCGTGTTCGACCGTCGACGACGACTGGCACGCGGCGTCGATCAACTTCGCACTGCAGAACGTGTGCACACCAACCTCGGTCGATGCCGCGATCGCGGCGCTCGGGTAGGCCCGTACCCGTTCAGAGAACCCGGTATTTCCGGTACGCCTCGGAGGGCAACATGCCGCTTTCGACAGCAAGACGAAACGACTGCTCGTCGCTGCTCTTGCGGTACGCGTGCGCCACGGCCGCGCCCGCCAGGTCGGCCGGCACGACAACCACTCCGTCCCCGTCGGCGATCACCATGTCTCCCGGCGAGATCGGGACATCGTCGATGTGGGCGGCGACCCCGTGACCGACGATCTCCAGCCGCCCGTTGATGTCGGTCGGGACCGTGCCCCGGGCGAAGACCGGGAATTCCAGCCGATCGACCTGGCGTACGTCTCGCACCATCCCGTCGGTCACGATGCCTGCCGCACCTCGCGCCCTGCTCGCCGTCGAGAGCAGCTCACCCCAGACTGCGGTCGCGACGTCGCGGCCCGTGGGGATCACGACGATGTCCCCTGGCCCGACGGCGTCGAGCGCGGCCAGAAGACCCGTGTACGGCACCTCGGCAGGGGCGTCGACGGTATCCACGGCCAGCGGCAGGGCCCGGCCGGCGACGGCGACGCCACTGCCGGCCGCACCCACCGGGCCGATGTCCCAGCCGAGACATTGATGACGGTGGCCCAAGGCGTCGAGCGCGTCGCTGAGGAGCGAGCTCCCGAGCTCAGCAGCCCGATCCAGCTGTTCTTGGTCGGTCTCCATGGTCCCGAATCTACGTTCCTGGGGCGGACTCGATGACGATCGGCGACGCCGGCCCGGTCGAGCATCCCACGGAGCCGTTTCTGCAACAGCGCGCGTGGGTGCGCCACATCCCGGCGGTGGCCATCGGTGCGCCAGTGGCGTTCGCGGTCCTGTGGATCTTGTTCTTCGCCCGAGGTACATCGGCCGGTGCCGCTGTCTCCGAGCCCGGCGAGTTCTTCGTCGCATTCTTGAATGGCGTGACCCTCGCCGGGCTGCTCTTCGTCGTGGCGTCGGGCTTCACGCTGATCTTCGGTCTGATGCGCACGGTGAACATGGCCCACGGATCGCTCTTCCTCCTGGCCGCTTACATCGGCATCGACCTGCAGAAGCAGATGGTCGGAAAGACCCGCAACATCAACGCCGACGACGTCTCGATACTGCAGTGGGTTGTTCCGATGCTCGTGGGCGCCGCAGTTGTCGCCGTCATCGGTGTCGTGATGCAGCAGGTCTTCCTGCGCTGGAACCAGGGTGAGGAGCTCCGCCAGGCGCTGATCACGCTGGCGATCTCGGTGATCCTCGCCGACCAGATGCTCCGAGAGTTCGGCGGTCTGGCGCAGACCATGGTGTGGCCCGGCAGGGTCACCCACTTCATCGACATCTTCGGCCAACGGTACGCGACCAGCCGTCTGTTCATGCTCGGCGTCGCGTTACTTGTCGGCGCGTTGCTCTGGCTCTGGCTCAACAAGACGCGCATGGGGATGGTGATCCGGGCCGGCGTCGACGACCAGGACATGGTCCGCGCCCTCGGCATCAACATCACCCTGGTCTTCGCGGCTACGTTCTTCGTCGGCGCCTTCCTCGCCGGGATGGGTGGCGCAATGGGCGCGTCGTTCGCCGGCGCGTCGACCGGTGCCGACGGTGCGTGGCTCCTCAACTCGCTCGTGGTCGTGATCATCGGGGGGCTCGGGTCCGTCAAGGGCGCTCTCGCAGGCTCGCTGCTCTACGGGATGGTGCTCGCCCTCTCGCCCGTCTACCTGCCCAGCGAGTACGCCTTCTACTCGATCATCTTCACCTTCGTGCTCCTCGCCCTGGTGCTGGCCGTCCGTCCGTACGGGCTCTTCGGCAAGGTGGAGTCAGCATGACCGGCCGGCCGTCGACGGGCACCATGGTCATCTCGGCGGTGGTCGCGCTGCTGGTGCTACTGCCGGCCTTTGGCTCCGACTTCTTCATCGACTTCGTCATGACCCGGACGATGATGCTCGGGCTGGCTGCGTCGACCATCGTGTTCCTCTCGGCCTACGGCGGTATGGTCTCGCTGGCGCAGTGGCTGATATTCGGCGTGTCGGGGTTCATGATCGGGAATGCCGTGGCTGAAGCGGGCCATGGCCTGAAGCTCGGGTGGAACCCGTGGGTCGCGGTCATCTTCGCTCTCGGAATCGCCACTGCGGTCGCCTTCGTTCTCGGAGCCCTCTCGGCGCGGACGATCGGCATCTACTACCTGATGTTGACCCTCACCTACGCGGTGATCGGCTTCCTCTTCTTCGGACAGGTAACGACGTTCTCCGGATTCGGCGGGGTCACCGGCCTCGATCCCCCCGGCTTCTTCCTCGATCACCCGAAGCGGCTGTACTACGCAGGCGTGGTCCTGTCGGTGATCGCGTACGTCACCTTCCGAGCCGTCGCGAGGACGTCGTTCGGCATAGCTCTCCAAGGGATCCGCGACGACCCCGTACGGATGTCGTCGCTGGGCTTCAACGTGCCGATGCACCGGATGTTGGCCTTCACGCTGGCCGGCTTCGTCGCGGCCATCGCGGGGGTGCTCAACGTATGGTGGAACGGGCAGATCGACCCCACGTCGATCTCCATCGGGCCCACTCTCGACCTGTTGATCATCGCGGTGATCGGCGGTATCGCCCACCTCGAGGGCGCATGGCTGGGCGCGTTCGTGTTCGTCGCGGCCAACAACTACCTCCGCGATCTCCCGCTGGTCGACAACATCGGCATCACCGAGGCCCGCTTCAACACCGTCATCGGCGCTCTCGTTCTCTTGATCATGGTGCTCTCGCCCGACGGGCTGATGGGGATCATCGAGAAGGTGCGCGCTGCGGGCCGACGCGTCCTCGGTGGCCCGACCGGCCCGACCACCGCCGCGCCCGAACCGCGGCTCCGCCGTACGAGCTCATGACAACGAAGACCATGACAATGGAGGGAACACCAAGATGAGCAAGAGAACCGACAGGAAGAGGTGGCTGAGCATTCTCGGCATCCTCCTCGGCTTCGCGTTGATCGCGGCAGCCTGTGGGAGCGATGACGACGGCGACGACGAGGTCGTCGCTGAGGAGGAGGCTCCCGCCGAAGAGGAAGCTCCCGCCGAGGAAGAAGCTCCCGCCGAGGAAGAAGCTCCCGCCGAAGAGGAAGCTCCCGCCGAGGAAGAAGCTCCCGCCGAAGAGGAAGCTCCCCCCGAAGAGGAAACAGCCGGTGACAACGAAGTCCGGCTCGGAATCATGGCCGAGTGTGAAGGCGCCTTCGGTGGCTTCCACGAAGACATCACCGCTGGAGCCGTTCTTGGCATGATCAACGGTGCCGGCGCAACGTCGAACTCGACCACCACGGCTCTCGACGGGTTCTCCGGCGCTTCGGTGGCCGGTACGCCGATCAACCTGGTGGGTATCGGCTGCGGTGATGACACCCCGGACCGGGCCATCCAGGAGATTCGCACGCTCGTCGAACAAGACGGTGCCAATGTCATCATCGGCCCACTCTCGGGTGACGAGGGCATCGCCATCGCCAACTACGCCAAGGACCATCCGGAGGTCACCTTCCTTGACGGCAGCTCGGGCGCCCAGGACACGACCCTCTCGGTCCAGGCACCGAACTACTTCCGTTGGCATGCCGACGGCGCTCAGTGGAATGCCGGTATCGGCGACATCCTCCACAACACCGCCGGTTGGGACACGGCCGCGGTGATCGCCGACGACTACGGCTTCGGCTGGACCTCGGCTGCAGGTTTCACCGCCGAATTCTGCGCCGTCGGTGGAGACGTGGTGCAGCAGGTGTTCCCGCCCCTCGGAACCACCGACTACTCGTCATTCGTGGCCCAGTTGCCGAATCCCGACGAGGTCGACGGTTACTTCTGGGTCATCGGCGGAACCGGTACCAACGCCTCGCTCGAAGCGTTCCTGAACGCCAAGGGTGACCTCACCGGAGACCAGCACGCCGGCAATCTGTTCTTCAGCCCCGCGCTCGCGGCGGCACTGGGAACCGACATCGCCGGTGCCTATGTCGGTGGCTTCGCCAATCTCCCCGGTGACATCTCGACACCGGAGATCGACGCCTATCTCGCCTCCGCCGATGCGGCGTGGGAGACGCTGGCCGGAGGCCTGAGCGGCAACGAGCCGGCGGAGCCCTCGCTGGCTGCCGGGTTCGGCTTCATGTACGCCTACTACAGCGCCTCGGCCGCGTTCACCGAGGCTCTGGCGGCGGTCGACGGTGACCTGTCCGACAATCACGCCGCGTTGCGCGCTGAGATGTCGACCATGACATGGGAAGGCCCGTTCGGCGACATCAGCCTCGACGAGAATCGTCAGGCGATCGCCGACACCTCCGTGCAGCAACTCGTGCTGGACGAGAACGAAGAGGTCATCTCCAAGACGGTCGTCATCGTCCCGGCGGTCGACCAGACCTTCGGTGGCACGTTCTCGGAGGAAACGGATCCGCCTGAGCGCGACAACGTGTCGTGCGAGGAGCGCGATCTGCCGTGGGTCGGCAACGCGATTCCCGTCGTCGACGGCGTTCCGCAGAACTGAGACGGCCTCGGGAACCAAGAGGCATCGGAGCCACCGTGACCATTGATCCGCCAAGCGACCCCCTCCTGCGATTGCGGTCGGTCACGGTGGCGTTCGGTGGCCTGGTCGCCCTGGCCGGCGTCGATCTCGACGTCGTCCAGGGCGAGCGGCTCGCGGTCCTGGGTCCGAATGGAGCGGGGAAGACGACGTTGTTCAATGCGGTCGCCGGGGATATTCGCCCGACCGGAGGGACCGTCGAGATCCGGGGGGTCGACTGCACATTGCTGCCGTCGCGGCGACGCCCGACACTCGGGCTGGCCCGGACGTACCAGAAGACCCGGCTCTTCGCGGGTCTCTCCGTCGAGGACAACCTGTACCTCGCGCAGTGTGGCAAGGAGGGGTCGCACTTCAAGCTCTGGCGTCACGGCCGCGAGGCGTTCTGGCGCGAGCGAGCTCGCGTGGCGGCGGGCCGGGTATGGCTGTCCGACCAGTTCGACGTTTTGGTCGGAGATCTCTCCCATGGACAGCAGCGCCAGCTCGAGGTTGGGATGGCGGTGGTGACCCAACCCGACGTAATGATGCTCGACGAGCCGGCCTCGGGGCTGTCGCGCGGGGAGCGAGAACGTCTCACCGAGCTCCTCACCGACCTGGCGGCCGAGGAGACCCTGTTGCTCATCGAGCACGACATGGATGTGGCGTTGAAAGTCGCCGAGCGCGTGGTCGTCATGGCCGATGGCGAGGTGGTCGCCTCTGGTACGCCCGACGAGATTCGTGGCGACCCGCTCGTCCAAGAGATCTACCTCGGACGCCAGCGATGATCGATCCGCTGCTCGAGGTCGTCGGACTGCGCGCCGGGTACGGCACCTCCCAGGTGCTCGACGGGGTCGACTTCTCCATGGGTCGCGAATCTGTCGCCATCATCGGGCGCAACGGTGTCGGGAAGACCACCCTGTGCAAGACGCTCATGGGTCTCATCCGCCCCTCTGGTGGCGACATCACTTTCAAGGGTGACCCCCTCGCCAAGAGCACTCCCGAGAGGATCGCCAGGAAGGGCATGGCCTATGTGCCGCAAGGGCGTCGCCTGTTCCCCTCGCTGACCGTCGACGAGCACCTCGCCATGCTGGCCAAGGGAACGCGCGGAAGACGCTGGACGCCCGAGGCGGTCTATGACCTGTTTCCCCGCCTCGGCGAGCGCCGCAAGAACGGTGGGGCCGAGCTGTCGGGCGGCGAGCAGCAGATGCTGTCGGTGGGTCGAGCCCTCTTGCTCAACGCGGAGTTGCTCGTCATGGACGAACCGTCAGAGGGGCTTGCCCCGAAGATCGTCGACACCTTGATCGATGTCGTCCAGCAGTTGATCGGCGAGGGCCACGCAGTACTGGTCGTCGAGCAGAACCTGCATGCGGCCACGCACATGGCCCACCGTCAGCTGGTGATGGTGTCTGGTCGGATCGAAGCCGAGTCCACTGCGGAAGAGCTCCGAGCGAGTCCCGAGCTGCAGCGCCAGTATCTCGGAGTCGAGGCGTGACCGACGAGATCAACGTCGCCCTCCTGGGCTCGAAGTTCATGGGTCGCGCCCACTCGAACGCGTGGCTGAACGTTGCGAAGTTCTTCGACGTAGACCCGGTACCCGTCATGCACACCGTCGTCGGTCGCAACCAGGCCGAGCTCGAGGAGTTCGCGTCGAGGTGGGGCTGGCGCCAGTCGACAACCGAATGGCGCGCGGCCGTCACGTCGGGCGAGATCGACCTGGTCGACATCGGTACGCCGAACAACGTCCACGCCGAGCAGGCCATGGCGGCGCTCGAGGCGGGCAAACACGTGGCGTGCGAGAAGCCACTCGCCGGCACCCTCGACGACGCCAGGGCCATGGCGGCCGCCGCAGAGGCGGCGACGGGGCAGACGTTCGTATGGTTCAACTACCGGCGGGTCCCGGCCGTCGCGCTGGCACGACAGCTCGTCGCGAAGGGCGCGGTCGGCCGGATCTACCACGTCAGGGCCTGCTACCTGCAGAGCTGGGGAGGCCCCGACACGCCGCTGCTGTGGCGCTTCCAGGGCGACATCGCGGGCTCCGGCGCCCATGGCGACCTCAACGCCCACATCATCGACGCCGTCCGTTTCGTGACCGGCGAGGAGATCGTGACCGTCGAGGGCGCCATCGAACACACGTTCATCGAGGAGCGTGCCGTGTTGTCCGAAGGTGCCGGTGGCGAGATCGCCGGTGCGGGAGCAGGGACCGTCGAGGCGATGGGGCAGAGCACAGTCGACGACGCGGTGTTGTTCCTCGCCCGGATGACTGGCGGAGCCGTGGCGAGCTTCGAGGCGACCCGGCTGGCCACCGGCTACCACAACGCCAACCGATTCGAAATCCATGGCGACAGGGGCGCACTGCGGTTCGACTTCGAGCGGATGAACGAGCTCGGGTTCTACAGCCTCGAGCCCGATGCCGCCGTTCAGGGCTGGACGACCATCGACGTCACCCGCGGCGGCGACGGCCATCCCTACGCCGATGCCTGGTGGCCCGACAGCCACGGCCTCGGTTACGAACATGCTTTCGTCAACCAGGCGGCCGACATCCTCACCGCCATCGGCGGCGGGGAGCCGCTGGCACCACTGCCTGACTTCGCCGACGCACTGCAGACCCAGTTGGTGCTGCACGCGGCCATCGAATCGGCCCGCAGCCGCAGTCCGATCGACATCGTTGACCTCTAGGAGACCGACATGGGTGAGATCACCGCCTTCGAGCCGACGTTCATGCCCGTCGGCGTGCTGACCGCGGCACTGCAGGAGCTCACGCCGCGCGAGGCCCGAGACCCCGATCCGGACCTCGCTGTCGAGGAATGGCTGGACTACGCGGCGTCGCTCGAGGTCGACTGCATCGAGCTGTCGGCTGCACTGCACCCGTCGGTGGCCGATATTCCGGCGGAGGCCATGCTCGATCCCGTCGCGAACACACTCGACCTGCGCGAGCCGTTCACCGAAGCTCGAGCCAAGCGGGTTCTGGCGGCGGTCGAGTCCTCGGGGGTGTCGATCGCAGACGTGGCCTACTTCGACGACCTGCTCCACGAAGACGCCGCCATTCGCCGCAAGAAGCACGACTTCATGATCCTGGCCATGGACGCCGCTGTGCTCCTCGGAGTGCCGGCGGTCTGCGGCTTCGTCGGCCGCAACCAGTCACGTTCGATGGACCAGAACCTCGTCGACTTCGAAGAGAGCTTCATCCCGCTACTGGAGGAAGCCAAGGCCCGTGGCCTCCAGTACAGGGTCGAACAGTGCCCGATGCCGGGGTGGACGCCCGGTGACAACTTCCACAACAACATCGGATACGCACCCGGCATGTGGATCGCCTTGCATCAGATCTGCGAGAAGCACGACGTCGCCGACCAGTTCCGCATCCACTACGACCCGTCGCATGCCGTGCTCATGGGCCAGGACACGAGGTCGATCTTCCAGTATCTCGCCGACGCCGGTTACGCCTTCCTGCTCGGCGGCATGCACGTCAAGGGCCAGGTCGTCGACTCGCGGGGGATCGCGGGATGGGGTTATGGGGGTCAGACCGTCCAGAGGGGCGACTGGGTCGACGGAGAGGTCTCGCCCAACCCCGCGGATCTGGCCAATGCGTGGCAGAAACAGACCGTGCTCTGCGAGCACGAGCTCCCCGGCACCGCCCGCCACGACCCGCTCGCCTATCTGCAGAACCGCACCGTCGACTGGCTCGATCATCAGCTGGCGGCCCGCGAACTTCTCGACTTCGACGTCGAGACGACACCGCTCATCGTCGAGCACGAGTACCCGCCGGCTCGCGTGCAGGACAAGGATCTCCTGCGTCCGATCCTCGCCGGGTCGATCGCGTTCACCCGTCACATCGACCGCGCCGCCGCGTCGATGTACGCCCTTCAGAGCGGTGTGCTCGCCGCCCAGGGCATTCCCGTTCAGGGTGTCGGCCGCGAGGCGTACCGGAGCTGACCGAGAGGAGATGGAGATGGCTGCGATCCTGGTTATCGGAACACTCGACACGAAACAGACCGAGCTGGAGTACGTCCGCGATCTGATCGCGGCGCGCGGGCTCGACGTCAAGCTGGTCGACGTGGGAACGAGCGGCCATTCATCGCCGGGCGATGTCACGCCGGGCGACGTAGCGGCCCACCATCCCGGCGGCGCGGCGGCGGTCGAGTCGACCGATCGAGGTGAGGCGGTCGGGGCGATGGCCGTCGCGCTCGAGCACTATGTCGTCGCCCACGAAGACGAGGTCACCGGCGTTATCGGCGCCGGTGGGTCGGGAGCTACTGCGCTCGTCACACCGGCCATGCGAGCCCTGCGAGTCGGGGTCCCGAAGGTCATGGTGTCGACGGTCGCCTCCGCCAACGTGGCGCCATATGTCGGGCCGGCCGACATCGCGATGATGTACTCGGTCACCGACGTGGCCGGGCTCAACCGGATCTCGCGCCAGGTCCTCGGCAACGCCGCCAACGCCATCGCCGGCATGGCAGGCAACCGGGTCCCGGCCAGCGAGGACGACCTGCCGGCCATTGGGCTGACGATGTTCGGCGTCACTACCCCGCTGGTCACGAGCCTGGTCGCGTCGCTGCAGGAACGCTACGACCCTCTTGTGTTCCACGCGACCGGAACCGGCGGCCAGTCGATGGAGAAGCTGGTCGACTCAGGCATGATCGAGGCCGTCCTCGACATGACCACGACCGAGATCGCCGACTTGTTGGTCGGCGGCGTGTTCTCGGCCGGACCCGACCGGATGGGGGCGATCGCGCGAACTGGGGTGCCGTACGTGGGATCGGTCGGAGCGCTCGACATGGTCAACTTCGGCGCAGTCGAGTCCGTGCCCGCCGAATTCTCGGGGCGTTTGTTGCATATCCACAATCCTCAGGTCACGTTGATGCGAACCACCGCCGCCGAGAATGCCGAGTTCGGCCGCTTCATCGCGGAGAAGCTCAACCAATGCGACGGGCCCGTGCGATTCCTCCTACCCGAGGGTGGCGTATCGCTCATCGATGCGCCCGATCAACCGTTCCACGACCCGGATGCCGACGAAGCACTGTTCGCGGCGATCGAGGCCGGCGTCGAGACCACGGAGCAGCGAAAGGTGGAGCGGGTGCCGCACAACATCAACGATCCGGAGTTCGCTGACGCCGCTCTCGCGGCGCTCGACGAGGTGGTCGGCTGATGGCCGCGACCCGCACCGAGCTGGTGGCTCACTTCCAGGACATGGTTGCCAGGCGAGAGCCGATCGTCGGCGGCGGAGCGGGCACCGGCCTGTCGGCGAAGTGGGAAGAGGCGGGCGGGATCGACCTGATCGTCATCTACAACTCCGGTCGCTATCGCATGGCCGGGCGGGGATCGCTCGCTGGGCTGCTGGCCTACGGGAACGCCAACGAGATCGTCGTCGACATGGCCCGCGAGGTGCTACCCGTGGTGAAGTCGACCCCGGTGTTGGCCGGCGTGAACGGCACCGATCCCTTCTACACGCCCGATGTATTCCTCGACGAGCTGAAGCGGCTCGGTTTCTCCGGCGTGCAGAACTTCCCCACGGTCGGTCTGATCGACGGCGTGTTCCGTCAGAACCTCGAGGAGACGGGTATGGGGTACGGGCTCGAGGTCGAGATGATCGCGGAGGCTCGTCGAGCCGAGCTGCTCACGACGCCGTACGTGTTCAGTGAGGACGACGCCCGGGCCATGGCCGAGGCCGGGGCCGACATCGTCGTCTGTCACATGGGTCTCACGACCGGCGGCAGCATCGGGGCCGAAACGGCCAAGACCCTCGACGACTGCGTCGAACTGGTCGATGCATGGGCCGACGCCGCGCGTGAGGTCCGCTCCGATGTCATCGTGCTGTGTCACGGCGGTCCCATCGCCATGCCCGACGACGCCGCCCACGTCCTCCAGAATGCGCGGGGAGTGAACGGCTTCTACGGCGCGTCGAGCATGGAGCGGCTGCCGACCGAACAGGCGCTCAAGTCCCAGACCGAGGCCTTCAAGGCCGTGACATTCTGATGCGGCATATTCTGATTCACGAGTAGATGGAGGAGACATGCCGAAGGCATACGCAAGCTCGGTGATCGAGGCCCCCGCCTCGGAAGTGTGGGCGGTCGTCAGGGACTTCAATGCCCTGCCCGACTGGCACCCGGCGATTGCAGTCAGTGAGATCGAAGACGGCCGGGCCAGTGATCAGGTCGGTTCAGTGCGGAGCTTCTCACTACACGACGGTGCCCACATCCGCGAGCGGTTGCTCGAGTTGTCCGACGCCGAGATGACCTGCGTCTACAACTTCGAAACGACGCCGTTCCCGGTGGAGAACTACCTCGCCACGCTTCGCTGCGTGCCGATCACCGACGGCGATCGTTGCTTCATCGAGTGGTCGGCGAGCTTCGACTGCGATCTGGCCGCGGCCGAGGAGCACTTGAACACGTTCTCCAACGGCGTCTTCCAGGGTGGCTTCGACGCGCTGAAGGAGCGGTTCGGGTAGGCCGGCCAATTCGACCTGGAGCTTCCGGCTCAGGAAGCACCCCTACGACGATCGCCCATTCGATGCGATGATGAGCGACTGGTCCAACGCCATACGCAACCGCGCATGAGCCAGGCCTCTGGTCGTAGGGATCGGCTGCGACCACGCTGAGGGAAGCTCAGGCGCTCTGGTTGGCGGTCTGAGCCGAGCGCATCAGGTTGGCCCGATTGCGGTTGACGGCATCGATCGCCTCGTGGACCAACGTCGGGTCGGCGGCCGGGTCGGCGCGTAGAGCGATCGCGGTGTCGAGCGACCTCGCCACGCCCGAGATCCGTGCGGCGAGCTGCTGCCACTCCGGGCCGCCACCCGCCGCGGCGGTCTGCTGACAGGCGATGGCCATGGAGTCGACGCGTGGTCTCTCGGTGAGCCAACGCTGAGCCGCCGCCTCACCAGGGGCACTCAGCAACTCCAAGGAAAGCTGGTCGTGCAGCCACTGCACATTCCCCAGGAGCTGACGCCGCGGCGAGATCGTCGAGACCGGCCTGGTGGCGGCGGTCGTCGGCTTGCTGCGCCTCCCAGCGAGTGAGAAAGCGACGATCAGCACGACGACGAAGGCCACGATCAACACGGCGACGAGGACCGTCGACGCGTTGTCGTCGGCATCGTCGGCCGGTACCACTCCGACCTCGACGTCACCGCCGCTG
>Ga0224508_10000670_pt1 | contig 32987 bp, 27 predicted proteins | sample SF_Jan12_sed_USG_4_FD_170157 | JGI IMG/M metagenome (GOLD analysis project Ga0224508, IMG submission 170157) | Sediment microbial communities from San Francisco Bay, California, United States - SF_Jan12_sed_USGS_21 | ecosystem: Environmental > Aquatic > Marine > Sediment | place: USA...
ATGGTGGCCGCATCGTTCGTCCCGGTGATGGTAATGGCCTGGGTCGCAGTCGTACCATCATCGGAGGTAAAGGTAATGGTATCGACCAGGGTCTCGCCATCGGCGAGGGCATCGACAACAGGATCATTGTTATCGAGGGTATAAGTCCAGTCACCACTGCCATCGACAGTCACGGTGCCGTAGTTTGCGGTACTGGTGTCCAGGGTGCCTTCACCATTATCGACATCGCTGATCGCAATGGTGCCGCTGGCGGTCTGGTTGGCCCCGTCGTCTTCGGTGACCGCGGTATCGACTGGGGTTACCGAAATGTTCGCGGTATCATTGACAGCGCTAATCGTGCCGCTGACTGTTGCGGTATTGGTTAAGCTGCCATCACTGAGGGTGTAATCAAAGCTGACCGGACCATTGTAATTAGCAGCAGGGGTAAAGGTGATGTTATCACTGGCATCGATATTCACGGTGCCGTTGGTCACGGCGATACTCTGCACGCCACCGACTAGGGCGGTGCCATTGATCGCGGTAATACTGATCGGATCGCCTTCGGGATCGCTGTCGTTCGCCAGAAGCGTTGCATTCAAGCTGGCCGTGGTAGTGTCTTCTGCACCATCCAGGGCGCCCACGTCAACGATCGCATTCGGGGCGGTATTTACCGTATAGGATTCTGTATCAGTGACTGGTGCCGCGACATTGCCGGCCGCATCGGTGGCAATAAAAGATGCATCGATGGTAGCGTCGGGATCATTTCGCAGGTCGCTGCCATTCACATCGATGCTGAAACTACCGTCGGCAAGCACGCCACCACTGGCACTAACCCCGTTGATAGTCAGCGTGACAATATCACCAGCCTGAAAGTCGCCAGCGACGCTACCAGTAATACTAACTGTGCCAGCGGCCTCTGCGGCATCGATGATGTCATCAGGAGTGATGTTTGCATCCAGCGTGATACTGGCCGTGGCTGTAGTATCAACTGTATGAGTCGAAGTTGTGGTCGCACTATATGGATTACCCGCTCCATCGATACCGGATACTGTCGCGTCAAAGCTGGTGTCAACCATCAGGTCCGCAGCTGCAACCGGAATACTAAATGTGTTAACAGCACTAACGGTTCCGCTATAAGCCGTGCCGTTAACGTTGAGGTCGATAGAATCGCCCGTTGTGGCGAAGCCGCCCACGTTGCCCGTCACGTTAATCATACCTGCCGTTTCGGTGGCACTGATGATGTCATCGGCAGTAATATTATCAACCGCGATTGATACATTAGGGGCGCTAGTGTCACTAACGGCACTAACCGTTTGGGTGTCGGCTGTTGGAATAATAACCGCATCTTCAAGCGGCGATTGATTATCGGGTCCAGCAGAACCCAGATCGAAAGGAGTAAGGCGGGTTTCAACAATGCCTTCATTACCGTCCCTGGAGTAAACTGATGCCTGGTGTAATGCATCCGAATCACCGGCGGCTCCGGCAGCGGTAGCTTCCAGTTCGGCAAGGTCGATACCCTCGACAATCAGGCTCTGCAATTCAGCTAATTGATCAACGCGCGACTCGGGATAGTCACTGAGGCCTGCGAAAACCGACTCGTCCAGCAGCATTTCGGTATTTTCACCAACCTGCAACTTATTCCCGTTGTAGAACTCGAGCACAATCTGGGTATTGAGACCTGTTGTGAGGATATCGCCCTCGTTAATCTGGTCACCAATACTGAGAACTCTGATTACACCATCTACGCTGCGAACCTGTGCATCGCCGATTAATTCGGCGACATAACCGATACTTTTAGTTGCCATATATCTGCAGAAAAATATGAATGAAACCTATATATAGGCTAGATTTAGTGGGTCTGTGTCATACCTAAGTCGTAGACCAGCGGAACTAAAATTGCGGATTGAGAGGTGGGTCACATAGCCAGGGTGACATTGCGACCGAAATGCTATGACTGCTTGAGGTAAAGTACCAGCCCGACTCGGTCCTTGAGTTCGAGTTTTTTAAAGATTTTGGTCAAGTGACTCTTCACGGTAACTTCAGAAATCTCAAATAAATCAGCGATTTGTCGGTTAGATTTGCCTTCGCCGACGGCAAATGCGATATCTCTTTCTCGCGCGGTTAATATTTCCAGCTGCTTTTGTTGACCGGAGGGATTTACAGCCTGTTGCGCGAGCTTGAAAGCTGCATCCAGCATCTGCGGCGGAAACCAGCTTTGATCGTTTTCCAGTAACCGCAGCATCTGGTGATAGTGCGGGGCGGCCATGTGACTATTGCAATAGGCTTTGGCGCCGAGACGCACACATTCGAGCATTTCATGGATGTTGGGAAGATCAGAGCAGACGCCAACGCGAAGCGGTTTACCGGAAACATGTTTCAGTAACCACTCGTAGCATTCGAGTTCCATGCCCGATACATGTACCAGATAGAGTCGCTCGGTATCTTCCGATGGTACTTGTAACTCCCTGCTATATTCGAAGGCGATGTCCAGGTGGCGTTGCAGAAAACGATCAAATGAACGCGATGTTGAATAAACGAGAAGCTTCATTACCGCTCTCGTAACGCCTTGTCTATTCCACGATGAACCGGTTCAGTCAGGTATGACAATATCGTTTTCTTGGCAGTTATAATATCAGCCTCAGCGGTCATGCCGATTTTAATGGGTAATTCGCCACTTTTTCCACCGAGAAACGATTTTGTCGGTTTCACTCGGACCAGGAAGAAACTCTGACCCTCTTCATTGGTAATGGTGTCGGCGCTGACAAAAGTTACGATACCTTGCAAACTGCCATGAATCGCGAAATCGTAGGCCGAAAATTTCAACCTGGCGAACTGTCCGACATTTACATAAGCGATATCTGCAGGCTTTATATTCAGTTCAACCAGAAGGTCGTCTTCCTGGGGCACGATGTCGAGAATACTATTCCCCGGTGTTATTACGCCGCCGATGGTGTTGAAATACAGGCGTTGCACGATACCGTTAACCGGCGAGCGCAGGGTAGTGCGTTTGACTCGATCTTTCAACGCGGTTTGCGTCTCCTTGATGCGACTGATCTCGGCGGTTACTTCGTTTAGTTCCTTTTTGGCATTGTTCTGAAAGTTAAGCCTTTCTTTCTGCTTACTGAAACGAGCCTCCTCGATCGTAGACTCGATGCGGGGTACAGATAATTTGACCGCCTCGATTTCGCCTTCAAATTCGGCCTCTCGCTGTTGCAACTGTAAAAACTCGACTTCGCTGATAATGCCGCGGTCCTTTAATGGCTTTTTGATAACAATCTCTTTTTTGACCAGGTTCAGGGACCGTTGCAGTTGACGCCGTTTCGACTGGGCTTCGAGTAAGGCGCTTTTTTGCTGGCTTATTTTTTCTTCAAGAATGCTTAGCGTTTCCTTGAGTTGTTGCTGGTTCGAATCGAACAGGCTTTTCTCTGACTTGATCAGTTGGGGTGCTTCCGCGCTAACTTCGCTATCGGGTATAAAATCCCGGTCGAAGGCTTCGGCAGTCAGACGACTGGCCTTGGCCACCAGTTCGAGGTAGAGCAGTCGGTTCTCTTCGAACGAGCTTGAAAACGCGACGTCACTGATCTTGATCAATGCCTGTCCTTCCTCGACCGCCTGTCCTTCAGCAACCAGAATCTCCGATATGATGCCGCCTTCAAGGCTCTGAATGTTCTGCACCTGGCTCGCCGGTGAAACCTTGCCCGAACCGCGAATAACGACATCAATTTTCGCCCAGTTCATCCAGGCGATCGCGGCGATGACGAACAGCGCAAAGATCATTACAACCGCGATCAGGTGGCGCGGTGACCGATGTACAACTGCAGCTGAAAGGCTGCGCATATACACCATGTCCTGCTTGCCATGGATCCCCATTTGGGTGATATCTTCAAAATTGGTATTGTCGTCATCGTTATGCATTCTGAGTACCTTTCAGGGCATTCAATACCTCGTCCTTGGGACCATCCATGACAACGCGTCCCTCGTCCATGACGATTAACCGTTCTACCAGCTCAAGCATCGGTGCCTTGTGCGTCACCAGCAGCAGGGTCCTGTCGCGGGTGTATTCAAAGATCCGTTTCTTGACGATGGATTCCGTTGTGTTATCGAAACTGTTGGTTGGTTCATCGAGAATCAGGAGCGGCTCGTTCAATAGCACGGCTCTCCCCAGGGCGATTGCCTGTCTTTGACCGCCGGACAGGAACCCACCTTCCTCGCCGACCTGGGTATCAAAACCCTGCGGTAACTGATTAACGAAGAGGTCTACGCCACTAATAGCTGCTGCCTGGATGAGCTTTTCATCGTTAATATGTAAATCCTTGTAGGCAATATTTTCTCGAATCGTACCGCGTAATAATTCGATGTCCTGCGACAGGTAACCGATATTTCTGCGCAGGTCGGCCGGGTCTATCTGATTGATGTCGATATTGTCGATTGCAATCGAACCGCTGTCTGCCTGGTAGAGACCGATGATCAGTTTCATCAGGGTGGTTTTTCCGGATCCCACCTTACCGATGACACCGACATGCTCACCTGCCTTGATTTTTATCGAAATGCCCGCGAGGGATTTCTTGGGAGATTCAGGGTAACTGAAATCCACCTCTTTGAAGTTGATAGCACCTTCGAAACCAGGACGACGCACATAAGACTTGCCGTCGGGTCTCTCGACCGGTTTCTGCATTAAATTTTCGAGAGAGCGGAATGCTGTGCGAGTCTGTTCATAGCTGGTAATCAATGCGGCAATCTGGCCCATCGGCGCCACCGCTCGAGATGAAAGCATGACGACGGCGATTAATCCACCCAGGCTGAGTTCCAGGTCACTGATACGGTAGATGCCAAACACGATTAAACCAATCGTGTTGAACTGGACCATCAGATTGGTCACCACGGTGATCGACGACGCCAGCATGCGTGCACGCATCGAACGGTTAGCAATGGTCCCGGATGATTCTTCCCATACCCACTGTGAATAATTGGCGACGCCGAGTGCCTTCACGGTTTTTATCGAACGCAAGGTCTCGATCAGGTGTGCATTCTTGTTTGCAGTCGCTTCGTAGGTTGCTTCCACACTGGCTTTTAGTGGCCTGATCAAAATAAAACTGTAGAGCATCAACAACGCGATAATGATCAGGGGAACCGCGATCATCGGGCCACCGATGTAGTAGATGACCAACAGGAAAATAATTGCAAAGGGCAGGTCAACGAGGGTCGCGATCGTCGATGCTGTGAAAAAGTTGCGGATACTTTCAAATTCACGTAACTGGCTGGCAAAAGCACCGATGCTTGCCGGCCATTGATCCATTTTCAGGTTCAGCACATGGGAAAATATAATGGATGACATGATGATATCGCTTTTTTTACCGGCGATTTCAAGCAGATAGTTGCGGACGAAACGTAAAGCCGTGTCAAAAACATAAACCGTGGCAATGCCGGCGGCCAACACCCAAAGGGTCGCGATAGCGTCGTTCGGCACCACCTTGTCGTACACGTTCATCGTGAACATCGGCGTCGCAAGTATGAACAAATTGATCAGTATCGACGACAGCAGTACGCTCGCGAAAATGTCCCTGGACTTGGCCAGTGTTCCCCAAAACCAGTGACCTGTGCCTTCGCTAGCTTCCGTGGATTCGCCGGATTCCTTACGTAATTCCTTTTTGAGCAGGAAGGCATAGCCAAGATATTCGTTGCTCAATTGGCTCAGTTCGAGCCACTCTTCTCCTTCACCGATCTCCGGGAAAATGACTTTGGCGCGATTGTTTTTACGGTCGATGCTTTCAAGTATGCAGGCATTGCCATTCTTTAATACCAGGATACAGGGCAGCAAAAGTCTCGACAGCTTGCTGAGATCGCGATGAATCAGGCGGCTGGCAAATCCAGCGCGTAATGCGACCCGTGAAAATAAACCCTTGGGACGGTCGATACTGAAAAGCTCCGGGCCATCTGCACCAGGTTCAACCGGTAAACCCGCAATCAAAGCCTCGACGCTGATTGGCCGGTTATGTATCTTGGCAAAGATAACCAGGCACTCGAGCAAAGGGTCATACTGATGATGAGGGTCGATCATATATGGGCTTTTTTCTGTAATCGAATATTGCTGAAACAGCTGGATTTGGTCTGAGAGGGACCAATTCTATTAGGCTCCCAACCTCGTGTTTTAACTGCGCGCCGATGGATCATCTCTGTATTTGCCCCCGGGTGGTAAATCACGCTAGATTGCTTCCGCTTCGGCGAGAAAGTTTCCTTGCATGACATCGATTCCAAGAGATTTTAGTTCATCAAAAACTTCCTGCGAATCGACCGCTACGGCAATGATGCTGATATCCAGCGTGTCCGTGATTGTTTTTAATGCCTGGTAACCGGCCCGCATGTCATTGCGACTCATCTCGTGTAGTGTTTTAGCATTGATTTTAACGTAGTCAAACTGGCCGGATTGCAGCAACTGCAAAGACTGGCCGAGGTCCAGATTGTCGATTCCAAACTGATGCTGATGTTTCCTGACACGATCAGAAACCTTCCCGCACATGATCGGATGCTGGTTGAGGACGTAATGGCTGGCTTCGATGCATAAACTGGTATTGGACTGTTCGAAATCCTGCAGCAATTGATCGAATTCGGTCTGGCCCTCGGCCAGCTCGAAGAACGCGGCGCTCAGATTAATGGCGATTGGAATTTTTCGGTCGATGTCCCGATTTGAGGTCACCAGGCGGAACACTTCCTTGTCGATATCCAGAGACATGCCTAGACGCGAAGCCATAGGCATAAATGCCGATGCCGGCACTATCTGGTCTTTTTTATTTCGAATTCTGACAAACAACTCGCGCTGGATCGGAAAGCGTTCATTGCCGATCGCCAGTTGCGCGACCAGGAAAAGCTGATTCGATTGCAAAACCGACTCGAGCCAGCTGCGCCATTGCATTTTTCCCTGGGGTAATTCGAGATTGGTCGAGAGTTGTCGTTCAATCGAAAAGGGCCCCCGGGTGTCTGCCTGTGACAGGCAGTAGTCGATGCTGGCGAGAATACCCCCGATCTCGCCACCTACTTCAAGATCGCAAATACCAGCCAAAAGTTTTACCTCGGACATATGAGGTTCCTTTTGTGATAGCGCCTGGAAATCATCGAATAATTTACGAATAATTTCGGAGACCTCGGATTCGTCGGCAGCGCTTAAAAAAGCAAACTCATCCTCGTTAAAGCGTGATATGCGCTCAACGCCATGATCCGACTGCGCCTGGCGCAGCAGGTCTGCCAGAATCCGGATTAAATTGTCCGACACCTCGTAGCCTTGTTGATCACGCAATTGCTCGAAATCGACGATCTTGATAATCGCCATGCAACCATGCAGCCCTGATTCTTCCGACGTCGATTGCTGCAGCTGGTCAAGCAAGTAACGACGATTGCCCAGGTTTGTCAGCTTATCCCGGTAAAGAAGTCGTTGGTAATCGCCCAGAGTCTTTTCCTGGTTATCAAAGATATCCTGGACCTTTGCGACCATCAGGTTCATTGCTTCGACCACCCGTTTAAGCTCGACTGTGGTTGGAAACTTTTCCTGTTGAACAAACCGGTTGCTATGTATCGCATCTGCCTGTTCCCTGACCCTTTGTAATGGCTGCAGTAGGTATCTAAGAACCACCCAGAGCACCAGCATCGAAACCACGAACAACAGTACAAACCAGCGCAGTGCAGAAACCAGTGCCTGGTACATGGTGCTGTAGGCAAACCCTGGATGAATCTCGAGTTTAAGTTCGCCAAGCTGGTTCCATCCCTTCATGACCCGGGTTGTTCCCCGTGCCGGCTCTAGCGGCACCAGGTGCAGAAACCAGCCAGGCACTCCGGCAATATCCAGGTCCTGGCTTTTCTGATGGACGGTCTGACCATCAACCGCAACCAGCTCGATTCGCGTATAGTAGCCACTGTCGAAAACCGCGTTAAACAGGACTTCAAGCGTGGTCTCGTCGTCTCCTTCGGGCAGATTACTGATTGCGATCCCCAGGGTTGTGGCCATGTCCTGTGCCGTCGTCTGTAACTGCCCCTGCTGAAAACTACTGGTGCGAGAGAAATCGTTAATCACGATGATCAATAACAGGATTAAATAAATCGCCGATACCAGCATGGCTATCTGTTTGAATAATGTCATGGTTTTTCCTTTTGAATATCGGCCAGTAATTTTGTCCACTTACTGTTCTTGATTTTATGGGTGGGCAGTGATTTGCCCAGTCCGGCCGACGCATTGGACAAGAAAAGCGATTTGGCGTTGAAACTGTAAACGGGCAGTAAATCCGATCTTTTGTCAGCGCTGACAATAATTGGGTTGTAATTATCCAGGACCTGGGGGATGCTGGCCGGGGTAGGGAAGTAACTCAGCACCATGTGCGCCACATTCTGCTTCAGGGCCTTCACATAGGTCAGATAGAGACGTTCGTCGGGCACGCCGAGTTTACGCAGGGCGAAGTACTTGGCAATGACAAAATCCTCGCAGTCGCCCTTGTGTGTCCCCAGGAATTCATTCGGCGTGGCCCAGTAATCCTGTTCACCCCAGTGGGCCCGATCTTCCGCGTATTCGAATTGATTAAAAAAGCGATTCACCTCGGTTAATTGCTTTTGAATACTTTGGCCCTGAAGTTCACCCAACAGCTTATTGATTGCGAGACCCCGTTGATAAGCCCTATCAGAATAAGTGGTCTTTAAATGGTTCAGCATATCGTTGCTAACCAATGGACCGGCCAGATGCCTGGCAGGATTCATTAACAGAAGTGCTGCAACGATAAAGACACATCTATTCTTCACTACCTGCCCTCTCAGCACCGGGTGCCTGCATTACCGTAAAAACCATATCCTTTTAACGCCGGGTAAGATTTTTTGACATGCTGGATTGGGTTATACAGGAGAGGCTTCCAAACTTACGTTACTGCCTCCAAGTGTATACTACTTGGCGCAACCAGGCGGCAGCTTTACTCTGCTTGATTCCTGGTTTTGAAAACGAATTCTCCGCGACGATTGATCGCTTTTCCAGCCTCGGTCGAATTATCGGCGATGGGCTCATTTTCTCCCACTCCAATCGCGATGATATCCGCGCTATCGATGTCGTTACTAATCAGTAAATTTTTCATCGCCTCGGCTCGTTTTTCAGACAGGACCATATTATATCGGTCCGAGCCAACATTATCCGTATGCGTGTAAATCTCGATAATAATGTTGTCCATACGTTTAACCTGATCGATGATAGCCTTCACCTTGGCCTTGGACAGGTCAGTCAGTTCAGATTCATCATATATAAAGTTGACCAGATGAACCTTTCTAAGATCTATGACTTCAGCTACGAACACCCTTACCCGCACTGTCGCGGTAGCGTTAGCCGTTGCGCCTTTATTATCCGTGACGGTGTATTTGAAAGTGTCGAACCCGATAAAACCCTCTGCGGGTCTGTACACCAGGTTATTGCTGTCATTGAATGCCAGGCGGCCTACTTCAGGTTGGCTCACATCGATGATTTCCAGAGGATCGGAATCCGAGTCATAATCATTCGCAAGCAACTGTGCGGTCGTGATAACCAGTACGCTATTGGTTTCGATTTCAAACTCATCATCGTTCAGAATTGGAGCCGAGTTGGATGCTGGCAAAACAGGCTCCGGTTGTTTTACTTTCGAATCAATCCTGGTATCAAGCTGTTCGTTACATCCAAAAGGATTCACCTGGACATCGAGCAGCGTATTATCACAGTGGTCCATGGGATCAACTTCAGCATCCCGATCCTCGTCGTCGGGGAGCGGGAGGGCATCAACCTGGTTAGTGGTCAGTCGGGCAACCTGCAGATTGCCGTCTTTTAATTCGAATTCGATTGCTGCGGCTTCAAACAACCTGCCGATACCCTCGTAAACCCGATAGCGGGCAACCAGCGAATCATACTTAGCCTCGGTATATTGATTTCTTGCAGTATTCAGTTCGTTCTCTGCATCGAGCAGGTCGATAAGGTCGCGCTGGCCGATAAAAAACTCCTCTTTATAAGACTCGACGGTTTGTCCGGCCTTAAGGACGTGGGCATTGAGAAATTTAAGTTGCTGGACCAACAGGTCATCAGCAGTCCAGGATAACCGCAGGGTATTGATAACCTGCCGCCGCACCCGGGCGGCGAACTCCTTTTGCTCGTAAACGGCGCTGACTTTCTTTTGCTGCTCGGCATCATTTCTGCCACCGCGATAAAAATTGTACGAGAGATTGAGCACAATACTGGTTTCCTCGGTATTTCCGTCGAGGCCGTCAAGGTCTTCGCCATACTCGGTGGCAAGGCGAAGGTCGAGATTGGGATAGCGCGTTTTCAGTGACCGACGATGATCCGACTGGGCCGCCTCGATATTGCTTTTCGCAACCCGCATCGCCGGATGGTCAACCAGCGCCTGGTCAATCAGTAAATCCAGTTGCTCTCGCGGCATGGAAGGCAGACCGGGCTCGGACAATTCAAAGGGATCGATGTAGCGCCCCAGGATTTGATGCAGCTGCGTGGCCGCGTCTTCGAGATTGTTTTGTTGTGCGATCTGGCTTGCCTGGGCGCGGGCGAGACGCCCCTCGGTTTGCTGCAGTTGCGAAAGCCTGCCAACACCGGAGAGATTACGCTCTTTTATCCGTGACAGAATTTCTTCATGGGCCGCAACGTTTTCAATTGAAAGCTGGTAAAGCCGGCGTTGCTTGATGACCTCGAGATAAGCCTGTATTGCACGCAGTGCAATATTGTCGGCGGTGTCATAAACCTCGTATAGCGCGGCGTCGATGCGGGCCCTGGTTTGCTCGATCTGGTAGGTCGTGTCATAGCCGTTAAACAGATTCTGGGTGAGCGAGAGTTCGAGCCTGGTGCTGTCGTAGTCGACAGACTGGTTGCCGGTGGAGGGGGAATCGGTGTCATAAAATCCGGCGGAAGCGTTCAGATCAACACTGGGTCGCCAGCCACTTTCGGCGATATTACGGTCGCTGATAACCTGGCGGTAGACGTAGATCTTTTCTTTTACTTCCGGATGGGCACTGATCGCGTCAACAACCATAGCCTGCATATCGAGAGCTTTTGCAGGTACTGCCAGGCTCAGCAAAAGGATGAGACCTGTCAGCGCTGTCTTCGAACCTGGATCTCGGACTGTAAATGTGTTCATAGGGATACCGAAAATGGAAATACGAATTTCATCTCGGCGAACACCGAAATGCAAATTCCAAGCATAGCTCCGGGTACAGCCTTACGGGAAGATCTGGCTAACACAATGGATAGTTTCGACCTCTAGTGTAAGGGTATTTATAATTAAAATTAAGTATATCGCTTAAGTTGTTGAAGATAATAGTCTATTTTGGCTTGTATTCAACCCGAAAATAGCCTCCGGCACGGCAGTTCAGAGGGCTTCTGTGACCTATTTAATCTTTCTGATTCGGGCCGGAGGTCCGATGTCAGTTTTATGCGTAGAGGACATAACCCAATGCAATGGAGGCAGCTATTCCAAGGGCGATGATGATCCAGTCCGATGAAGTGTATGATTTTTGAATCTTCGGGGAATCCGAACCCTGTAAAGCGGTGAAGTTCTTTAAATCCGATTCATCGATCTTGCCCCGGTTTTCAAGTCGCTTCAGCAACTGAGCTCGAATCTCTACGTACTGTTCCCTGGATATCAAGTCGTTTGCGTAAGTTTTGGCGAGCAAACGCAAAGGGGAGGTTTGCTGATTCATCAATTTTGAAACTGTGCGTTTATTTGCTTGTTCAGGCTCTGCAAACGAGTATCTTCCGGGAATAGTTTCAGACCGGTGATAATGTAGTTTGACGCTTCATTGTACTTGCGCTTTGCAATCAGTTTTTCAGATTCGGAAAGATAAAGATCGGATAGCGCCTTGTCCTTGAGCAGATAGTGTTTTGGATCAACGCGTTTAATAAGTGGAATAACGGTGGTTAAATCCTCTCCGTTAGGCGTTTTAACCAGCTTTTTGGCATTGAAATAGCGTTTGTACAGTGAGATCAGGCTGTTCATCAGGCGATCACGCTGTTCCTTGACCTGGTCTTCGATCGTAGACAGGGCAACAGAATCGGGATAGTGCTGCTTCGCCTGCGCCAGCAGATTTTGAGCTTGCGGGTAATCGTATAGACCTTCATTGGGTCGAAACACCGAGCGGATGCGATCCCGGTAAAATGTGATTATTTCCCGTCGCAGTCCAACCGAGATGATCTTCTGCTGTTCCGGGTTAAGTTGATCCAGCGACCAGATCGTCTCGATCATCAGTGCCTTGTCACCATCCTTGATTAACTTGATCTTGTCGTATAGCTGCTGCTCGGCCTGGAACTCGAGAAAGGGCTTGTAACCTATTCCGGCCCCGATAACTCCCACAAACAGGGCTACCAATAAAATAGTCTTGCTATGCGATTTCCGCAGGCGCATGCCCTCGGCGAATTTCTCTACATTACTGATTCTATCTTCACGAGCCGTCGTTAATGCTTTCATCAACGTTTTTTGCTGACGACGGTTTAATCCCTTGATTGGCTTGGGTTTTATTCCCAGCTCTTTAATTTTGGGCGACGCGACCTTGTTATAGGGATGCTTGCCCCCAGCGAGCAGCTGGTAGGCGACACAGGCAAGACCGTAAATATCGTCTCTCGGATCGGGATTCATACCGGCAAACATTTCCGGGGTTGCATAGGCTGGCGTGACTGCGCTGAGCTTGGCCGGATCAAACATCGTATTTTCTCGTTCCTCGTCCGTTTGCGTGCTTGCCCGGGCGATGCCGAAATCGAGGAGTTTGACGTGGCCGTCACTTAACAGGAAGCAATTACCCGGCTTGAAATCAGAGTGAATCAGCTTTTTCTCATGCGCATAGGCCAGGCCGCTGCAAAGCTCTTCGATAATGTGCAGCGCATGGTCAAGTTTGAGCGGTTTTTTATTTATTTCCTTGATCAGCTGGTTCAGGGGTTTTCCCTGCAGGTATTCCATGGTCATGAAAACGGTATTGCCGTCGCGGTCAAAATCATAGACCGTTGCGATATTCGGGTGTGCCAGGCGTTGCGCTTTACTGGCCTCGCGCTGCAATGCAATGAACGATCCGGAATATTTTTTGAACGCATCGGTCAGTACCTTGATCGCGACGTAAGGGTCTTTATCCTGGGCCTCGACTTTGAGTAAATCCTTGGCCTTGAAAACCACGCCCATACCGCCCTGGCCAAGCTTTTCCAGCAGCACAAACCGGTCTTTCAGGGTTACGCCCGGCCCGAGATTTTCGTACTGTGCCGTTTTTGCTGGGTTCTCAACGATCTTTGGACTCATCGGAGATTCATCTTCGCCCATGCTGATCGAAGGTTCCGAAATTTCGATTTCCTTGCTATTACCACCGGCGCTAACCCTGACGATAACGGTCTTGTCGCCAGCTTCTCCATCATCGCCCCCGGCGGACAATTCCGAAATATCGGTCAGATGCATCGTTTTGTCTTCCGCAAAGTAGGAAATATCGGTTTCCTGGCTGTTTTTCAGCGTCGAATTGATATTTATCTTGGAGATTATGTGGGAGATCTGGGTGAATCCGTTGGAATCGATTTTATCACTGGTATAAAGGGACTGCAGATAGCTCTGGGCTTCTGTATGGCCGTGTGGCACGGCGTCGAATATGCTCGCCAGACCCTGTTCCAGGTCTTTCATATCCAAAGTACCTGCAATGTAGTCATTTATCAGCGATTCGCAGACTTCAGACATCAGTTAACCTTTTGTTGCGTTTTCAAAGTAATAATCGAGGTATTATCGGTCCCACCGGCATCCAGCGAGGCGGCCAGTAATGACTGCGAGAGTTCGGTCATATTCTCCGGATTAGACTCGATTATGGGTGTTATTTTGGTTTCTTCCAGATCTTTATAGAGCCCGTCGGAACAAATGATGTAAATATCGTCCTGCTCGACTTCGAAGTACTCGAAATCCAGGCATAGATTATCGTCGATTCCCACTGCTTTCAGCACGACGTTCGCTGCCGGGTGCTCCTCGGCTTCTCGCGCCTCGATTTTTCCCATTCTGACCAGTTCCTCGACATAACTGTGGTCTTCAGTCAAGCGTTCCAGCTTCCCGTCCCTGTAGCGATAAAGGCGACTGTCCCCTGCCCAGAAGGTGAACAAAAGGTTATGCCAGATATAGACGCATATGATGGTACTGCCGATCGTTGCGCTACGCCCAAGTTTAAAGGACTTTTTCCTGATAATTGAATTGGAGTTTAGTATATTTTCCTCGAGCAATAAAATACTGTCATCCAGTGAAGCATGCTGTTTGAACAAGCTCAGATTGTTGGTAATCGTCTGGCTTGCGAAATCACCTGCATGATGGCCCCCCATACCGTCGGCAACGATCCAGACGTTTTCGTCTGCATGTACCAGTATCGAGTCTTCATTTTTGTCTCGGACGTGCCCGGTATCGGTTACGCCGTTGCTAGAAATTTGGAAACTGATTGGGGATAGCTGATCGTTATGTGCTATGTAGCGTGACAACGCAACTCCTTAAAACTCAGGGATTATCGACGGTAACAACTATAATAGTAAATTAATGGCAAATTGGTATGTTTTACCGGGGAAAGTGCATAACTTGATTGAGATCAGTTCCAGGCACTCGAAAAACCTTATTCTATCATTACTTTTATCGTAAATTTTCTTCGGGGATATTTCATATGAAAAAAATAATTGGGCTGGGATTCGGGCTTCTATTGTTTGTATCAAATGTAAACGCACTGGATTTTGGTGTCGGAGTTAAAGCGGGAACGGTAGGCGCCGGAATCGACCTCAGCGCTGCGGTGACAAAAACCGTAAATGTACGTCTCAGTTTGACCAGTGTTGATCTCGAAGGTGAGGATGAAACCATTACCGTTGGCGATACCGTCGAGGGCGATATTGACGCCGAACTGGATCTTGACTTTGGCGCGAATGCGTTACTGGTTGACTGGTTCATTTTCAATGGGGGTTTCCACCTGACCGGGGGCATGTTGAGGCATTCCGGTGAAGCCGATCTAACAGGTACGCTTCTAAGTACAGCCACGTTTGATGGCGGGACTATTAGCCCAGGTGATCTGGTCGGTGGCGAGATTAACGGTGAGCTCAAACTTGCAGATTCTTATCAGCCTTATATTGGTATAGGTTGGGGGCGCAAAGCCGGTAAAGGTGGCGGGGTGTCGTTTACAGTCGATTTTGGAATTGTTCTGCTTGATCCTTCGGTGGAACTCGAAGCCACGGCGGATCCAGGTGGTGCATTGACCCAGGCGGAGGTGAATGCCCGACTTCTTGAGATGGAAGGCGATGCTGAAGATGAACTGGACGACTTTGAAGCCTGGCCGATATTGTCTGCCGGTGTGAATTATGCGTTCTGATCGGATTTAAATTTGGTATCATGCAAAGCAGCCGACAAGCGGCTGCTTTTTTTTTGGGGTGGTTTAATTGGCAAGACTAGTAAATTGCGTAGTACTCGGTGAGGAAGCGCCCGGGCTCGAAAGGGTGCCGTATCCAGGTGAACTCGGGCAGCGTATCTATGATAACGTTTCCGCCGAGGGCTGGAATAAATGGATCGAACGCCAAACCATGATCATTAACGAGAATGGACTTTCGACGATCGACCCGGCAAGCCTGGCGATTCTCGAACAGCACATGCTGGGATTTATTTTCAAGGAAGGTGACCTCGGGCAACAGCCAGAGGGTTTTCGCGCACCTGGTGCGAAGAAGTAAGTCAGACCGCCAGGTTTTCCAGCTCCCACATGGGTTGAGTAACGAAGCGCAACTCGGCGTGAGCATTTTTCAACGCGGTGTAAGTCTGTTCGAAGTCAGGTGCCTGCGCAAAGATAAAACCCAGGTAGCTTGAACCCTCGGGCAAGGGGATCAGTTCATAACCCGGATTAATATGGATTTCGATATCCCGGATATAGTCGATCTGCTGGGCTTGCGTTAATCCTTCCACGCGTTTCAGAATTCCCGAGTCGTTTATCGGGATCATTAACACCCCGGCGGATTCAACCGCCTTATTGGCTCGCGGTGCAATACCGCACATGCCCATGATGATCAGTTCCTCGAGTTTTTGTTGCAATGAGAACTCAACCAGTTGACCGCATTGGCCGCCGATGGTACGCGCAGCCAGTTCCAGCAGGACGGCGCCGGCGCCCGACAGGCGTGCCTCGGCATGCACCGGCCCATGCGAAAGCCCGTAGGCGGCACAACAGCGCGTAACCTCGTCGATTAAGACCGTTTCCTGCTGATCGTCGAGTCGACTTGGCGTTACGTAATAAGTCTCTTCAAAATAAGGGCCAATGAGAGGCTCGGGTTTATCAAAGATGGCAAGCAATTTGAATTTGCCATCAATCACGAAACCTTCGACGGCGTACTCGGGGCCGTTTATATAGGATTCAACCAGTAAGTTTTCACGCGCGAATCCCTGCTGACCCGCAGCTTCCAGTATGGCATCGATACGTCGCACTGCAACCCGGAATTCTGAATCATCGTTGGCGCGTATGACACCACGACTCGCAGCGAGTGCCAGTGGCTTGATGACGACGGGATATTCGACTGACAGGGAGACGCGGTCAATTTCGACGATGTTTACCACCTGGTACTCGGGGGTGTTACATCCGGCTCCTGATAAGGCTTCACGCGCCAGGTCTTTTCGTTTGGTTAGCAGTGCCGCACGAGCGCTGTTCTGCGGCAGGTCGAGATATTCGGCGACATTGCTGCAGATCTCGACACAGCTATCATCGGTGGCCAGTACGCAGGCGACGTCAATTGTTTTCAATGCCGCCATAATATCCTTAGATGCCTGCTTGGGGTCATCAAAATCGACCGTAATTCCCCGCGCGATCTCGGGCACCAGCGAATGTTCACTGTTGGATACCACCATGATGGGCATGCCAAGATTTTGCGCGGCCCGGGTATAAGCAGCGACTCGATAACTGGCCGCAGGCGCGACTAAAAGAACAAAGCCTGGTTCGGGGCCAGGCTTTGAATGGATTTGTTTCATGTTTATCAGTGCTTAGCCGTAGCCGCCACCGCCAGCCGCGCCACAACCACCGCAAACTCCGGAACCGCCGGTTTCCGCAAATACGTTGTTGAAAACGAATCGCTCGCGGCCAACTTCCTGGACGTAATCAATCTGGGCGCCCTTGAGATAATTCAGCGCGACGACGTCTACGAGTACCTTGAATCCGTCGAACTGCAAGGTGGTATCAAAATCACTTTGCTCGTCGGTAAAGGTCATGCCGTATGACATGCCACCACAGCCACCACCGCTGATATAAATTCGAATCGCCGAGACGTCCTCGTCGGTCTGGGAGATGATTTCGTGCAACTTATCCTGTGCGGCCTGGGTGACCTCGAGGTCACTGACCGTCAGGCTGGGCTGAAAAACACCAGAGCCACCACTAGCAGCCGGCTTGGCTTTCTGCGGTGGCCTATAGATCCCTACATTTTCCATGAACATTTACCTGCTTGCTTGATCGTCGGAATTATACACATGAAAACTGAAGTTCGACACGTTTTTACGCAAACGTGATTTAGCGTCGATGCTCGACGATATATAGGTCTCAAGGGCCGAAATACAAGGTCTGATGCCGCTATAACCTGCCTTTCTGTCGTGATTTTTAGTGATACTTGCGGGACTTTTTCGTATTATCGCCTTCTTTTTCTCTCGAGGAATACCCGATGTTCTCAAAATCCATGAATATTGCCGATTTCGATCCGGATCTATGGGCGTCAATGCAGGCCGAAGAAAAGCGCCAGGAAGATCATATCGAATTGATCGCGTCGGAAAACTATACCAGTCCGCGGGTCATGCAGGCCCAGGGGTCGGTATTGACCAATAAGTATGCCGAGGGCTATCCGTCCAAGCGCTACTACGGTGGCTGCGAGTTCGTTGACGTGGCTGAAGCGCTGGCCCTCGAAAGAGTCAAGAAACTTTTTGATGCCGACTATGCCAATGTTCAGCCGCACTCAGGATCGCAGGCCAATGCGGCCGTGTATTTTGCGTTGCTGAATGCCGGTGACACGATACTGGGAATGAGTCTGTCTGATGGTGGGCACCTGACCCATGGCGCCAAGGTTAACTTCTCCGGCAAATTGTTCAACGCCGTTCAGTACGGTCTGAACAACGCAACGGGTGAAATTGATTATGACCAGGTCGAAGCTTTGGCGCAGGAACACAAGCCGAAGATGATTATCGCGGGTTTTTCGGCTTACTCCCGGGTTGTGGACTGGCAGCGTTTTCGGGATATTGCGGATTCGGTTGGCGCATACCTGTTCGTCGACATGGCACATGTTGCCGGCCTGGTCGCGGCCGGAGTTTACCCGAGTCCGGTTCAAATTGCCGACGTCTGTACCAGCACCACGCATAAAACACTGCGTGGGCCGCGCGGTGGAATCATTCTCGCCAGGGCCAACGAGGAAATCGAAAAGAAATTGAATTCAATGGTTTTCCCGGGCACCCAGGGCGGTCCGCTGATGCATGTCATCGCGGCCAAGGCGGTCGCTTTCAAGGAAGCCATGAGCGATGATTTCGTCGAATATCAAAAGCAGGTCGTGGTGAATGCCAACGCGATGGCCGAGGAGTTTGTCAAGCGCGGCTTCGACGTGGTTTCAGGGGGTACTGACAATCACCTGTTCCTGCTGTCGTTGATCAACAAGGGCTTGACCGGCAAAGATGCTGACGCGGCATTGAGCAAGGCGCACATCACCGTTAACAAAAACTCGGTGCCCAACGATCCGCAATCGCCGTTTGTTACCTCGGGTCTGCGTATCGGTTCGCCGGCGATTACCACGCGTGGCTTCAACGAGCAGGATTCCCGGGACCTGGCGAATTGGATCAGCGACGTGCTCGAAGATATGGATAACGAAGACCTGATAGCGACAGTTCGCACCAAGGTCACCGAAATCTGTGCGCGCCTGCCGGTTTACAGGAATTGATCCGCTAAGCGATGAAATGTCCTTTCTGCGGCACGCCTGACACCCGCGTGGTCGATTCCCGCCTGGCGTCGGAATCTACCCAGGTGCGCCGCAGGCGGGAGTGCGTTTCCTGCGAAACCCGATTCACGACCTATGAATCACCCTTGCTGAACATGCCGATGGTGATTAAAAACGATGGCAGTCGTGACACCTTTGACGAAGTCAGGTTGCGCAGTGGCATGTTGCGCGCACTCGAAAAACGCCCCGTTTCAGCAGAACAGATCGAGGATGCGATAAACCATATCAAGCGCCAGCTGGTGGGTCTCGAGGCACGCGAGATCTCGTCGCGGGAGATCGGCGAGATGGTGATGCGCGAATTGCAGCGGCTAGACCAGGTCGCTTATATCCGGTTCGCATCGGTCTACCTGAGTTTCGAAGACATACAGGCATTCGAAGAAGCCATCGAGGCGCTTGCGGCCGAGCCTACCCCGGAAATGCACCGCAGACAGGTTCCACTCATTGATGAGGATGACTGACGGTGGCTGTGCAGTCTCACCACTACTGGATGGCGGAAGCCTTGCGCCAGGCACGCAAGGGATTTTATTCGACACCGCCTAATCCACGCGTAGGTTGTGTCATCGTCGCTGATGGAAAAATGCTCGCGGCGGGCTGGCATGGCTACACCGGTGGTCCCCACGCAGAAGTCAATGCGCTCAATTCGGCAGAAATACCGGTCGGGGCTGATTTTTACATTACCCTCGAACCCTGTTCGCATCATGGCAAAACACCGCCCTGCGTTGATGCCCTGATTGAAGCCAAACCGGCGCGGGTGATTGTTGCGATGCTGGATCCCAATCCGCAGGTCGGTGGTCAGGGACTGGAAAAACTGCGTGGCAACGGGATTGAGGTTATAACCGACGTGCTCGAGGCGGAGGCGCGTGAACTCAATCGTGGATTCGTAAAACGCATGGAGCAGGGTTTGCCGTTTGTCAGCGTGAAAATGGCCTGTTCACTCGACGGTCGCAGCGCGCTGAAAAACGGGATCAGCCAATGGATAACTGCAAAACCGGCCCGACGCGATGTACAACTGCAGCGTGCGCGCGCATCCGTGATTCTCAGCAGCGCCCAGACCGTGCTCGAGGACGATCCAGCGCTTAACCTGCGACTGTCAAAGCAGGACTTGAAGCAGATTTTCGAAGTCCGCCACCCGGTGCGCACAATTGTCGATTCGAGGTTGCGCCTGAGCGGTAGTGAAAAGATCTTTTCAACCCCGGGGGAAATCTGGATTTACACGCTCAGCCAGGATAAAGAGAAAAAACAGATGTTGAGTGATCGGGGCGCGAAGGTCATCGAACCAGAAGCCGAGGAATCAGGGCATATTAGTCTGCAGGCAATGATGCAGGACCTGGCGAAACGTGGGATTAACGAAGTCCATACCGAGTGCGGACAGCGTCTTGCAGGCGCTTTGTTGAGCCAGCAACTTGCAGACCAGGTCGTGTTGTACCTCGCACCGCATCTGCTGGGCAGCCAGGCTCGAGGCGGTTTCGAGATCGGCGAGTTCACCGCTATGGAACAGCGTAAATCCTGTCTAATTCGCGATATTCGCCAGATCGGCGATGATCTTCGTTTAACCTTGAGCGTTAACCAGGAATAAATTGTGTCTACCATCGTCGCCGTATCCAAGAATAACGTGGCCTGCATTGCTGCCGACAGCCTGACCAGCTTTGGCGATACCCGGCAGGCGGCCGACTTTGTCACCGACTACGACAAGATCATCGGGTTTGCCGATCAAAACTATATTGGCATCGTCGGGAGTGCGGCTCATCACCTGGTCATGGGTAACCTGCTCAATAAACATGCTGATAAAATCGATTTCTCGGATCGCTTCAGCATATTTGAATCAATGCGCCAGATACATCCCATTTTGAAGGCTGAATATTTTCTCATTAGTAAAGATGAAGATGATGATGCTTACGAGTCGTCCCGGGTAGACGCGTTAATCATTAACAAGAACGGAATTTTCGGGCTTTACTCGTTGCGCGAGGTCGACCAGTACACGCGTTTCTGGGCGGTTGGCTCGGGTGCTGAATTTGCATTAGGAGCGATGCAGGCGGCCTACGATTTGCTCGATAATGCGGTCGATGTTGCGCGTGCTGGAATAGAGGCGGGTGCCTGTTTTGATAACGCCAGCGCTTTGCCCATGACGATCTACAGTCTGGAGCTCGATTGATGTTTACCGGGATTATTGAAACGATCGGCACCGTCGAGCACAGTGAATCCCGGGGTGGTGATATTCGACTTGGCATCGCTTGCGGCGAGCTCGATTTGTCGCACACGCGACTCGGCGACAGCATCGCGGTGAATGGTGTTTGTCTAACCGCGATAGCATTTCATGGTCAGACTTTCATGGCCGATGTTTCGGCAGAAACCATGAGTAAGACCAGTTTGGGTCAAATCTCGGTGGGCAGCCCTGTCAATCTTGAAACGGCGCTCACGCTGAACACAGCGTTGGGTGGTCACCTCGTCAGTGGACACGTGGACGGGCTTGCAACCCTGATAGAAATGCAGGCCGACGCGCGCTCGACTCGCTACCGCTTTGAAGTGGAACCGGCGATCCAGCACTATATCGCCACCAAAGGTTCGGTGACGATTGACGGCACCAGCCTGACCGTCAATAACGTCGATGGTAACCAGTTTGATGTCAATATTGTGCCGCACACCCAGCAGAAAACTGTTTTTCAATACTATCAGGACGGCTCCCGGGTAAACGTCGAGGTCGATATAATTGCACGCTATCTGGAACGCTTACTGCAGGGACGGGCCGATGCGAGTACAGTTAAAGACCAACAGATACTCGAAACCCTGATAAAATCAGGATTTATCAATCATGAATAAGCCAGTTAACTTAGATATGGAATTGAATTCGACCCAGGAAATCATCGACGATATCAAGGCCGGAAAAATGGTCATTATCATGGACGATGAAGACCGGGAAAATGAAGGCGATATTCTGATGGCTGCTGCAGCGGTGACGGCTGAGAGCATCAATTTCATGGCCAAGTACGGTCGTGGATTGATTTGTCTAACGCTATCCGAACAGCGTTGCAAGCAGTTACGCCTGCCGTTGATGGTAGGAGACAACCGCGAAAACCTGGAAACAAATTTCACGGTTTCGATTGAAGCCGCGGAGGGGGTTACCACTGGAATTTCAGCTGCCGACCGCGCCACCACTATCCAGGCCGCGATTAAGCCAGATGCGACGCCGGGAGGCATTGTGCAGCCGGGACATGTATTCCCGGTGATGGCACGCAAGGGTGGGGTGCTGTTCAGGGCAGGCCACACCGAAGCGGGCTGTGACCTGGCCCGACTCGCGGGATTTGAACCTGCTGCCGTAATTGTCGAAATCCTGAACGATGATGGCTCGATGGCAAGGCGTAAGGATCTGGAAAAATTTGCGATGAAGCACAACCTGAAAATCGGCACTATCGAGGACCTGATCCGTTACCGTATCGAAAATGAACATACCGTCGAACGTATTGTCGAATCGCGTTTTGAAACCGATTACGGCGAATTCAAACTCTACGCTTTCGAAGACAGTACCGCGCAGGAACTGCACCTGGCGCTGGTCATGGGCAGGATTGACCCGGAAAAGCCAATTCCGGTGAGGGTGCACGTGCAAAACACATTGACCGATTCGCTGGCAGGCATCAAGGGGCGAGGTTGGCCACTGCATGACGTAATGAAGACGATCAGCAAGGCCGGTACGGGCGTTATTGTATTCCTGCGCCAACCGGAAACACCCAAGGACATGGTAAATGTTATCGAGTCGATGATTCAGGGCCACGGTTCCGAGGACCGGGTTGACGATCAGCGAACTTACGGCATCGGGGCCCAGATACTGGCCGATCTCGGGGTGCGCAAGATGAGTTTGTTGAGTGCTCCCAAGGTGTTCCACGGCCTGGCCGGATTCGGCCTGGAAGTAGTCGATTATTATTCGGATGAAGGTTAGCAATATGGCGGAATTCAACAAGATCGATGGAGACCTGGTCGTCAGCGAGGCGAAAATCGCAATTGTTGTCGGGAGATTTAACGGCTTCATCGTCGAGAGCCTGTTAAGCGCCGCGCTGGATACCCTGCAGCGTGCGGGTATCGACGCCGGGGACATTACCGTAAGCCACGTGCCCGGCGCCCTAGAGATCCCATTACTGGTACAAAAATATGCGGCTGGCGGCAAGCATGATGCGGTCATTGCCCTGGGCGCGGTAATTCGAGGCGCCACCCCGCATTTCGATATTGTCGCGGGAGAAAGTGCCAAGGCTCTGGCGTCGTTGGCACTGGCGCATTCGCTGCCCGTGATTAATGGCGTGCTGACGACTGATACGATCGAACAGGCGATCGAGCGCGCCGGTACCAAGGCGGGGAACAAGGGTGCCGATGCGGCTATGAGCGCGATGGAAATGATCAGCCTGATACGAAAAATCAAGTAAGAAGCTGGAATTCCGGTGAATGACAAGGCGCGGTTTATCAAGAAACGGAAGCATGCCCGCGATAAAGCTTTACAAGCCCTGTATCAATGGCAGTTGTCAGGGGAAGACCTGGACTGGATAAGAGATCATTATCAACAAGAACAGGGTATTGCATCCGGCGATGAAGCTTATTTCCTCGAGTTGCTTTACCAGATTCCACCACAGGTCGATACGCTCGACAGTTGTTATCGCAAATACGTTGAACATTTCGAGGACCATATTGATCCTATCGAAACCAATATCTTGCGCATAGCGACTTACGAACTCGATAATCACCCCGAAATTCCGTACAAGGTTGTTATCAATGAAGCGATTAACCTGGCCAGGGTTTACGGCGCCGACGACAGTCACAAATTTGTCAACGGTGTGCTGGATCCACTCTGTGCAGAATTACGTAAATCCGAAGTGGACAGGCAGTAGTAATACGGATCGGCAACGGCGATGGCGCACGACGAATTCGCGATAATTGAAGAGTACTTTACGGGTATCGGAGATTCGGCCGACGATGTGCTGCTGGCAGTTGGTGATGATGCAGCGGTCGTCGAGGTTGCGCCGGAACACCAGCTCGTTGTCAGCATGGATACACTCGTGGGAGGCGTCCATTTTCCTATCGACACCAACCCTGCCGATATTGCCTACAAGTCGCTTGCGGTGAATCTCAGCGACCTGGCCGCAATGGCCGCAAGTCCTGCCTGGTTCCTGTTGTCACTGACCTTGCCACGAAACGATCCCCAGTGGTTGAGAGAATTCGCCGGTGGTCTTCGGCAGACCGCTGATGACTTTAAGCTGCCGCTGATTGGTGGTGATACCTGCCGCGGGGAGCTGTCGATTACCGTTCAAATTGCAGGCGTGGTACCGACCGGTCAATACGTTACCCGCCAGCACGCGAAACCCGGTGATTTGATCCTGGTATCGGGGGAACTGGGTAATGCGGGACTTGGATTGGCGTTTAAACAAGGCCTGGTAGACTTGCCGCAGGATCTGCAAACTCGCTGCCTGAAGGCATTAGATCGTCCACAACCGAGGCTCGAACTGATTCCTTTCCTGCGGGAGTTTGCATCCGCGGCAATCGATATTTCGGACGGCTTGCAGGGCGACCTGGCGCACGTGTTGAAAGCCAGCCAATGTGGTGCCAGGATTTCACGGGACTCGATTCCGGTGAATCCGTGGATAGCACAACAACAGGCCTACCAGTATGCGTTGGGCGCGGGCGATGATTATGAAATTTGCTGCTGCCTTCCAGCCAGGTACCAGCGTGAAATCGAGAACTGGAACCTTGAGCATCCGGCTTGTCGGCTGACTGTAATCGGTGAAATTATCGAGTCCGGTATTTTCCTGCGAGAAGGTGAGAGTTTGATCGAATTGGGCGATGCGCAGGGGTATCAGCATTTTGGCTAGCATTTCGCCGAAATTGTTACGTAACCCGTTACACCTGTTGTCGCTGGGTTTTGGTTCGGGCCTTGCCCCGGTTGCTCCGGGAACATTCGGTACTCTCGCGGCGATCCCGCTTTACTTGTTAATTGCGCAGCTGGCCTTGCCATATTACCTGGCAATCGTGGTGCTTGGATTTGCCGCAGGCATGTACTTGTGCCGGTACACCAGTGCCACGCTAGGAGTGCACGATCATGGGGGTATTGTCTGGGATGAGTTTGTCGGTTTCTGGATTACGATGATAGCAGTGCCGGTTACCTGGCAGTGGATAGTGGCCGGTTTTGTGCTATTTAGAGTATTCGATATAGTCAAACCCTGGCCGGTGAAAATTGCGGATAAAAAGATGAAAGGTGGTTTCGGAATAATGTTCGACGATGTGCTCGCTGGTTTATATGCCCTGGGCTGCCTGCAATTCGCGCTGTATCTGCTGGTTTAGGCATGAAGTTCCCACAATTTATCCTGGCAGCTTTATTGATACTGAGCATGGGTCTTTCCCTGGCGGCTGATGCCGAAGTCAGGGTAATCGCGCTGTTTTACGATAAGGCATTATTGCAGGTTGGCGACAAACAAAAGATCGTAAAAAAGGGTGAAACTTTCGAGGGCGTACTATTGGAGTCCGCATCCGGGCGAGGAGCGGTGGTAGTCATCGACGGTAACAGGTTAAAACTTGGCCTGAATCAGTCAATCGCGGGAAACTTTAAGAAACCTGATCGCTCCAGCATGAAAATATATCCCGATTCGCTGGGGATGTATTACGTCAAAGGGGCTATTAATGGACAACCAACACGCTTTCTGGTCGACACGGGTGCGACCTTTGTCACCATGAGTGGCAGAAAAGCCCGCAGTCTCAAAATTGATTATCTCAGAGGTATACGCAGTACCGCGCAAACTGCTGCTGCTATCGTGCCAGTCTTTCAGATCAAGCTTGAATCGGTGAGTATTGGTGGTATCAGGTTGCCCAATGTCGATGCGACGGTAATTGCGGGGGACCAACCCGTCGATGTTTTACTCGGCAACTCTTTTCTGCAGCATACCCGGATGCAAAAAGCAGGTTCCGTGCTCGAGATCAGGCAGCGTTTCTAGAACGTTAAATAACGTAAAATTTTCAGGCTCGCAGGGTATTATTCCGGTAGAATACCGCGCGTCTTAATGCCTGTCTGATCGTAATGATAAAAACCCGATTTGCCCCGAGCCCCACCGGATTGTTGCATGTTGGCGGTGCGCGAACGGCGCTGTTTTGCTGGTTATTCAGCAGGAAAATGGGTGGCAAATTCGTGTTGCGTATCGAGGATACCGATCTCGAGCGTTCAACGCCCGAATCGGTACAGGCGATCCTGAATGGCATGGAGTGGTTGGGTCTCGACTATGACGAAGGACCTTACTTTCAAACCGAACGCTTTGACCGCTATCTCGAAGTTATCCAGAAACTGGTCGAGCAAAGGGATGCTTATTATTGCGAATGCTCCAGGGAGCGGCTCGACGCCTTGCGCGCACAGCAAATGGCAGCGAAACAAAAGCCACGTTACGATGGTTGTTGCCGTGAACTTGGATTGCAGCCCGGGACTGAGAAGTCGTTGGTGGTTCGATTCAAGAATCCGTCACAGGGCACGGTAAGCTTTTTCGACCATGTAAAAGGCGAGGTCACCGTCAACAACACCGAGCTCGACGATTTGATCATTGCACGCAGTGACGGCAGCCCCACCTATAACCTGTCGGTCGTTGTTGACGATATGGACATGGAGATCACCCATGTTTTGAGGGGTGACGATCATGTGAATAATACACCGCGGCAGATAAACATATTGAGTACCCTGGGTGCCAGGATTCCCGAATATGCGCATGTGCCGATGATACTCGGTGATGATGGCAAGCGCCTGTCAAAACGTCACGGCGCAGTTGGCGTGATGGAATATTTCGAGTCTGGCTACCTCCCCGAAGCGATGTTGAACTACCTGGTGCGATTGGGTTGGTCTCATGGTGATCAGGAGATATTTTCGCGACAGGAAATGATCGAAAATTTCAGCCTTGATGCGTTAAACAAATCGGCTTCAAGCTTTAACACGGAAAAACTCAACTGGGTTAACCAGCAGTACCTGATAAGCGAATCGTTGGAAAAGATAGTCGAGCTGGTCAAGTCAAGGCTCAATCGACTGGAGCTCGCATATGATAGTAGTCTCGATTTCAGTACGATCGTCGATTTGTACCGCCAGCGGGCATCGACCATAAACGAACTTGTCGATAGCATCCTATACTGTTTCCAGGATTTTGCAGAATATGACCAAAAAGCGGCGCAGAAGGTACTCAAACAGGAGGCGCTGGAGCCATTGCGACAGTTGCATCATCAACTTTCCGGACTCGAAAACTGGGATGCGCAGTCAATACATGCCGTAATAGAGTCGATTACCGAAGCACTTGGCGTCGGCATGGGGAAAGTGGGTCAGCCCCTGCGCGTGGCAGTTACCGGCGGATCTTTTTCGCCACCCATTGACCAGACGGTGGAGCTACTCGGCAAGGAACGCAGTATTAGCCGAATTGAGCGCGCAATTGACTATATTTCGGCAAATACTGTACCGTGAATCCTCATATTATTCAGTAACATGCTATATAAACTTAAGGAACAACTGGATCGGGCATGTTAAACTCTGCCCGCCGCAAAAGAGGCTTCCAGAAGTCATCTGGCGCGACCATTTGCCAGTTTAAGATGAAATCGCTCCGGAGCTTACCTGAATGCGGCAAAACCAGGCTGGTCCGGCCGGATAATCATGCAGGAAAGTGAGTCAGTGACCCGAAAAACGATCAATTGCGTGGTGATGTTTGCCGATGTGGCAGGCAGCACAGCCATGTATGAAAACATGGGCGACGACCTGGCAAGAGAACGTATCTCCAAGGCACTGAACTCATTGATATCGATCTCACGCCGCCACAACGGCAAGTTGGTAAAAACGATCGGCGACGAAATCCTGGTTTATTTTACCGATATCGATATGGCTGTTTTTGCCGCCAAGGCGATACAGGAAGCCATGGAAGACGATCGTTCACCGGAAACCGTCGGGGTATCGATCAGGATCGGTATGCAATACGGCAGTACCATTCTTGAAAACGACGATATTTTTGGCGACACCGTCAATGTAGCGGCCCGGGTTTCGAGCATGGCGAAGGCGCGCCAGATCCTGTGCACGCAGGAAATCGCATTCATGGTCAAGAGTGGGGAACTTTCAAATAATATGCGCCCTTTTGACCGCTTGCGGGTAAAGGGAAAAAACGAGCAGCTCGATGTATACCTGTACGCCTGGGAGCAGGAAGGTGATATTACCAACATGGCAACGGCTAGCAGTTTCACCAATCCGGCACGACACGATCAGGTAAAACAACTCGTCCTGAAGTACGAAGGCAAGCCTCATAGCATCGTAACCGATACCACGTCGTATGTCCTCGGCAGAGGTCAGGATTGCGATTTGATCGTTAAGGGTGATTTGATTTCGCGCCACCACTCGAAACTGGAACATCGGCGTGGCAAGTTCATCATCACGGATCAGAGTACTAATGGTACCTTCATTCGAACAACGGAAGGGCAGGAGATATTTCTGCGCCGCGAGGAATTCACGATATTCGGCTCCGGCCACATCAGTCTCGGTAAAAAAGTTGATCTCACCGACGAAAATATCATTCATTTCCGCTGCGAATAACGCGATATAATCTCCGCAACAGTATGCCGGAGCAAATTCATTATGACACCTGGAAGCGATAGCTTTAAAACCTTGACCGCGCTCGAGATCGATGGTCAGGAATACCACTACTTCAGCCTCGAGAAACTCGCCGTTGATGACCTTTCCGCTATTCGCCAGCTACCATTCTCGCTGAAAATTTTACTCGAGAATATATTGCGATTTGAGCAGGGCGGGGAAGATGCGGCAGGTGATATCAGGGCTTTTGCCGAATGGGTCGGCGCGCGCAGCTCGGATCGCGAAATCGCGTTCCGACCAACCAGGGTGTTAATGCAGGATCTCACCGGGGTGCCGGCCGTGGTTGACCTGGCCGCAATGCGCGACGCCGCGGTCGATGATCCGCAGCGTATCAATCCGCAGATTCCGATTGACCTGATCATCGACCACTCGGTGATGGTGGACGAATTCGCAACGCCGGACGCGTTTGCACATAATGTTGCGCTCGAGGTGCAACGCAACGACGAACGCTATCGATTTCTCAAGTGGGGTGCCACGGCATTTGATAATTTTCGCGTGGTCCCGCCGGGCACGGGAATATGCCACCAGGTAAATCTCGAATACCTGGCAAAAACAGTCTGGACGCAACAGGTTGATGGCAGGAATTTCGCATTTCCGGATACGCTGGTCGGTACCGATTCCCATACCACAATGATCAATGGCCTCGGCGTGCTCGGTTGGGGAGTAGGTGGTATCGAAGCCGAGGCCGGCATGCTCGGTCAACCGGTATCGCTGCTGATTCCGGAGGTTGTCGGATTTCAGTTCACCGGCCAATTACGCGAGGGAATTACCGCTACCGACCTGGTATTGACGGTTACCCAGATGCTGCGTGAACACGGTGTGGTTGGAAAGTTTGTCGAGTTTTTTGGTGATGGACTCTCACAATTGCCGCTCGCGGACCGGGCGACCCTGGCAAATATGTCCCCGGAATACGGGGCCACCTGCGCTTTCTTTCCAGTTGACCAGGAGACCATTCGCTACTTGCGTTTAACCTCGCGCGACGAGGCGAATCTGAAGCTGGTCGAGGCCTACTGCAAAGCCCAGGGATTATGGTATCAGGCGGAAAGCCCGGATCCCGTATTCAGCAGCAGTCTGACTCTCGATCTATCCTCGGTCGAAGCCTCGCTGGCCGGACCCAAGCGTCCACAGGATCGCGTGTCACTTTCGGGAATCAAGGCTGCAACGGAATCCATAATCGGAGCAGCTGCGCCATCCAGCCGAGATTCAGACGATGAACTGCTCGATGGCGACGTCGTGATTGCCGCGGTGACTTCCTGTACCAATACCTCAAACCCCAAGGTAATGATGGCCGCTGGACTGCTGGCACGTAACGCTAGAGCGGCCGGACTAAGCACCCGGCCCTGGGTTAAGACCTCGCTCGCACCCGGGTCCAAAGTAGTCACGGAGTATCTGAATGCCGCCGGACTGCAGCAGGATCTGGACGCGATCGGCTTTAACCTGGTTGGCTACGGTTGTACCACCTGTATTGGAAATTCCGGGCCTTTGCCCGAAGCGATCGAATCCCAGATCAGGGAAAAGGACCTGACGGTTGCCAGTGTTTTATCCGGTAATCGCAATTTCGAGGGTCGCATTCATCAGCGTATCAAGTCTAACTGGCTCGCCTCGCCGCCACTGGTTGTTGCCTACGCGCTGGCCGGTAGTACCTGCATCGATTTGACTTCGGAGCCCATCGGCGAGTCAGCCGACGGTAAGCCGGTGTTTTTGCGCGATATCTGGCCGAGCAACCAGGCGATCGCGGATGAAGTGATGAAGGTGAGTGAAAGCATGTTCAGGGAGCAGTATGCCGATGTGTTCAGCGGCGATCGGAACTGGCAGGATATCGATGTGGGCGATGCGTTGACTTATAGCTGGGATGATTCCTCTACCTATATTCGTAATCCACCATATTTCAAGCTGGACAACAGTAAGCAACTGGAGCCGATAGTGAATGCCCGTATCCTTGCCCTGCTGGGTGATTCGATAACGACAGACCACATATCTCCGGCTGGTGCGATTGCGGTCGACAGTCCTGCAGGCAGGTATTTGCTCGAACAAGGGGTTGATCGGAACAGTTTCAATTCCTATGGATCCCGTCGTGGCAACCATGAATTGATGATGCGCGGCACCTTTGCCAATATCCGTATTCGGAACGAGATGACGCCTGATGTCGAGGGTGGAGTAACGCTGTACATGCCGGATCGTGAGCAAATGAGTATTTACGATGCGGCCATGAAATATAGTCAGCAGGGAACACCGATGGTGGTCGTCGCGGGCAAGGAATACGGTACCGGATCGAGCCGCGACTGGGCTGCCAAGGGGCCACGCCTGCTCGGCGTTAAGGCGGTAGTTGCCGAGAGTTTCGAGCGTATCCACCGCTCCAACCTGATCGGTATGGGCGTCTTACCGCTGCAGTTTATCGACGGATTCGATCGCAATAAACTGAACTTGACCGGCGCCGAAAAAATCACCATCAGCGGAATGCAAAAAGGTCTACAGCCCGGGCAGCACCTGGAATTATCGGTTACCGATGCGACCGGTAGTATCCTTGCGGTGGATGTCCTGTGTCGCATCGACACCCGCGACGAGGTCGCTTATTTCGAGGCGGGTGGCATACTGCAATATGTGCTGGACAAGGATCAGGACTGAAATCTTATGCTGATTACGTTTAAGACCACGGCCTACGCGAATATCACGATGTTCGGTGATATCGGCCGACAAATGCTCGAAATGATGGCATTCGGTACTTCGGTACCCGGCGCCATCAATGTGGAGGATGTGCCGCAGGCACTGCAGAACCTGAAACAGGCACTCGATAAATTACCGGAACAGGTTGAGCCCGCGGGAGATGCCGATGATGATCAACCTGCGGTCAGCCTGCACACGCGTGCAGTACCACTGGTAGAATTGCTGCAGGCGGCCGTCAAGGAAGAAACCTACGTTCGCTGGGAGTAGTTGTTTCGCACCACAGAGAATGCGATTCTGATGGAAATAATTTTATAATAGCGCCCGGGTGCAAATTTCGGGCAGTATAAACCGATAACCAAAACAAGGCTGACATCATGGCGGATAAAGAGATATTGCTGGGTTATGCAACCCAGGATAAAACCCGCGGGAGCGGGGTTTTCCCGGTTCATCTGAACTTAAAACGCGCCAATCGGCACGGACTTATCGCGGGTGCAACCGGCACCGGCAAGACCGTTACCTTACAGGCGCTGGCAGAAAGTTTTTCTCAACAGGGCGTGCCGGTATTCCTGGCAGATATCAAGGGTGACGTTTCGGGCATCAGCCAGGCTGGGAAATCTCATCCCAAGGTCAATGAAAGATTGCAGGCCCTGGAACTGCCCACCGATCAATGGCGTGGATGCCCGACCGTGTTCTGGGATATATACGGCAAAAAGGGCAATCCGATTCGCGCCACGATTTCGGATATGGGCCCGGTGTTGTTATCGCGATTGATGAATCTGAACGACACCCAGGCCGGGGTTTTGAGTATTGCCTTTGCCGTGGCCGATGACAATGGTCTGCTGTTACTGGATCTTAAGGATTTGCGGTCCATGCTGCGCCATGTTGCAGAAACGGCCTCCGAGCTGAGTAGTGTCTATGGTAATGTCTCCGCGAGCTCGGTCGGTGCGATCCAGCGGCGCCTGCTGGTTCTCGAGCGCAGCGGGGCAAAAAAGTTTTTTGGCGAACCCATGCTCGACCTGGACGACCTGATGCAGGTCGATGCCAATGGCGCGGGTATTATCAATATACTGGTGGCTGACAAGCTGATGCAGGAGCCTGCAGTTTACTCGACAATGTTACTGTGGCTGTTATCCGAACTGTTTGAGAATTTACCGGAAGTAGGCGATCCCGATAAACCAAAGCTGGTTTTATTTTTTGACGAAGCGCACCTGATGTTCAAGGGTACGCCAAAGGCGCTGGTTGAAAAAATCGAGCAGGTGGTGCGCCTGATTCGTTCCAAGGGGGTCGGTGTTTATTTTATCACTCAAAGCCCGGGTGACATCCCCGATTCCGTATCGTCCCAATTGGCAAACCGCGTGCAGCACGCGTTGCGTGCGTTCACTCCGAGAGAACAGAAAGTGGTCAAGGTCGCGGCACAAACGTTTCGCAGTGATAAAAGCTTTTCGGTGCAGGATGCGATCACCGAAATGGGGGTCGGGGAGGCGCTGATTTCGACCCTGCTGGCAAATGGCGCGCCTTCGCCTGTAAAACGAACCATGGTAAAACCACCGTTTTCCCGAATCGGGGCTGCCAGCAGGGCCGAGGTTGCTGAAGTTCTGACACATAATCCGTTTGCGGAAAAATATGCCACTACGGTCGATCGTCATTCTGCATTCGAGAAGCTCGCAAAACGCGCCGAAGAGGCTGCCAACGCCGCCGCCGAAAAGAAGCCGCCGCGAAAGCGAGTCAATGCCGCACCGAAACCGCGCGGCCGATCGC